>Ga0207641_10001125_pt1 | contig 26878 bp, 27 predicted proteins | sample KBSSwiS62_FD_184306 | JGI IMG/M metagenome (GOLD analysis project Ga0207641, IMG submission 184306) | Switchgrass rhizosphere microbial communities from Kellogg Biological Station, Michigan, USA - KBS Switchgrass S6-2 (SPAdes) (version 2) | ecosystem: Host-associated > Plants > Roots >... | reverse complement strand
CGCCAGCCGCAGCGGCTCGGGGTTCGTGATCAGCTGCCCGATCAGCCCCTTGCCCTCGGGCGGGCTGGCCAGCAGCCCCGCGCGGGCGTGCGCGGGCAGCCCGACGTCGATGAACCGGGCCAGCGACCCGTCCGGCGCGAGCACGCCGAGCCCGCCGAACCGGGCGTCGACGAGGTCGACGGCGGCCTGCACGATCCGCTTGAGCGTGGTCTCCAGCTCCAGGCCCGAGGCGACGGCGAGCACCGCGTCCAGCAGCCCCTGCACGCGGTCGCGGGAGTGGCGGATCTCGCCGAGCCGCTCCTGGACCTCGCCGAGCAGCTGGTCCAGGCGCAGGCCGGAGAGCATCGCCCCCGGTCCCTCGTCCTGTGCCACGCCGCAACCGTCGCATCACCGTCCCCACGCCACAAGGGATGATCGTGCCGTGCTCACGGTTCCGAGGTCCTGGTCCGCGGTGACCCCGGCGTGGATGAGCACCGCGCTGGGCCGACCGGTCGAGCGGGTGCGGGTGCGGGAGACCGTCGACGGCACCAACGCCCGGGCCACCGTCGAGCTGGAGGGGGTGGACGTCCCGGAGCGGGTGTTCGTGAAACGCGAGGGCAGGCCGCTCAACCGGCTGGCCCTGACGGCGCTCGGGGCCCGGGAGGCGGAGGCGGAGCTGGCCGCGTGGGCGCCCACGCTGCCGCTGGAGCATCCCCGGTTCCTCGCCGCCGCCACGGACCGACGGCGGCTCGCGGCCGTCGTCGTGATGGAGGACGTGACGCTGCGCGGCGGGCGCCCGACGAGCGCGCTCACCCCGCTGACCGTCGCGCAGGTGGCGGCCGGGCTCGCCGGGCTGGCCCGGCTGCACGCCCGGTACTGGGAGGCGCCGCTGCCGGCCTTCGTGCGGCCCTGGCGGCTGGGTCCGGCCTGGTCACCGGTGGTGCGGGGCGGCTTCCACCGCGCCCTGCGCACGCTCGGCGCGCAGCTGGACACAGCCGAGCTGGACCGGGGGTTCCGCGGCTGGGCGCGCCTCGCGGCGCAGGGCCCGCGGACCCTGCTGCACGGCGACCCCCACCCCGGCAACACCTACCTGCTCGGGGACGCACTCGGCTTCTACGACTGGCAGCTCGTCCGGGCCGGGAGCTGGGTGCACGACGTCGGCTACCTCGTGGTCTCGAGCCTCACCCTCGCGGACCGCCGCGAGCACGAACGGGCGCTGCTGGAGCACTACCTGCGGACACTGGGCCGCCGCCCGCCCGACGCCTGGGAGCACTACCGCCGCTCGCCGGTGTTCGGGCTGGGCTCGTGGCTGCAGACACTCGCCGCGGGCACCTTCCAGCCCCGCGACGTCTGCCTCGTCACCCTCGACCGATTCCTGGCCGCCTACCGGGACCTCTCAGGGGATGTCTGACTCCTGCCCCCTGCTCGCCTCCCGCCCGGACCGCGGCATGATCCGGGCATGACGACCGGCACCTCGCTCGACCTCTCCGCCCGCGCCGAGGGCGCCCTGCAGGCCTACCTCGCCGTCCCGGACGGGACCGGCCCGTGGCCCGGGATGGTGCTGGTGCACGAGGCCTGGGGGCTGGACGCGGAGATGCGCGGGCACGCGGACCGGCTGGCCGGGATGGGATTCCTGACCCTGGCCCCGAACCTCTACAGCGAGGGCGGCCCGCGGTGTCTGGTCGCCACGTTCCGGGCGCTGCTCGCCGGGCGCGGCCGGGCGTTCGCGGACATCGACGCCGCGCGCGCCGAGCTGGCGTCCCGGTCGGACTGCACCGGCCGGATCGGGACGATCGGGTTCTGCATGGGCGGCGGGTTCGCCCTGCTCAGCCTCGGCCGCGGGTTCGACGCCGCCGCCGTCAACTACGGCCAGCTCCCCCGCGACCTCGACGCCGCGGTCCGGGGCGGCTGCCCGGTCGTGGGGAGCTACGGGGCCCGCGACGTCTCGCTGCGCGGGGCGGCTGGAAAGCTGGAGGCGGCGCTGACCAGGGCGGAGGTCCCCCACGACGTCGTCGAGTACCCGGACGCGAGCCACGCCTTCCTCAACGAGCACGTGAACGCCCCGCGCGTGCTGCGCCCCCTGACGAGGATCGCCGGCTTCGGCCCGTCCCCCGACGCCGCGGCGGACGCCTGGACCCGCATCGAGACGTTCCTGACGTCCCACCTCACCTGACTGTGAGCCCGCCTCGCGGGTCGCCGTTCGACGGTCACGCCGCCAGGGCGGCGTAGCGGCCCGCACCCGCGACCAGCGACTCGTGCGTCCCGCGCTCGATCACGCGCCCGTGGTCGAGCACCGCGATCTGGTCCGCGTCCCGCACGGTGGAGAGCCGGTGCGCGATGGCGATCACCGTGCGCCCCTTGCCCAGCTCGGTGAAGGCGGCCTGCACGGCCCGCTCGGTCTCGGTGTCCAGCGCGCTGGTGGCCTCGTCGAGGACCAGGACCTTCGGGTCGCGGAGCAGCGTGCGCGCGATCGCGATGCGCTGCTTCTCGCCGCCGGAGAACCGGTACCCGCGGGACCCGACGACCGTGTCGTACCCGTCGGGCAGCGCGGCGATCAGGTCGTGGATCCGGGCGGCCCTCGCCGCGGCCTCGATCTCGGCGTCGGTCGCCGAGGGCTTCGCGTACCGCAGGTTCTCCCGGACGGTCGTGTGCAGCAGGTAGGTCTCCTGGCTCACCACCCCGACGATCCCGGCCAGGTCGGCCAGCCGCAGGTCCCGGACGTCCACGCCGTCGATCGTGATCCGGCCGCCGTCGGGGTCCTGCAGCCGCGGGACCATCGAGGCGAGCGTGCTCTTGCCCGAGCCGGTCTCACCGACCAGGGCGAGGGTGGTGCCCGCCGGCACGTCCAGCGTCACGCCGGCGACGGCTGCGGTGTCCGAGCCCGGGTAGGTGAAGGTGACGTCGGTGAACCGGACGTGGCCCCGGGGCGCGGCGAGGGAGACGGGCGAGGCGGGATCGTCGATCTCCACCGGCAGGTCGAGGTACTCGAAGATCCGCGCGAACAGCGCCAGGGAGCTGACCAGCGACACGCCGACGTTGAGCAGGCCGGTGATCGGCCGGAACAGGGTGCCCTGCAGCGCGGTGAAGGCGACCAGCGTGCCGATCGTCATGGCCGCCGGGAACAGCCCGGCGGAGAGGTAGATCACGGCCGGGATGGCCGCGAAGATGATCGTGGTGGCGGCCATCCGCCAGCGGCCGGCGAGCTGGCTGCGCAGCTCCAGGTCGACCAGCCGCTCCGAGCTCTCGGTGAAGCGCCGCACCACCGCGGGACCCGCGCCGAGCGTCTTGGACAGCTGGATCCCGGAGATCGACAGCCCCTCCTCGACGGTCACGTTCAGGTCGGCGAGCTCACGCTGCTGCTTCGCCGTGATCGAGCGACGCATGCGGGCCACCCGGCGCGACAGCCAGATCGACGGCGGCAGGACCACCAGCGAGATCAGGGTCAGCTGCCAGGACAGGGCGAGCATGGCGACGAGGGTGGCGACGACCGTCGTCAGGTTCGACGCGATGGACGTGGCCGTGGAGGTGACCACGGACTGCATCCCGCCGATGTCGTTGGTGATGCGGGACTGCACCTCGCCCGTGCGGGTCCGGGTGAAGAAGCCGAGCGACTGGCGCTGCAGGTGCGCGAACACCCCGGCCCGCAGGCCGTGCATGACCTCCTGGCCGACCCGCGTGGAGATCCAGGTCTGCGCGACGCCGAGCACCGCCGTCACGGCCGCGACGCCGACCATGCCCGCGACCAGCCAGACCAGCAGGCGCAGGTCCCGCTGCGGGAGCGCGGTGTCGATCGTGGCCTTGAGCAGGAAGGGCGAGGCCATCGCCACGAGGGACGAGGCGGCGATGATCAGGGTGACCACGGCGATCGGGACGCGGTGGGGGGTGAAGAGCCGCCCGATGCGGCGGAGCGAGACCTTTCGGGCCTCCTCCTTCTCGGCGGCGGTGTTGCTCCGGCCGGGTCGTCCCGGCCTCATGGGCGTGTCCAAGTGAGGTCTCCTCTCGACCGCTTTGCTGAGGTTACCTCAACATGAGGGAACAACACCACTCGCTGCTACGCTGTTCCCGTGGACGCCGAGACCCTCGCGGACGCCTTCTGGGGCGTCGCCCGTCTCCTCCGCGGCCGCAACAAGGAGACCCTCGCGCCGTGGGCGCTGACCCCGTCGCAGTTCCGCGCCGGGGGCGTGCTCGCCCGCCATCGTGAGCTGCGGCTCTCGGCGCTGGCCGAGCACCTGCGGATCGCGCCGCGCTCGGCCACCGAGGTGGTGGACGACCTGGAGGCGCGCGGCATCGCCGAGCGGCACCCGGACCCGGCGGACCGGCGGGCCACGCTCGTCAGCCTCACCGACAAGGGCATGGACCTGTTCCGGGAGATCCGGGCGGCGCGGCACGCCCAGTCCGCGGACCTGTTCGCCGTGCTCGACGAGCGGGACCGGGCCGAGCTCGGGAGGATCCTGGCGACCGTCCTCGACGCGGCACGGGAGAAGGACGGCCCCGCGGAGTGAACCGCTCCGCCACCACGACCGAGTGGGAGCCCGGTCAGCGCATCTTCCACTCCGGCTTGCGCTTCTCGGCGAAGGCCTTGGGCCCTTCGAGCGCGTCCTCGGTGTTCTCCAGGGTGTACGCGTACATCTCGGCGAACTTCCAGTGCTGCTCGACGGTCATGTCGCGGCCGTCCTTGATGACTCGCTTCAGGAACTGCACCGCCAGCGGTGAGTTCTCCCGCAGCTCGGCCAGTACCGTCTCCACGCCGGCGTCCAGCTCGTCCCGCGTGTCGTACACCTCCTGGATGAGCCCGATCGTGTAAGCGCGGTCGGCGTCGAGCCTGCGGCCGGTCAGCTCCAGGTACAGCGCCTCGCCCAGTGGGATCATGCGGGACAGGTGCACGAAGGCCGGGCCGGACAGCAGATGGCGCCGCGGTTCGGGCAGCGCGAACTGCGACTGCCGGGTGGCCAGGCGGATGTCGCAGTACAGCGCCAGTTCCAGCCCGCCGCCCATCGCGTAGCCGTCGATCGCGGCGATCGTCGGCTTGGAGCAGGCGTTCACCTCGTCCATCCCGCGCAGCGTGCCGGGCTTGGCGACCATCGGGTGGGCCCTGACCGTCCGGGCGGTCGCGGCGCCCGCCGGGCCGGCGATGGTCTCACCGGCTTCGATCCTCGACGCGATGCCCTTGAGATCGCCGCCGGCGCTGAACGCGCGTCCGCCTTCGCCGCGGAGCACGACGGCGAGGACGCCCGGGTCGGCGTCGGCCTGCTCGAATGCCTCCCCGATGGCGTTCTGCAGCTCGCGGTTGAGCGCGTTCATCGACTCCGGCCGCTTCATGGTCACGTACGCGACGGAGTCGCGCACGTCGTAGCCGAGCGTGTCGGTAGGCGTGATGGCCATCAGTGGGTCTCCTGGGTTCGCCGGTCGTCCGCGGCCACGATCGTGACGGACTTCTCCACCAGGAGGTCCTACCTCCTCTCGACGGTCAGGGGATGACCAGGACGTCGTCCGCGCCGTCCAGGTCGCTCACCGTCATGGCCAGGCCGGTCTGCCGCGGCGGAACGGCGTCGGCGTGCCAGGGGTCCAGCAGCGCGGCCACCTTCTCGGCCATCTGCGTGCGGAGCAGGCGGAAGGAGTCCTCGGCGGTGATCACGTCGTTGTGCTCCATGCCGACCCGGCCCAGCAGCAGCCACCAGGCCCAGGCCGCCGCACCGGCGTTGGCCACGAAGTCCGGCACGACGGGGATCCCGCGCGCGGCGAGCATCGCCTCCGCCTCCGGGGTGGTCGCGGCGTTCGCGGCCTCGATCACGACCTTCGCCGCCACGTCGAAGCTGTTGTCCGGCGTGATCGCGTACGAGATCGCGGCCGGGACGAACACGTCCGCCCCGATCCCGACCACGGCCTCCCGCGGCAGCCGCGCCACCCCGGCGGGCAGCCGGTCGCGGTCGATCTCGCCGTAGGCGTCGCGCAGGTCCAGCAGGGTCGGGACGTCCAGCCCGTCGGGGCTGTGCAGGGTGCCCGCGGCGTCCGCCAGCGCGACGACCTTCATGCCCTCCTCGTGCAGGTACCAGGCCGCGGCGCCGCCCATGGTCCCGATCCCCTGGATCGCGACGGTCGTGCGCTCGACCTCCCAGGCGAAGGACCGCGCCGCGCCGAGACAGGCGTGGGCCACGCCGTAGCCGCCGATCACGTCGCCGAGCAGACCACCCGGGACCTGCGCGTTCAGGCCCTTGTGGACGCGTTCCATGGTGCGCACCGGGTCCGCGGAGCGGCGGATCGCAGCGTGGTAGCTCTGCCCGAGGCCCAACGAGGCGAACACCTCGTCGATCAGGTGCTGAGGCACGCCGAGGTCCTCGGCGGTGACCCAGTGGGCGTCGATCCACGGACGCATCGCGGCCACGAACCGCCGCAGCACGCCGAACGCGTCCGGATCCTTGGGGTCGAAGTCGATGCCCCCCTTCGCCCCGCCGACGGGCAGGTCGAACGCGGCGGTCTTGGCGGCCATGCCGCGGGCCAGGTCCTCGACCTCGCCGAGCGTGCAGCCCTTGCGCATCCGGGTGCCGCCGGTGGCGATCCCGGATCGCAGCGTGTGGACCACCAGGTAGCCGTGGGCGCCGGTGAGCCGGTCCGTCCACGTCAGACGGAGCGTCGGTTCCTGTGCGACAGTGCCCGGGACGGGCGCGACGCCGGGAGGCGCGCAGACCGGGCCGACGGGCTCTCGGATCGTGGTCACAGACGACCTCCAGACTCGGGGCATGACAGGGCAGGCCCTGGTCAGGACCTGGTTCCTTTCGGGGGGTCGACGGAGGGGGCCGCCGTTGACACCACTGTGCGACCCGAGCCCGGCCGGCGTCCATCAACGAATCGTTCACGGTCGCGTTCACCCCGGCTGCACGCCTACGGTGGAGATCGTGGAGCTCTCCCTGACCCGCCTGCGGATGCTCCGTGAGCTGTACCGGCGCGGCACGGTCACGGCCGCCGCGGCCTCGTTGCACTACACGGCCTCCGGCGTCTCCCAGCAGCTGGCGCAGCTCGAGCGCGAGGTCGGCGGCACGTTGTTCGAGCGGCTCGGCCGCCGCGTCCGGTTCACCGAGCTCGGGCTGGTGCTCACCGAGCACGCCGAGGAGATCCTCGGCTCCGTCGAGCGGGCCGAGCTGGCCCTGGAGCAGGCGCGGGACGAGCGGTCGGTGCGGCTGACCGCGGGAGTCTGGGCGTCGGTGACGGCGGGCCTGCTGCCCGCCGCGCTGGTCCGGCTGGCCGAGGAGCATCCCGGGATCACCGTCAGCACCCGGGAGCTCACACCCGAGGAGACGGCGGGCGCGGTGCGCGACGGCGCACTCGACTTCTCCTTCGTGATCGACTACTCCGGCCACCCGATGTCCTGGGACCCGGCGCTGACCCGCGAGGTCGTGGCCGTCGAGCGGCTCTACGCCGCGGTGCCCGCGGGCTCGCAACCCGGCCCGACGGTGGACCTGGCCGAGCTCGCCGACCAGTGGTGGATCCTGGCCGGCCCCCGGTCCCACTTCGGCCGCGCGGTGCGCAACGCGTGCCGCCGGTCCGGGTTCGAGCCCCGCACGATCCACGAGGCGGAGGAGCAGTTCACGGCGTTGGCGCTGGTCGCGGGCGGTCTCGGGGTCACCCTCGTGTCCGATCTGGGGCTGGCGAGCCGGCCCGACGGCGTGGACGCCCTGCCGCTGGCCGAGCCCGTCCTGCGCACTGTGTCGATCGCCTACCGCACCCGCGCGGTCCGGAGGCCGGCGATGCAGCACGTGGTGTCCGCCGTCCGGGCGACCGCGCAGCTGCGGGGCCTGGGCGAGCCGGTGGAGGCCGCCCGGCTCCCGCTCCCCTGACCAGGGTCCGCGGAGCTCACAGCAGCGGGGACGGTGACGATCACCGCTCCCCGCAGGCGGCGTCAGGCGTCGAGCAGGCGCTCCGCCTCGGCGCGCTCCCGCTCCTGGACCGCGCCCGGGAAGGCGTCCCGGAGCGACCAGCGGCTGACCGTGCCGTCCGGTGCGGTCAGCATGCCACGGGCCAGGGCGCGGTCGATCCCGCGGCGGACCTCGTCCTCGAGGTCGACGTCGCAGGCGAACAGCACCCGCAGCCGCAGCCGGTCGCCGATCCGCCCCATCGCCGTGTGGTGCGGCGCGTCGGGCCCGAGCTCGGCGCTGATCGCCACGTCCGGCGCGGCCTGGTCGACGTCGGCGGCGAGGTCCAGCTCGGCGGTGTGGGCGAAGGCGGAGCGCACGGGCGAGCACATGGGACAAGCATGACACATCGTGTGGTACTCGTCACATCTCCCTCAACCGTCCCGTCATCCGGCCGACTCGGACGCTCCGTAGCCTCGGCGGATGGAGCCGACCCACGTGACCGTCGTCGGCGGACGACGGGTGGCCTGGACCGAGCACGGGGACCCGGCGGGCCCACTCGTCGTCTTCCTGCACGGCATCCCGGACAGCCGGGTCGGCAAGGGCTATCTCGCGGAGCCCGCCCGCGCCCGCGGCCTGCGGGTCGTCTGCCCGGACCGGCCCGGCGTCGGCCGGTCCGATCCCGTCCCCGGGCACACCATCGCGGGATACGCGGGGCAGGTCGGGGGGCTGGCGCGCGCCCTGGGCGCCGAGCGGTACAGCGTGCTGGGCTACTCCGGCGGCGGCCCGTTCGCGGTGGCCTGCGCGGCGGGCGGGGACCCCGGGCTGACGGGCGTCGCCGTCGTCGCGGGGCTGGGGCCGCTGGATCGCCCGGGCGCCGGGGACGGCCTCGGCCACGGCGACCTGCACATGATCGACCTCGCCCGGCGCAGCCCGTGGCGGGGCGCGGTGACGCTGCGCGCCGAGCACCTCGTCGCCCGCCTCTCGCCGGGGATCGCGCTGCGTCAGGTGCTGGCGGGGCTGGACGAGCATGACCGCGCCGCCCTGGACCGGCTCGGCGGCCGCTCGCTGATCGACGGGTTCGTCGAGGCCCTGCGCCCCGGCCCCCGGGGCGTCCTCGCCGAGTACGCCCTGCTCGGCGCCCCCTGGGGGATCCGCTGGAAGTCCGTCGCGGTGCCGGTGCACCTCGTCCAGGGGGACGCGGACCGGACGATCCCGATGCACCACGCCGAGGATCTCGCCGAACGGCTGCCCCCGGACCTGACGACGCTGCGGCGGCTGACGGGGGTCGGCCACATGTCCGTCGTCGAGCACCTCGGGGAGGTGCTGGACACTCTGGTGCCGTGCCGGTCCTGATCCTGCTGCTCGCCGCCCCGCAGGCGGTCGTGCTCGCGCTGTGGCCCGCGGCGCACGTCCTGCTGATCGACCTGCAGGTCTACGTCGCGGGCGGCGCGCACCTCCTCGCGGGCGAGCCGCTGTACGCGGGCGGGGTCCTGCTGGACCTGCCGTTCGTCTACCCGCCGATCGCGGCGGTCCTGTTCGCGCCCTTGACGTTCGTGCCGCTCACCCTGCTCAAGATCGCCTGGACGGTCGTCGGTGTCGCGCTGCTCGTCGCGGGGTCCGGCGGTGCGCGCCCGGCCTCCCGCCCGGGACGATCGTGCTGCTCGTCGCCCTCGCGCTGTGGCTCGACCCGGTCCGCACCACGCTCTACCTGGGCCAGGTCAACGTCGTGCTGCTCGCGCTCGTGGTGCTGGACCTGACCCGGCGGTCGCGCTGGACGGGCGTCGGGCTCGGGATCGCGGCGGCGGTCAAGCTCACGCCGCTGCTGTTCGTGGCGTACCTGCTGCTCACCCGCCGGTTCCGCGCCGCGGCGACCGCGCTGGCCACGTTCGTCGGGGCCACCGCGCTCGGCGTCCTGGTCGCGCCCGCGGACTCCGCGCAGTACTGGCTGCGCGGCACGTTCCTCGCCGCGGACCGGATCTCGGCGGTGGCGGGACCGAGCAACCACGCGCTGGCGGGGACCCTCGGGCGGCTGGTCGGGGAGCACGCGGCGCTCGCGCTCGGGCTGTCCGCGCTCCTCGCCGTGGCGACCCTGCTGGTGGCCCGCAGGCTGCCCACGACGTGGGCACTGACCGTCGTCGGGCTGGGGTCGGCCGCCGCGGCCCCGTTCGCCTGGTCCCACCACTACGTGTGGTGCGTGCCGCTCGTCGTGCTCCTGGCGGTACGACGGCGCTGGGTCCCGCTCGCCGCGACCCTGCTGGTCACCGCGGCGGTGGTCACGAAGCTCCCCGGCCCGAGCGTCGGCCCGATCCCGGCGACGGGGCTCGTCTCACTCTGGCCGGACGGCTACCTCGTCGGGTTCCTGGTGCTGCTCGGCTGCCTGGCCTCTCGACGCGGCCGCGTTGCGCTCGGCGTGGACCGAGGGCATCGCCAGGTCCGCCGCCTGCACCCCTCGGTGGACCGGTACTAGGGTCGGATGCGTACCCGACTACGTGAGGAGCGCGATGAAGAAGCACCTGAACTGCCCCTGCGGAGAGCACATCGAGGGGACCGACGAGGATGACCTGGTCACCAAGACCCAGGCGCACCTGAAGGAGAAGCACCCGGACCACGAGTACAGCCGGGAAGAGATCCTCTTCATCGCGTACTAGACGGGTGTGGAGGTCCGACGCTGGGGCCTCCATACCGTCACTAGCAGTCCTCCTGCCAGGGCAGGAAGGGCGGGAGGTCGCGGGAGGCGCGGCCGGTGAACTCCGCCGGGCGCTTCTCCAGGAAGGCGGCCACGCCCTCCTTGCCGTCCGCGATCGACGTGTAGAACATCGCGAGCGAGTCCACCCGGTGCGCCTCGACCGGGTGCGGCGCGGCGCTGTTGCGCCACATCATCTGCCGCATCAGCGCGGTGGCCACGGGCGAGTGCGCGTCCACGAACCGGCGCGCGAGCCCGTAGGCCGCGGGGAGCAGCTCGTCCGGGGAGACCACGGAGCGGAGCAGGCCCCCGTCGAACGCCTCCTGGGCCGACAGGATGTCCGCGGTGTAGACCCACTCCAGCGCGCGGCTGATCCCCACGATCCGAGGCAGGAACCAGCTCGACGCCGCCTCCGGCACCACCCCGAGCCTGCCGAACACGAAGCCGATCCGGGCGTTCGTCGTGGCGATGCGGACGTCCATCGGGAGCGTCATGGTCGCGCCGATGCCCACCGCGGGGCCGTTGATCGCGGCGATCACGGGCTTGGTGCAGCGGTACACGGCGAGGCTCACCCGCCCCCCGGTGTCCCGGACGCCCGCGACGATCTCCGGATCGTCGAAGCGCTCCGTGAGGTCCTGCAAGGTGGGCTGCTGGGACTCGTCCAGCCCGAACACGTTGCCCTCACCGCTCAGGTCCATGCCCGCACAGAATCCCCGGCCCGCGCCGGTCACCACGATCGCCCGGACGTCGTCGTCCTTGCTCGCCCGGTCGTAGGCGGCCTCCAGCTCGTCCGCCATGGTCACGGTGAAGGCGTTGAGCCGGTCCGGCCGGTTCAGGGTCAGGGTCAGGATCCCGTCCGCGACGGTGTAGTCGAGCGTCTCGTAGGCCATACCCGGGATAATGCCGGACGGTAACGGGGAGAAGGGCCTCCGCGACATGGCGTATGTGAGCACGACCTGGCGCCTCGGCTACCGCGGCTGGGTCGGAGTCCTGTTCCTGCTCATCGCGGGCTACGCGGGATACCGGGGGCTCGCCCAGGTCGAGGTCACACCCACGGTCGTCGTGGTGCTGGCCGCGGTCGTCGCGGCGGCGGTCCTGGTGATCGCGCTGCTCGCCCATCCCGGCCCGTTCCGCACCGCCGCGCTGCGGGCCGCCGTCACCCTCGCCGCCTACTTCCTCACCCTCGGGCTCTGGCCGCCGGGCGGGTCGCCCGCCTTCCACCAGGCGGGGGCGGTCGTGGCCGCGGTGCTCGTCGTCGGGCTGCTGCTGCGCCACCGCACACCGGTCCGGCACGCGGACGCCGCGGTGCTCTTCGCGGCCGCCGCGGGGCTGGCCTTGGCGCTGGCCGTGGCGCTGCGCGCGCTCGCCGTCGGGGACTCGACGTGGGGGGCCGGGTTCGTGGCCGCAGGGTGCGTGGGGGCGGTCGGCTACCTGGTGGCGTCGGTGGTGGTGCTCGGGCCGGCCGTCGAGGTGCCGCGGCAGCGGACGGTCACCGACGCAGGAACTCGTCGATCACCGGAGCCAGCTGCTCGGGCTCGGTGAGCAGCGCGAGGTGGCCGCCCGCGTACACGTGCAGCAGCGCGCCGCGGATGCCGCGGCGCAGGATCCGGGCGTTGACCAGCGGGATGATCGGGTCGTCGTCCCCGGAGACGACCAACGTCGGCGCGGAGACCAGCCACAACGCCGGCAGCGTGGTCCAGCCCGCCCCGGCGAGCAGCTGGTAGAGGTAGCCGCGCTCGCTGGGCCCACCGTGCAGCAGCCGGGCGGCGCGCTCCGGGTTCGTCCGCATGGTGCCCCCGTAGATCTCCCCCGCGACCTCCGCCGCGTAGGCGGGGTCGCGGTAGCGGCGCGGGGTGAGCATCTTCGACAGCACGGCGGGCCTGGCCGGGACCATCATCGAGCCGGTCCCGGTCGCGACCAGCACGAGCCTGCGGACCAGCGACCGCTCGCCCAGTGCGATCTGCTGTGCCAGGCCGCCGCCCCAGGAGTAGCCCAGGACGTCCACCTGTTCGTGCCCCAGCTCCCGCACCATCGCCCCGACCGTCCGGGCGATGCCGGGCATCCGGTAGGGCGCGGCCGGGGCGGGCGAACCGCCGACGCCGGGCACGTCGAAGCGGATGACCTCGAGCTCGGGGGGCAGGGCCTCGACGAAGGGGTCGAGCATCTCCAGCCGGGCGCCGATCCCGTTGCACAGCAGCAGCGGGGTCCGTCCCCCACCCCCGGCCCGCACCTCGACCCGGAGGGTTCGCCCCCCGACCGTGAGCTCCATGGGCAGATCCTCCCGGAGCCGGTGATCGTCTGTCCCGAGGACATGGCGATCCCCACTACCCACCCCGCGAGTCCCACACCACCGGCCGCGAGTCCCACACCACCGGCCGCGAGTCGGACGCCTCCGGCCGCGAGTCGGACGCCTCCGGCCGCGCTCGGAGTCACACCGGGACCCGGCCGCGCCGCCGGTACGCAGGCTCTCGTCCGTGGCGTCCGTCCGGACCAGGGCGGCGACGGCGCGCTCCCCGACTCCATCGCACTCACGAAGCGGACGTTTCCTCCGCCGAAGTCGGCACCTGTGGACAACTTTCGAGAACTCCCCGGCACTGTCGGTCGGCGGCCTTACCGTCGCCGCCATGACCCAGAACACCTGCCTACTCCGCGCGCAGCTCCAGCTCCCCGGTGAGCCGCACCCGCCGCACCGGGCCCGCGAGCAGCACCTTCGCGAGCCTGCGCTCGATCTCGCGCGCCACCACGCGGCGCAGTGGGCGCGCCCCGTACTCCGGCTGGTAGCCCAGCTCCGCGAGGCGGTCCAGGGCCTCGGGCGCCACCTCGAGGGTGATCCCCCGACCCGCGAGCCGGTCCCGCAGCTCACCCACCATCATCCCGGCGATCTCCCGGATCTCGGTGGCGGTCAGGGGGTCGAAGACCACCACGTCGTCGACCCGGTTGAGGAACTCGGGGCGCAGCCGCAGGGAGTCCACGGATGCGTTCCCGGTCATCACGATCAAGGCGTGGCGGAAGTCGACCGTGCGGCCCCGGGAGTCGGTGAGCCGCCCCGCGTCGAGCACCTGCAGCAGCGTGGCGAGCACGTCCGGGTGGGCCTTCTCGATCTCGTCCAGCAGCACGACCGAGTAGGGGTTGCGCCGGACGGGCTCGGTGAGCTGCCCGGCGTCCTCGTGACCGACGTAGCCGGGCGGCGCCCCGACCAGGCGGGTCACCGCGGCGCGGTCCGCGTACTCGGTCATGTCGAGGCGGACGAGGTGCTCGTCGGAGCCGAAGAGCACGGCGGCGAGCGCGCGGGCGAGCTCCGTCTTGCCGACACCCGTCGGCCCCAGGAACAGGAAGGACCCCGCAGGCCGGTCCGGGCCCGCCAGCCCGGCCCGGGCGCTGCGCACGGCGTCCGCGACCGCCTCGACGGCCTTCCGCTGCCCGACCACCCGGCGGGCGAGATGGCTCTCCAGCTCGAGCAGCCGGGCCCGCTCGGACAGGGTCAGCTCGGCGACCGGGATGCCGGTGCGGTCCGCGACGACCTCGGCCACGTCCCGCGCCCCGATCTCCCCGGGGGTGTGGCCGGTGTCCAGGACCAGCCGCTCCAGCTCGCGATCCAGCATCGCGACCCGCTCGGTGTCCCCGGCGTCGGCGGCGACCTCGCGGGCCCGCACGAGCTCGTCCACCTGGTGGGTGGGCGCCTCACCGCGCAGGCCGGAGCGTGCGGCGGCCCGGTCGACCAGGTCCACGGCCTTGTCCGGGAGGAACCGGTCCCGCAGGTAGCGGACCGAGAGGGTCACGGCGGCCTCGAGCGCGGCGTCGGTGATCCGAACCGCGTGGTGGTGCTCGTAGCGGGGTCGCAGGCCGCGCAGGATCGCCAGCGTGGCGTCCGCTGTGGGCTCGCCGACCCGGACGACCTCGAAGCGGCGGTCGAGCGCGGCATCCCGCTCGAGGTACCGGCGGTGGTCCTCGGGCGTGGTCGCCCCCACGAGCTGCAGCTCCCCGCGGGCCAGCGCGGGTTTGAGGATCGCGGCCGCGTCCATCGACTGGTCCCGGGCGGAGCCGGCCCCGACCACCTGGTGGAGCTCGTCGACGAACACCACGAGCGAGCGCCCGGCCGCGCGGATCTCGTCCACCACACCGGTCAACCGCTCCTCGAACTGGCCCCGGTACTGGGTGCCCGCCACCATCCCGGCGAGGTCGAGCGCGATCACCCGGACGTCCTTCAGCGCGGCGGGGACCCGGCCGGACACGATCCGCTGCGCGAGCCCCTCCACGATCGCGGTCTTGCCCACCCCGGGCTCGCCGACCAGCACGGGGTTGTTCTTGGTGCGCCGGGCGAGGACCTCCACGACCTGGTCGATCTCGGAGTCGCGGCCGAGGACCGGATCGAGCCGGCCGGCCCGCGCGGCCTCGGTGAGATCGTGCCCGTGCCGGTCGAGACGGCGCGTGCGGCGGCCCGGCTCGCGCCGGGTGGGGTCCCAGCCGGTCCGGTCGGTGTCGGCCGCCGGATCGGCACCGCCGCGTCCGGCGCGTCCCCGTTCCCGGTCGGCGGAGTCCCGCTCCCGGTGGTCGGGGTCCGCCGGATCGTCGAGGCCCAGACCGTCGACCAGGTTGCGGAGCAGCCCCTCGAGCGGCCCCAGCGGGCCGCCGGGCCCGAACGGATCCTCTGGCACGGCGCCTCCCGGGAGTCTCCCTCCGTTGTACCCGGCTCAGCTCAAGGTCACCGGCAGCTCGGTGACCCCGCGGACGAGCACGCTGCGCCGGTAGGCCAGCTCGGCGGGGTCCACGGCGAGCGCGAGCCCCGGGCGCAGCGTGAGCAGCGTCTGCAGCGCGACCTGGCCCTCGATCCGGGCGAGCGGGGCGCCCAGGCAGTGGTGCAGGCCGTACCCGAAGGCGACGTGCCCGCGGTCGTCCCGGGTCACGTCGAGCTCGTCCGCCTCAGCGAAGCGCCCGGAGTCCCGGTTGGCCGCGGACAGCCCGAGGATCACCACGGCGCCCGCGGGGATGGTCGTCCCCGCGATCTCGACCGGCTCGGCGGCGAACCGGACCGGGGTGTTCGTGACCGGCGAGTCCCAGCGCAGCAGCTCCTCGACGGCCGTCGGCCACATCTCGGGCTTCTCCGCCAGTGTCGCGCGCTGGTCGGGATGGGTGAGCAGCGCCAGCACGCCGTTGCCGATCAGGTTCACGGTGGTCTCGTGGCCCGCGATGAGCAGCATCATCGCCATCGCCACGAGCTCCTCCCGGGACAGTGCGTCGCCGTCGTCCGCGACCTGGGTCAGCGCGCTGAGCAGGGCGTCGTCCGGCTGGGCGCGCTTGCGCTCGATCAGCTCGGCGAGGTACTGCGACAGGCGCTGCGCGGCGGCCCGCTTCTCCTCCTGCGGCGACTCGTCGACCATCGTCGAGGACCAGCGGCCGAAGTCGTCGCGGTCGGCCTCGGGCACCCCGAGCAGCTCGCAGATCACCCGGACCGGGAGCAGGAAGGCGTAGTGCGCCATGAGGTCCACGGTCTCGGTGACCGGGAGGTCCGCGAGGAGCTCGTCGGCGATCTGCTGCACGCGCGGGCGCAGCTCCTCCATCCGCCGCACCGTGAACGCGCGGCTCACCAGCTTGCGCAGCCGGGTGTGGTCGGGAGGGTCCATGAGCAGCATCATCGGGGTGGGCGCGGCGGGCATCGCGGCGCGCTGCTCCTCGGGGAGGGTGTAGCGCCAGTCCTTGGACAGCCGCGGGTCCACGAACGCGGCGCGGACGTCCGCGTAGCGCGTGACCAGCCACATCGGGCCGTCCGGCAGGTCGAGTCGGCGCACGGGCTCGTCGGCGCGCAGCTCGCCGAGTGCCGGGTACGGATCGGCCCAGTAGGCGCCGTCGAACAGCGCGCGGCCGGTGGCGGTGGTGGGGGCAGCCATGCGCCCATGGTAAGTGAGCGGGCGCTTACCAGCGCGTGGGTGACAGGGCCGCGGGGTCCACGGCGATGTCGGCGGGCATGGCCTTCCCGGCGACCACCGCCGCGCCCAGCGCGGCCAGCGCGGGCGCGGACTCGATCCCCGATCCGCCCTGACCCGCGAAGAAGTGGAACCCGGGATGCTCGGGCCGGGCCCCGACCACGGGATCGCGGTCCGGCGCGAAGGTCCGCAGCCCGGCCCACGCCGTGCGCACCGACCGCAGCCCCAGGTGCAGGGCCTCCTCGGCGCGTTCCAGGGCCAGCGCGACGTCGAGCTCGTCGGGGCGGGCGTCCCCGGGCTCCACGGGCGTCTCGTCGCTCGGGGAGAGCAGCAGGCAGTCCCCTTCGGGCTTGGCGTAGAAGCGCTCGGCGGCGTCGATCACCATCGGCATGCCGGGCGGGACCGCGCACGGGGAGATCGCGACGGTGCGGCGGTAGGGCTGCAGACCGGCGCGCGGCACTCCGGCGAGCGTCGCGATGTGGTCCGCCCACGCGCCCGCGGCGTTCACGACGTCCGGGCTGGTCCAGGCGCCTGCCGAGGTCTCGACGCGCCACGCTCCGGCCGCCGCGATCCGCACGGCTCGGGCACCCTGCACGATCTGCCCGCCCCGGCGACGGAGTCCGCGCACGTAGGCGGCGTGCAGGCCGATCGCGTCCGCCGCGGCGGCCTCGACCACCGCCCCGGAGCGGGCGCCGCGCAGCCCCGGGCAGGCGGCGTCGGTGTCGGCGGCGGTGAGGGCACGGGGCCCGTCCGGCTCCGCGTCCCAGTTCCGTTGCAGCCCGGCGAGCTCGGCCTCGCCCTCGTCGTCCAGGGCGGCGAACAGGACGGTCAGCGGGGTGAGGAAGGGAGGGGCGTCCAGCTCGGCGGCGAGAGCCGGGAAGCGGGCGGCCGACGCACGGATGAGGGCGCGGAAGGCGGCGGTGCCGTGGCCGGGGATGTAGGTGGCGGCGGAGCGGCCGGTGGAGTGCAGCGCGAGCGAGGGCTCCGCCTCCAGCAGCAGGACCCGGCGGTCCGCGGCCAGCTCGTAGGCCACCGAGGCCCCGGCGATGCCGCCGCCGATCACGATCACGTCGGGGTTCTGCACCCGCCACACGGTAATTCGGTGGCGGCCGCGCGGCGGCGTCCGTACGGTTCTCGCCATGGACCTGATCATCACGTGAGTGGGCGCGGCTGCTCTGCCGCGCCCCACGTCGTCTCCAGATCCGTCCGGGCCGCCCCTCGCGAGGCGGCACGTCCCCCGTGGAACCGTCTGGCACGGCCACGCCTGCGACACGGGGCAAGCGCCGCCCGGGCGCCCCTCCACACCTCCGGGAGGTCCTCATGCAGGCACGCAGCACCGCATCCGAACCCACCAACCGCGCCGCCCGCCGCGCCGCGAAGCGCGGCAAGGCGGCAGGCTCGAACCCGTCGCTCCTTTCCCTGCGCGACGGAAGGGCGGGCGCCGCGCTCACCAAGCCGGCGCACCCCCGAACCGACTACGCCGCCCGTCGCAGCGGCTGAGTCGGCCTCGCGGCGGGGCCGGGTTCCTGGCCCGGCCCCGTCGTGCCCGCGGGGCGTGCAGCGACCCGCCCGTGATCGTTAGGCTCGTCCCGTGGTGGACGTGTGGTGGGCCCGGCCGGTCTCCGAGGCGCCGCACCTGGCGGCGCTCCTCGACGCGCACGAGCGCGAGCGCCTGGAGCGCTTCCGTCGACCCGCGGACCAGGCTCGGTACCTCGCCGCGCACGCGCTCGCCCGGCTCGTGCTGGCCGCGCGGCTGGACTCGGACCCGGCCGGGCTCGAGTTCGACCGGACCTGCCGCTGCGGGAAACCGCACGGCAAGCCGACCCTGCCCGGCCTGCACTTCTCGCTGACCCACTCCGGCGACCGGGTCGGCGTCGCGGTGAGCGCGGACGGGCCGGTGGGCCTGGACGTCGAGGAGCTCCGGGAGCTCGGCGACCTCGCGGCGCTCGCCGGCCACGCCCTGTCCCCCGCCGAGCCGCGGCCCGCCGACGGGCCCGCCTTCCTCAGGGTCTGGACCCGCAAGGAGGCTCTGCTCAAGGCCACCGGCGAGGGCCTGTCCAGCCCGATGAACGCGATCACCCTGGCGGGGGCCCGCGTCGAGTCGTGGACCGACGGCCCGGCGCAGGTGTGGCTCGTCGACCTACGGGCGGGCCCGTCCCACCCCGCGGCCCTCGCGGGCCTGGGTCCGCGTCCCGCGGAGGTCACCGAGCGCGACGGCGACCCCCTCCTCCGCCGGGGCTGAGCCTCCCAGCCGGCCGGTCAGTCGATCGGGCCGGCCGGTCAGTCGATCGGGCGCCAGGGCCGGGGCGGCAACGTCGGCAGCCCGCTCGGGGAGCACTGCCCGCCGCGTTCCCCGGCGACGCGGAAGATCACCCAACCGACCAGCGCCGCGAGGAGCGAGCCGGTCAGGATGCCGATCTTCGCCTCGCTGACCAGCAGCTCGTCCGACAGGGCGAGCTCGGTCACGAACAGCGCCACGGTGAAGCCGATCCCGGAGAGCCCCGCGCCGCCGAACAGCTGGCCCCAGCGCAGGGTGTCCGGCACCCGGCCGATGCCCGTCCGCAGGGCCAGCCACGTCCCGAGCGACACGCCGATCGGCTTGCCGACCACCAGCCCGACGACGATCCCCCAGGTCAGCGGCGACGAGAAGGCCGAGGCGAGGGTGCGCGAGGACAGCACCACACCGGCGTTGGCCAGCACGAACAGCGGCACGATCACGTAGCTGGACCAGGGCTGGATCTTGAGCTGCAGCCGTTCGTTCGGCGACACCGCCTCGACGACCGCCGCCTGGGCCGCCATCGCGCGTTCCGGCGTCGGGTCGAGGATGAACGTCTTGCCCACCGAGAGGGCGCGCCTCATGTCCTGGCGCCGCGGCGCGTAGGCGTTGACCAGCAGCCCCAGTGCCACCCCGACCACGCTCGGGTGCACGCCAGACGCCAGCACCGCGACCCACATCACCAGCCCGATCGCCGCGTAGAACGGCGTGCGCCAGAAGTTCACGTACCGCAGCCCGAGCAGCGCCAGGAAGAGTACGACGGCCAGCAGCAGAGCGAGCACGTCGACCTGCTCGGTGTAGAACACGGCGATCGCGATCACGGCGCCGATGTCGTCCACGATCGCCAGGGCGAGCAGGAAGACCCGCAGCTGGTCCGGGCAGCGCGGACCGACGAGCGCGAGCACGCCCAGCAGCACGGCGGTGTCCGTGGAGATCGCGATGCCCCACGCGTTCGCGGCCTCACCGCCGGCGTTGAACGCCAGGAAGAGCAGGGCGGGGACCACCAGCCCGCCGAGCGCCGCGGCCGCGGGCGCCGCGATCGCGCGGAGGCCGCGCAGCTCGCCGAGGGTCATCTCGCGGGCGATCTCCAGCCCGACCGAGAAGAAGAACAGGACCATCAGGCCGTCGTTCACCCAGTGCCGCAGGTCCAGGTCGATGGCGGCGCCGCCGAACTCGATCGACAGCGGGGTGCGCCAGAACGCCTCGTAGCCGAGCGGCAGGTTCGCCCAGAGCAGCGCGACGACGGCCGCCCCGATCAGCAGGAACGCCGAGCCGGACTCCGTGCGGAGGAACTGCCGCGCGGCGCGGGAGAGCTCGCCGCGCTCGGATAGGGTCGTCACCGCCACCGGATCATCCTGCCGCAGAGGACACCAGGTGCTCGACCCGCCGCTCGGTCTCTACGACCACGTCCAGGGCCACCCGGACGCCCCGCTCACCCTGCTGAAGTACGGGGACTTCGAGTGTCCGTACTGCCGTGAGGCCGCGCCGGTGATCGAGAAGGTCCGCGAGGAGCTCGGCGACCGGCTGCGGTTCGCCTTCCGGCACTTCCCGCTGCACGAGCTGCACCCGCACGCCCTCGCCGCGGCCACGGCGGCGGAGATGGCGGCCCTGGAGGGCCGGTTCTGGCCGATGCACGCCAGCCTCTACGCGCCCGGCCCGCCCCGGCTGACCCAGGCGGACCTGCGCGAGCACGCGGTCAACGCCGGCGTCGACCCGGAGGCGGTCGTGTGGCCGCGGACCCGGGCCGTCGAGGACCGGGTGGAGGCGGACTTCAACTCGGGCGTGCGCTCCGGGGTGCGGGGCACACCGACGCTGTTCGTCAACGGCGAGGTCTACCAGGGGCTCGTGTCGGTCGAGCGGCTCCGGGACGCACTTCTGTCGGAGTAGGTCGGCACACTGTCGGGGTGGGTCGCTGGGTGCTGCATCTCGACATGGACGCGTTCTTCGCGTCCGTCGAACAGCTGACCCGGCCCACCTTGGCGGATCGTCCGGTCCTGGTGGGTGGGACCGGCGGGCGCGGGGTCGTGGCCGGGGCGAGCTACCAGGCGCGGGTGTTCGGGGCCCGGTCGGCGATGCCCATGGGGCAGGCGCGGCGGCGATGTCCGCACGCGACCGTCCTGCCGCCGCGGTTCCCGCTCTACAAGGTGATCTCCGACGAGGTCATGGCGGTGCTGCGGGAGGCCGCGCCGGTGCTGGAGCCGATCTCGGTGGACGAGGCGTTCCTCGAGCCTGCCTCGCTGGTCGGCGCTACGCCGGGCGAGGTCGCGGAGTTCTGCGTGGGCCTGCGCGCCGCGGTCCGGGCCCGGACGGGGCTGCCCGCGTCGGTCGGAGCGGGCTCCGGCAAGCAGGTGGCGAAGATCGCCTCCGAGCTCGCCAAGCCGGACGGGCTGCGGGTGGTGGACCCCGCCGTCGAACGGGAGGTGCTGGACCCGCTGCCCGTGCGGTCACTGTGGGGTGTCGGCCCGGTGGCGGAGGCGTCGCTGCGCAAGGTGGGCGTCGAGACGATCGGGGCGTTGGCCGCGATGGACCCGCGCGAGGTCACCGGGGTGCTGGGCGCGGCGATGGGCACCGAGCTGCACCGCCTCGCGCGCGGGATCGACGAGCGCCCGGTGGCCCCGCGCGGGGCGGCGAAGCAGATCTCCGCGGAGACCACGTTCGAGCACGACCTCACGCAGATGTCGGACGTGCTCGGCGAGGTCGCGAAGATGACCGCGGCCGCGCACCGGCGGCTGCTGGTGGACGGGCGGGCCGCGCGAACGGTCACGGTCAAGGCGCGGAACGCGGACTTCGAGACGCACACCCGCTCGGAGACCACGGCGTTCGCCTCGACCGACCTCGCGGTGCTCACGGCGGTGGCGCAGCGGTTGGCGCGCACCGCGGTGCCCGAGGGCGGAGTGCGGCTGGTGGGGGTGTCGTTGTCGGGGCTCGCGGAGTCGCCCCCGCCCGCCCTGTTCGAGGCGGTGCCGTCGGACACCGGGTGGGTGGCGGCGCCTCCGACCGAGCAGGAGGTGCCGGTCCAGGTCACCACCGAGGGCGCCGCGAGCGCCGAGCATCCCGAGCCCGGCACGGAGTTCGGCCCCCGCCCGGGCGGTCGCGGCGCGCCCCGGGACCCCGCGCAGCCCTACCGGGCCGGGGACGACCTCACGCACCCCGAGTTCGGCCACGGCTGGGTGCAGGGGGCGGGCAAGGGCCGGGTCACGGTCCGGTTCGAGACCCGCGCGACGGGCCCGGGTCGGGCCCGCTCGTTCGCGGTCGACGATCCGGGGCTGTCCTTCGCCGATCCGGTGGCGAGCTGGCGGCTCCCCGCCGCGGCCTCGGCGGCGTTCGTCGCGGATGTGGCGGAAACGCCCCACGGCGGGGCCGGGCCCGGTTAGCCTCCGGACATGACCTCGGGGGAGCCGCTCGCCCGCCGGCTGAACCGGCAGGACAACGACATCGCGTCGCTCTACGAGCTGGTCACCGAGGTCCGGGAGGACGTGCGTACTCTGGCGAGGACCACGGACGAGCGCTTCGCCGAGGTGCGTGGCGACATCCGGGCGCTGTCCGACCGGACGGACCAGCGCTTCGAGGCCGTCGACCAACGCTTCGACGGCGTCGACGCGACCCTGCAGCTCATCCTGCAACGCCTCGACGAGCGTTAGCCGCGCGTTAGCCGTCCTTGTCCGCCACCCCGGCCGCGTCGAAGGTCGCGACCTCCGCCAGCGCCCGAGCGGCGCCCTGCACCACCGGCAGCGCCAGCAGCGCCCCGGTACCCTCCCCCAGCCGCATCCCCAGATCCAGCAGGGGATCGAGGCCCAGGTGCGCCATGGCGAGGGCGTGGCCGGGCTCGGCGGAGCGGTGGCCTGGCACGCAGTAGTCCACCGCGGCCGGGGACAGCACCGACGCGACCAGAGCGGCGGCGCCCGCGTTGACGCCGTCGAGCAGCACCGGGACCCGCAGCGCGGCGGCGCCGAGGATGAGCCCGGCCAGCCCGGCGTGCTCCAGTCCGCCGAAGGCCGCCGCCAGGTCCAGCCCGTCTCCCGGCTCGAACCGGGCGACCGCCTCCGCCACCACCCGGGTCTTCAGGGCCAGCGTCGCGTCGTCGATGCCGGTCCCGCGGCCGGTCGCGTCGGCGGCCGTCGCCCCCGTCACCGCGCTGATGATCGCCGCGGCGGCCGTGGTGTTCGCGATCCCCATGTCCCCGGTGACCAGCAGTCGGTTCCCGGCGGCGACCAGGTCGCGCGCGACCTCGATGCCGACCTCGACGGCCTGGCGGGCCTCGTCTCGGGTCAGCGCGGGACCGGCCGAGAGATCCGCGGTCCCGGAGCGCACCCGACGCGGCAGCAGACCGGGGACCGGGTCCAACGGCGCGGCGACGCCGACGTCCACCACGCACACCTCGGCCCCGAGCTGGCGGGCGAAGGCGTTGACCACCGCGCCACCGGCCAGGAAGTTCGCGACCATCTGCGCCGTGACCTCCTGCGGCCACGGCGACACCCCCTGGGCGTGCACGCCGTGGTCGCCGGCGAACACCGCCACGGCCGCGGGCTCGGGCACCGGCGGCGGGCACTCCCCCGCGATCCCGGCCAGCCGCACGGCCAGGTCCTCGACGCGCCCCAGCGAGCCGCGCGGCTTCGTCATGCGGTCCAGCCGGTCCCGCGCCTCCGCGGCCGCGGCGGCCGAAGCGGGCGCGATCGCCGCCACCGTCTCGTCGATCAGGCTCATGGCCACCTCCCCGGGCAACGCCCGTGATCCGTACCGCTCGGAGTGCACCGCCCAGCGCAGGGGCCGCCGCCGCGCCCAGCCCGCCGACGCCAGCTCCGGCTCCGCGGCGAACTCCCGCACGTGCCCGACGCACAGGTAGGCCACCACGTGGACGTGCGCGGGCAGCCCCAGCAGGGTGGACAGCGCGCGCAGCCCGTCGTCGTCGAAGAAGCTCACCCAGCCGACGCCGAGACCCTCGGCGCGCGCCGCGAGCCACAGGTTCTGCACGGCCGCGGCGGTCGAGTGCGCGGCCATCTCCGGACGACCGAAGCGGCCGAGCGTGTGCCGCCCACCGCGCGTCGGGTCGCTGGTCACGACGACGTTCACCGGGGTGTCGAGGACCGCCTCGACCTTGAGCGCACCGAACGCCTCGGCCCGCGCGCGCGGCAGGGAGACCCGGAACGCCTCCCGCTGCCGGGCGACCAGGTCCGCGACGGCCCGCCGGGTCTCCGCCGAGCGCACGACCACGAAGTCCCAGGGCTGCGAGAACCCCACGCTGGGCGCGGCGTGCGCGGCCTCCAGCACGCGCCGCAGCGCGTCCTCCGCGACCGGTTCGTCCGGGAGGAACCCGGTCCGGACGTCCCGCCGGGTCCGCAGTACCTCGTAGAAGTCCGTCACCAGAGCGGGCTCGGCCTGGGCGGCACCACCGCGAGCCCCGGGACGCTCACCTCGGCGTCCACGGCGACGCGGAGCCCGTCGACGACCGCGCGCCACGCGGGCTCGTCCGGGACGACCAGGGCGACCGTGCACGGCCCGTCCAGCGCCAGCAGCTCCGCGACGGTCCGCACGGCGGAGCCCGGGTGGACCGTCTCCACCCGCCAGGCCTCGGCGTAGAACAGCACGGCCGACTCCAGCTCGGGCGCGACCAGCACGTGGTCCGCCAGCTCCAGGCGGGCCGACTCCGGGTCACCGACACCGACACTCAGCACGACGACGGCGTTGACGCCAGGGGACATCGTGGCCTCCTCGAGGGTCCGCGCCCTCATCGTGGGATCACCGACGACGGCGGCGAGTGTCCTGGCTCCCGGATCGCCGCGCGCCCCCGACCTTCCCGCGGGTGCGGTGGTCGAGCGTGGGGACGCGCTCCCCGGTCACAGTGGCGGGACCGCCCCGGAGTCGCACCGGGTTCCTCGCCTGCCGTCCCCCGAACGACATCACGCCGGCGCCGCGGAATCAAGCCGGCAGACGGAGGGCACCTCACCGTGCGGGGCCGGTCAGATCGGCGCGTCCACCGCGGCGGGCCGCAACTCCCGCCCACCGTGCGTCTGTTCGCGCAGCTCAGGGCGCGGTGAGCCCCGCCACCGGCCCGACGACGATGATCGCAGGCGGGCTGATGTCCGCCGCCTTGATATCCGCCTCGAGGGACTCCAGCGTGGTCCGCACCGTGCGTTGGATCCGCGTGGTGCCGTCCTGGACCACGACGACGGGGGTGTCCGCCGGGCGCCCGTGCGTGATCAGTGCCGCGGCGAAACGGCCCGCGCGCTCGACCGCCATCATCAGCACGACCGTGCCCGTCATCCGACCGAGTGCGGCCCAGTCGGTGAGGCTGCGCGGGTCGTCCGGCGCGACGTGCCCGCTCACCACGACGATCTCGTGCGCCACCCCGCGGTGGCTCACCGGCACCCCGGCCACCGCGGGCGCGGCGAAGGCGCTGGTGATCCCCGGCACCACGGTGACCGGCACGCCGGCCTCCGCACAGGCCTGGACCTCCTCGAACCCGCGCCCGTAGACGAACGGGTCCCCGCCCTTGAGCCGCACCACGAACCTCCCGGCCCTCGCATGCTCGACCAGCAGCTCGTTGATCCGCTGCTGGGCCATCGCGCGGCCGTACGGGATCTTGGAGGCGTCGATCACCTCGACGTCCGGGCCCAGCTCCTCGAGCAGATCCCGCGGGCCGAGCCGGTCCGCGACCACGACGTCCGCCCGCGAGAGCAGCCGCCGCCCGCGGACCGTGATCAGCTCCGGGTCGCCGGGCCCACCCCCGACGAGCGCGACGCCCGGCAGCACCGGATCGGCCGAGTCCGCGACGAGCCCCGCCTGCAGGGCCTCGACCAGCGCGGTCCGCACCGCGGCGGAACGGCGGTGGGCGCCGCGGGCGAGGACGCCGACGGTCAGCCCGTCGTACCGGCCGGTGGCGGGGGTGACGGCGGTGCCGAGCCGACCGTCGTCCGCCCGCACGCAGAAGATCCGCCTGCGCTCTGCCTCCGCCCCGACCGCGGCGTTGACCTGCGGGTCGTTCGTGCAGGCGACGACGTACCAGGCTCCGTCGAGATCGCCCTCGGCGTAGCCGCGGCGGGTCCAGCCGATCTCGCGCGCCGACGCCATGCCCTCGACCGCGGGGGTGACCTCGGGCGAGACGACCTCGACCAGGGCGCCCGCCGCGATCAGCCGCGACACCCGACGCTGCGCGACCTGCCCGCCCCCCACGACGACGACCCTGCGGCCGCTGAGGTCGAGGCCGACGAGGTAGTGGTCGTGCTCGGTCACCGTGCTGGTTCCTTCCCCCGGGTCCGCGCCCGCGGCCTGTGGCTCGTGGTCGGCAGGGGTCCGACTTCCGGAGGACATGCTCCGGATACGGTGGCGGGACCGTCCCGGAGTCACACCGGGTTCCCTGGCGCCGACCCGCGAAGCATAGTCGGCGGTGAACCCGAGCTGAACTCCGCTACCCCGCAGGGGTATCGCGGATCACGGCGAGCGCCGCGGCGACCGTGACCGACCCCACCACCGTCTTCGGCACGACGAGCCGGGCCCCCGGGTCGTGCTCCCGCGCGACGAGCAGCGCGGCGGCCTCGGCGACACTCGGCGTGCCGGTCGCCGCCTGGACCAGCGGGTTCCCCACGACCTCGACGCGCGCGAGCTCGGCCGCCGACCGCGTGTGCAGCACCCCGGGCGCGACGGCGGCGAGAATCCCGGCCTCGTCCGCCTTGGCCTCGACCGAGGCGTAGACCCTCTCCCGCGGTCGGTCCGCCGGCCCGGCGAGAGCGGGCTCCAGCTGGGCGAGGGCGGCACGGACCTCGTCCGCCGATACCCCGCGCCGGGCCCCGATCCCGACGACCAGGACCCGCGCGACGCTCACCGGAGCGCGGCGACGAACCGTGCCACCGACCCCGGGTGCCCGGCGGGATGGGTGTGCAGGAAGGACGCGTGCACCCCGCCCACCACGAACCCCTCCGGCTCGGCGCCCCGCCAGCCCCAGGCGGGCGTGGACCCGCCGCGCGGGGTGACGGCGCAGTGGTGGAACTCGTGCCCCGCCACGCGCGCCCCCGCGCCGAACCCCGAGGAGTCGGTGAGGGCGACGGCGTCCCGGTACCCCAGCGTGAGGCGCCCGGTCATGGCGGCGGTGGCGTCGAGCGCGCCGACCATCGGGATCCCGTCGAGCTCGCGGCACAGGTAGAGCAGCCCGCCGCACTCGGCGCGGATCGGCGCC
>Ga0207641_10001122_pt1 | contig 26901 bp, 24 predicted proteins | sample KBSSwiS62_FD_184306 | JGI IMG/M metagenome (GOLD analysis project Ga0207641, IMG submission 184306) | Switchgrass rhizosphere microbial communities from Kellogg Biological Station, Michigan, USA - KBS Switchgrass S6-2 (SPAdes) (version 2) | ecosystem: Host-associated > Plants > Roots >... | reverse complement strand
GATCATCGACGACAAATCGATGCCAGCCGACTCCCTCGTCTTTTCTGTATTGGAAACCTTTGCAGACCGGGCCGGCGCTGAACTCGAGCGCATGCGAGCCTATAAACACCTGGAGCGCCGTCACCAGGAGAGCGAGGAACGGTTTCGCGATTTGTTCGACGAAGCGCCGATTGCCTACGTCAATGAAGGCCTGGACTCCAAATTCATTCGCGCTAACCATACTGCGATGAAGCTTCTGGGCATTACGGATGAAGACATCCCCTCGACCTACGGAAAGGATTTCATCCCCGACACACCGGAAGCCCAGCAGCGATTGCGTGTCGCCCTTGAATTGATGCGCAAGGGAACGGACAGTCCCGTCATTTTGGAATTGCGAAGAAAAGACGGCAAACCACTCTGGATTCAGTGGTGGTCGCGACCGGATCCAGGTGGCACGTACACCCGCACCATGTTTATTGACGTCACTGAGCATGTCTTGATGGAACAGGAGAAGTCGCGGCTCGAAGCGCAGAACAAATATCTTCAGGAAGAGATTTTAAGCGAGCACAACTTCGGGGAAATCATCGGCAACAGCCCCGTCCTGCTTAACTTGCTTCGACAGGTCGAACAGTTTGCCAGGATTGACTCTACCGTGCTCATCCTTGGGGAAACCGGCACTGGCAAGGAACTCATCGCTCGCGCCATCCACGACCGGAGTCCGCGCAAGAACCGCGCTTTGGTGAAGGTGAATTGCGGGGCCATCTCGGCAGGGCTCGTCGAGAGCGAATTGTTCGGCCATGTCAAAGGCGCCTTCACCGGTGCCATAGCCAATCGCGACGGCCGATTCAAACTTGCCGACGGCGGCACCATTTTTCTCGATGAAGTCGGCGAACTGCCGCTGGATACGCAGGTCAAATTATTGCGCGTGCTGCAGGAACAGGAGTTCGAGCCGATCGGCAGCAGCCGCACGATTCGCGTGAATGTTCGCGTGGTCGCCGCAACGAATCGCGACCTGGAAGAAATGGTGCGTGAAGGAAAATTCCGGGCGGATCTGTTTTACCGACTTAGCGTCGTGCCACTTCGCGTACCGGCATTGCGCGAGCGGACAATCGATTTGCCGCTCCTCGTCGCATTTTTCGTGCAGAAATGCGCAAAGAAACTCGGACGGCAAGTGCATACCGTAGGCGAAGACGTCCTTCGCCAGCTGTCGAATTATTCCTGGCCCGGCAATGTGCGCGAGTTGCAGAACGTCATTGAGCGTGCGGTGATCCTGTCGCCGGGTGACACGCTCGTATTGGCGGAAAAGCTGCCCGCAGCAGCGGCCGCAACTGCTCACGTCAAAACAATAAAGACCATCCCGATTGAAGCGGCGCGCGAGGCCGACAGCGCGGGAACTCTGGACGTCGTGGAGCGGCGACATATCGAATCGATCTTGAATCAGGCTCAGTGGTTGATCGAAGGCGAGCGCGGCGCGGCGCGCATTCTGGGCATGAGTCCCAGCACCCTTCGCAGCCGGATGCAGAAACTGGGAATTCAGCGACCTTCTCGATCTGGATCATGACGACACGCTGACCTCCATCGCAGATCGATCGTCGCTCTTATCTTCACGTGACAATGGCGCACGAGCTGTCGTGAATTGCACGAGGTCCTTCGAGAACAGAAGATCCAAAGTCCAATCCAGCGCGACACGGCACTTCTTTTCCAGGCGCGGAAGTTTGCTGAGATAGATGGTGCGCCAAAGCCACCACGCAACGAATCCCGAGAAGTTGATCCCGAACACTTGTGCGACACCCGTCCGCTTACCGATAGCCGCGAGTTGACCTAAAGTTGAAAACACAAAGGGCCGCTTCTCTCGGCCTCGAATGGCAGCTGAAATGTTTTGCGCCAGCCGCTTACCCTGGCGCAGAGCGTGTTGTGCCGTTGGCGGATAAGGTTTACCTGCCGGATCTGGAATTGATGCGCAGTCGCCAACCGCCCAGACTCCGGGCCACCCCGGCACTTCCATGGATGGCTCGACGCGGATCCGTCCGCGCTCCTTCGCGCAGGGCAAGGAATCCAGAATGGAGTTTGGGGCAGTCCCAGCGGTCCATACGAGAGTCCTCGCTGGGATCCGCGATCCATCGCTCAATTCGACAACCCGATCTCGATACCCAAGCACCCGGGTATTCAGTCGAATCTCGATGCCGCGGGCGCCGAGCTTCTGCTGTGCATAGAGGCCGAGCTTCTCGCTCAATTCCGGAAGGATGACGGGCCCCGAATGGACCAGCACAATCCGGAGAACACTCTCATTTAGATTCTTATAGAACGGAATGGCGTCACGCAGAAAGTCATTGATCGCTGCAATTGTCTCCACTCCTGCAAAGCCGCCGCCGGCTACAACTATCGTCATCAGGGAGCCTCGGGCTTCACCGCACTCGAAGTCGGCCTCCTCCATACTTTCAATCAACCGGTTTCGGAGGAAAATGGCATCACCTAAAGACTTCATCGTCAGAGCGTGTTCTTCAAGGCCCGGAAGGCCGTAGTAATTCGTCATATTCCCCATGCCGATGATCAAGTGGTCGTATTCGAGAACATGAAGATGACGATTGTTACCGTGAGATACCCCGACTTTCTTCTCTGCGAGCGAGATTCGCCGGACATCGCCCTGAAAAAACTGGACCCTTTTAAGGAGCTTTCGAATGGGGTTCACGATGTGTGCCATGTCGAGGTCGCTGGCAGCAACCTCGTGAAGCATCGGCGTGAACAGGAAGAAATTGTCGTGGTTGACAAGCGTTACCTCGACATCGGCATCATGCGCGAGTGTCCGTTCCATTTCGATGGCCGTATAAAGCCCGCCGAAACCTCCGCCGAGGATGACGATGCGGTGCTTCATACATCAGCCACTTCGCAGAAAATTTTGATCGCACCACGGGCATTGAGCAACTTGTCAAAGAGCTCCTGGTAGTTATCCAACCCTTTAACGGGATGTGTCAGGAGCTGCTTCAACCAACCCGGATACTGGAGCTCCGCCTGCGACAGATCTCCGACGCCACGTTCAAAGTACTCGCGGTTAGCATTGACCGTTCCGACCATCACCCTGTTTCCGAGCACAAACTCCAGGTTGATCTTGTCGGCCGGAACGCTGATGGCCTTATCGCCACCGGTTACGCTGGAGAGAACAAGAACGCCGTTCTTTGCAAGGGCCCGCATGCTATCAAAGACGATCGGAGAAAATCCCGTCGCCTCGAAGATCAGATCGAACGGGCCGAGTGTGGCAGCACCTTCTGCGATGGATGTTTCCTGAGTGGAAACATAGCGCGCGCCAAGCGCTTCGATCAGATCGGAATTCAAGTACGGACGCTTCGTCAGAGCGAACGTCGTCACATCGAGCCCACGAAGTTTCAGAATCAGAGTTGCGAGCAGGCCGATTGTCCCTGCACCCATGACGGCAGCACGTCGCGGTCTCCACACCCGAAGACGACGTTGGATCTCATAAGCCTGGGCAATTCCCTTCTCGACGACTGTCGTGGGCTCCAGAAGAACGCCTACATCCTTCAGCCCTCCCGGAACTTTGACGATGAACTCAGCGTCGTCGACGTAATATTCGGTCAGATACCCATGCCGCAGGTTGATACCGCGTTCGAAGTAGGTATCATCTGTTGTCATATCGTTTGTTCCGATTTGATCGTAAAGGCTCGTGCCTGGCCGCCGCACCGTCGCAACAACGTAGTCGCCCGGTTGCAGTTCATTAACATTCGGTCCCACCGCTTCAACGCGACCGAAGCCCTCATGACCGATGACTAAAAAGTCGTATCCGTCGGGTGAGGCCCCATATTCGGCAGCATTGATTTCCTTGTCCGTTCCGTCCACTCCGACGCGTAAAACTTTTACAAGAACACCGCGGCCGTTTGGAACGTCGTCAAGAGAAGGCCGATTCAGATGCGCCAGATGAACGCTGCCGGGCTTTCCAGGAAAGACGGCAATGGCCTTCATGGATTGACTGTTCATAACCGATTCAAGTCCAGGTTCGATTAGGATCTCGGGTTTCATTCAGGTCTTCCTTTCTCCCGTCGAGGGATCTCCTATTGGTCAAACGAACGAGGATTTCGTTACGCCCCGACCTCCACTACTTCGTCACCGACGGACGCTTTAATCCTTTCACCGCTTTGCTGCAACAGTTTCGCCACAACGCCGGTCCAGCCCGTCTGATGACTTGCTCCGACGCCGCGCCCGCTGTCTCCGTGAAAGTATTCGTAGAAGAGAATCAAGTCCTTCCAATAAGGATCGTTCTGGAATCTCTCCGATGTGCCATGGACCGCGCGGCGTCCTTCATCATTACGAAGGAAGGTCCGACCCAGACGGCGAGAGATCTCCTCTGATACCTCCCACAGCGTCAGGAAATTCCCAGAGCCAGTCGGACATTCCACTTTGTAGTCATCACCGAAGTAGTGATGGAACTTCTGAAGCGATTCAACGATGAGGAAATTTACGGGAAACCAAACAGGACCGCGCCAGTTGGAGTTGCCGCCGAACAAATCCGTGGATGATTCTCCAGGCTCGTATTCAAGGCGATGCTCGGAACCACCCACCTTCAGGACATAAGGATGTTCCCGGTGATACCGCGAAACCGCGCGGATGCCGTATGGGGAAAGGAACTCCTGTTCGTCCAGCATATACCTGAGCACGCGCCGGAGTTTCTCGCCATCCATAATGGACATGAGGCGTCTCTCCCTCATACCCGGAGTGAACATGCATGCCTGGTTCTGTGTGTATCCCCGCCGGTTTGCGATAAACCAGTCGAGGCGACGCTTGAAATTCGGCAATCGCTGGAGCAATTCGGGCTCGAGAGTATCCACGGCATACAACGGGATAAGGCCGACCATCGACCGCGTCTTCAAAGGGACTTCACCTTCGTTGGGAACATGCAAGACGTCATAAAAGAAGCCGTCTTCGTCGTCCCACAGGCTGACACCGTCGTCACCGCGGCTGTTCATTGCATACGCGATCTGCGTAAAGTGCTCCCAGAACTTGCTGGCGACATCTTCATAAGCCGGATCCTCGCCGGCCAGCTCTAATGCCATGGCGAGCATGTTCAGTGAATACATCGCCATCCAGCTTGTGCCGTCCGATTGCTCAATGTGCCCACCTGTTGGAAGCGGTGCGCTGCGATCGAAGACGCCGATGTTGTCCAGTCCGAGAAATCCTCCCTGGAAAATGTTTCTGCCTTCCGTGTCCTTTCGATTGACCCACCATGTGAAGTTGAGCATGAGCTTGTGGAATACTCGTTTGAGGAATCGGCGATCGCCGGTCCCTTTTCGCTTCTTATCGATTTTGTAAACTCTCCAGGAAGCCCACGCGTGTACCGGAGGATTCACGTCTCCGAATGCCCATTCATAGGCGGGAATCTGACCATTCGGATGCATGTACCATTCGCGCAGCAGAAGAACGAGCTGCTCTTTCGCAAAATCCGGATCGACGAGCGATAGAGGGATGCAATGAAATGCGAGGTCCCATGCAGCGTACCAGGGATACTCCCACTTGTCGGGCATCGAGATCACGTCGGCGTTGTATAAATGAGACCACTCGTGGTTGCGGCCGTGATGTCTCTGGTCGGGCGGCGGAGGGCCTTCCGGATCGCCGTCCAGCCACCGTTTCACCTCATAATGGTAAAACTGCTTGGACCACAGCATTCCTGCCAGCGACTGACGCATTACATTCTTCGCGTCGTCTGAGAGCTCAGAAGGAATGACAGTCTCGTAAAACTCATTTGCTTCGCATGCTCTTCCATTAAAGATGCGGTCAAATCCTCTTCCAAAAGGGCGGTCTGCTGCGCCAAACTTTCGCTGCGAGAGACGCAACTGGACGCGGACCGTTTCCCCGGACAAGACAGTCAGTGGATAGTGAGCTGCAGCTTTCGTGCCGACCTTTGCTGGATTCACAGCGTCCTTTCGGCCCTGGACAATGAACTCGCCGATACCGTCCTTTACCCAGCGCGACGAATTCTGTACTCCGTACAACCTTTCAAGGTTGGTTTCATTCTCCGTAAAGAGTAATTGCGGCATTCCCTCCGCATAGAGCCAACGATCTCCGTATTGGGGATGACTCAAGTGGATCGTGGACTCGGAACGGTCGGTGACCACCTCCATCAAGGGACGTTGCTCGTTCCTGTCCCAGGACCACGTGTTCCGAAACCAGACTGTAGGAAGCAGGTCGATGGCCGCAGTGTCGGGGCCTCGATTCGCAACGTTGATGCGAACAAGCAGGTCCTCACTGTCTGCTTTGCAATACTCCACGAACACGTCGAAATAGCGATTCTCTTCGAACACCCCCGTGTCCATCAGCTCGTACTCGGGTTCCTGCTTTCCTCGGCGGCGGTTCTCTTCGACGAGCTGTGCGTATGGATACTCGCCTTGTGGATATTTGTAGAGGTACTTCATGTAGGAGTGAGTCGGCGTACTGTCGAGGTAGAAGTAGTACTCCTTGACGTCTTCTCCGTGGTTTCCTTCACTTCCTGTAAGACCGAAAAGACGTTCCTTGAGTATCGGATCCTTTCCGTTCCACAGCGCAATGGCGAAGCAGATCAATTGGTGCCGGTCCGAAATTCCGGCGATCCCATCTTCGTTCCATCGGTAAGCTCTGGATCGCGCATGATCGTGCGGCAGGTAATCCCAGGCTTTGCCGTGCGCGCTGTAGTCTTCACGAACAGTTCCCCACGCACGCTCACTGAGGTAAGGTCCCCAGCGCTTCCAGTGCGTCTTGCGTTCCTGTGCTTCCAACAAACGTTTTTCTTCTGCAGTCATGGGATGAGTACCTCCACAGAGTTGAGCAATTACTTTTGAAGCAGCCGGACGATGTGTCCGTCGGGATCTCGCGCAGAGAGCGCAGTCCGAAAGCCCGCCTCTCCGCCGGCAATGTCTATTGCGCCCGGAGAAACTGAGGAGATCCCGCCCGAACGCAGTCGAGTGTCCGCATCGCGAACGTCCGTCGATATGAAGTTCGTCTGCCAGGAAATCAGATCGCTCGCGCGTGAATCGGGTGGATAAGGCCGGCCATCGCGGGGAGTGATGTACTCCAGGAATTCCACACCTGGACCAGATCCGGTGCGGAGTGCCGTAATGCGAAGCCTGGCTCCGAAGACGTTGTTCAGATGTTCCTGCTCTGTGCCGTAGTTTTCGCTCTCCCCGACCTGCTTCATCCCTAATGTGTCACGGTAGAAATGAAGACTAGCCAGGGTGTCATTGATGACGATCGCCGTGTGATCGATGCCGAGAAATAGCGAGTGTGCCTGTCGATGCCATCGCGGATCGCCTTTGTCAGGCGGAAACCAGAGGATCTCCAGCGCGTGTTCATCGGGATCTTTGAAATAGAACGCCTTGATGCCACCGGCGTTCTTATTCCACTGCGGCAGTGTTTGTGGGCTGGTCGATGCGTACCCGACTTTGTTTTGTCGCAGCCACTGGTAGGCCTGGTCCATATCAGAAACGATGATGGCGATGTGCTGGAACCAGCGATCGTTACTCCGCGAGTCGACGGGGATCGGCCGTCCCTTCGGCGTGAGATACTCCGTGAGTTCGATGAACTCGTCTCCAAGTTTCATCCTGACGATTCTGGCTCGCAGACCAAACAATCCTTGAAGACGCTCGTATTCGACTCCCGCGACTTCGATGTCCGAGACCTTCTCGAAGGACAAAACCCGCGAAAAGAAATCCACGGACCTCTCCATGTTGCTGACGGTCAAGCCCACCGAATCCAGAGCCACAACAGCCGGCGATGTCGCCTGCGCAGCAAACCGCTGCGCGGGGGCGTTCAGAAGCAAAAAAACGACAAGCAGGAGCAGTGCCGGATTTCTCCGTCGAGTCTTCATGGGACTACCCCAGCCTTTCCAGCAGGTGATCGCCGACGCGGAGCGCGTTGGCCATGATGGTCAGCGCTGGATTCATAGCGCCACATGAGGGAAAGAAGCTCGCGTCGACGACATACAGATTGTCTAAGTCGTGCGCTTTGCAATTGATGTCAAGAACCGAGCTCTTCGGATCTCTCCCGAATCGCAGCGTCCCGTTCTGGTGGGCGACGCCGGCCAGGGGAATGCGCTTACCAATGTAAGCATTCAGGTGAATAACTTCGTCACTGCAACGTGCATGCTTCAGCATGCCCTTCAGTGTTGCCTGCAGACGCTTATGTCCCTCTTCGTTGTTCGGCTTGTAATTCAAGTGGATCTGACCATCTTTGCCCAACGTGACTCGATTGTTTGCATCAGGAAGGTCTTCCGAAGTCATCCAGAAATCCAATGCGTGACGAGCCATAAGGTCCAACGTGAACCCGGGAGCAATTCGTGGGGCTCCCGCAGCCAGAATCTCCGCGTCGGACTTTCCAACAAACGAGATATGACCCATTGGGAAATCCCAGTCCCTGGAACCAAAATAGAAATCATTCAAGCCGAAAGTTTTCTGAAATACGGTCGGATTCTCGTGGTTTGAAAGCGCAAGCATGATGGAGTTGGTGTGGCACATGTAATTTCGGCCCACCTGATCCGAGCTGTTCGCCAGGCCTTTCGGGTGCCTGTCAGTAGCAGAACGCAGTAAGAGCGCCGCAGAATTTACGGCGCCGCAGGATGAAACGACGACATCGGCGGAATAGGTTTGCGGCGCGTTGTTGTGCTCCACGTGAACGGCGGTGACCGCGCGGCCGGTGGAATCGGTTTCAAGGCGCGTCACTCTGCTGTTCGTCATCAGCGTGACGTTGGGATGCTCGAGTGCCGGCTGCACGCAGATAACATGTGCGTCGGCCTTGGCGTGCACAAGGCAGGGGAAACCATCGCATGTGGAGCAGCGGATGCATTTGCTCTTCTGGGGATTCTCCTCATCCAGCAAGATGCCGATTGGAAGATGGAAGGGACGGTGCCCCAGCTTTTGCAGGTCATCACTCAACTGCTGAATCCGAATTTCATGGCTGACCGGAGGGAAACGATAGGGTTTACTTGCCGGCGGTTCAGTCGGATCCTCGCCACGAATACCGTGCACGTGGTAGAGGTACTCTGCCTCGGTGTAGTAAGGCTCGAAGTCTTCGTACGGAAGAGGCCATGCGGGCGAAATACCTCCGTGATGACGCAATTCTCCGAAGTCCCGCTGCCGCAACCTGACGAGGGCAGCCCCGTAGAACTTCGTGTTACCTCCAACAAAGTAGTGAGCGCCCGGAACGAAGTCGTTGTCCCTGGCATCGCGCCACGGCTCTACGTTGTTGTATCGGCCTTGAACGACGACGGCGCGCGAGTTCCAGTTCTCCTTCTCACGAGGCACGTAGTCCCCGCGCTCCAGCAGGAGAATCTTTTTGCCCGATGGAGCGAGGCGGTACGCCAGTGTTGCTCCTCCGGCTCCGGTCCCGATGATGATGACGTCATAATGATTTCCTGCACTCATGAAGCACCTCGCCGGTTACATGCCGGACTTTTAGCGTTTTATTCCCGACAACTCGGTAACCGCCTCGATTTTTCCGCAGCCAGGACAACAATGGATCGAAGCGACTGGAAACTCTTCCTCCAGCGAATTCGACTTCGCGGGGTCCGTGAGAGGCGAGTTCTGTAGCAATTTCTCGGCGTGTCGATTCATCGGCAAATTACACTCCGCACAACGCATGAAGCTTTACTCCAATGGAATTTGTTCTCGACCATGACGCAGAACACGCGCCATCCACACAAGTTCGGCAAGAAATTTATCCGCTCGACGGATGTAGGCCTCGTCCAGCAGCGTCCCACTCTCATCGAACACCTCGCCGACATTGCCGAAGTTGATATCCCAGAAGACTGAAACCAGTCCGAGTTCGCGCAAGACCGGCTGAAAGTGCTCGATGACGCGTGCTCCCCCAAAGCTTCCGGCGGACACGCCAACTATCCCGGCAGCCTTATGGATGTACTCCTTCAGGCAACTATCGAGAACATGCTTCAGCAAACCGGGGAAACTGTGGTTGTATTCCGGAGTAACGATCACGATAGCGTCGGCTTGTGTCATCGACTCAGAGAACTGCGGCCCCATGATTCCCTCGCCGGCGTCATCGATGGGAATCTTCATCTCGGCGATATCGATGAGCTTCGTGGTCACACCCTGGAGCTTCTCCAGTTGGCCTACAACGAACCTTGCGGCGTGAGCACTCATCCGGCCGTGACGGGTCGTGCCCAAAATTACAGGAATCGAGATGGGGCGACCGTCGGTCATATCGCCTGCTCCGTGCGGGCGCGGTTGGTGATCGGCGCGCGATGGACGAAACTTTCTGCAAGTCGATCGAGATGCTTGCCGATCGGGGTGAAAGACACAGCAACGGACAGAGCGAAAGCTCCTGCGGCGGTAAGAGCTGCTTCGGTATAAGCCCCTGGGTAGTGCGACCTGTGGATCAGGACGTCTGCGAAGAAGGAACAAATGGCCACAAAGATCGCTGAAGTCCATCGGTTTGCGAAATGATGCGCGTGGCGCGTCAACGTAAGGCCGATGAGAGGAAATACGGTCAGAAGCCCGGTTTCGGATGCCAGGACAAAGTGCCCCACGGTTGCCATCGCAATCTGTCCCTGTGTCATCAGAAGGAGGCAGGCGCCCGCCGTTTCAACAGCCTTATGCCCGAGTAGTGCCAATCGAAATTGGTGCCGCTTGTGTAAAAACGCGCTAGTGTTCATAAGAATTTCGATGTGAAATTTCGGAGCAGGGACTGGCCCTGCTCCATGTGTTTGTCACTTCTAGAGTGAGGCGCTCAGGGGAGCAGTCGCGAAGTTCACGTTGAATCTCGCACACCAGATTGTGACCGCCTGGTACTTCTTGAGATCGACGTTACCAGGCACGTCGTAGTTCTGATCTCCAACATTGCCCTTCATCGATCCCAGGTCGATATAGCCTGCCTTCTTCACGGTGGCATCGTCTGTGGCGTCGCTAGCGGCCACGAGGTATACGTGGACGTCAGGGCCGTTTGAAGTCATGAAATTCGTGAGACGCAGCACGCGCTTGCCCTCCACATCGAAGATCGCCGCGTTTCCATGAGTCTCGTGGGCGTATCCCTTGAAGTCTCCCGAAGCAAGCGCCCGAGGCGCTGGCGTTGCGCTGCTCGAATTCGCTGCAGCAGACGCGATTGGGAAACCTTCAGATACGGACTTATTGACGAAAAGTAGTTCGGGACGAAAGGCATACCACGCTAAAGCCACGACGATCACCCCAGCCCCAATCCAAACCTTTTTCTTCATCGCACTTTTCTCCTTTGCTGGACCTCTTGAACTGAAGCCAACACGGATTAGTCAACGAAAGTTGCTTTGCGTTACAGTGCGGATTGAGGGATTGGAAGGCTCGAGGAACTATAGTTCTAACGCCAGGGGAATTTCACAAACATGTCCCTCGCATCATCGGAAGGCGTTCTTTGGCGTGCAATGCCCGCAATTCAGCAAGAGTAAAGTCTTCGGTGAACCAGCCCGTCACGGAGTCCCGTAACCAAATCACGACAGACATGACGTTTCTCCCTTCTCCTAACCGAATGTGAAGTCAAGAGCCTGGACGCCTCGATCGAGGAATTCGATCTCAAACGTTCGGTCTACGATTGCACCCTTTTGCCGGATGAGCTGATAGAGTCGCGGCTCTCGAATTTCGCCGGTGCCGTCAAGAGCGGAATCAGATCCACGATTTTCGCCAGGGGCAGCGCCATCCAGGGTCACTTTAAAACGGACGGGCTTACCGTCTTTTGTTGGTGCCAAAACCAAGTGCAGGTCGCGGCTGTGGAACCGGAACACAATCTTGCCCGGCGCTGCCTGGAGCACGGCGGCCTCGGAACCGACATTCCATGATCCGCTCAAGCCCCATTGATTCAAGGAAGGGCTTGCGGGAGCGCTGTACGTCTTTCGTGAGTCTCGGGCCAATCGTTCCGGCGAGGCGAAATTCCGGGCCTGACCATATCCGATATATGTTTCAGGAGATCGCTGATCAATCCAGTCCGGGGCAGCCTCGATTCCAACCCCGGCTACGCTGGTTGTACCGGAATCGAGGCCAGTCGCTCCGTTTTCCTTCAGGAGCGTCTGGATGTTGCGCTCGATTTCGGCGTAATCCTCCTCGCCGGAATGCAGAAAACGAATTTGTCCTTTTGCGTCGATGAGGTATTGCGCCGGCCACGCTTCGTTATGAAACGCTTGCCAAATGCTGTAGTCGCTGTCGATGGCAACCGGAAAGGAGATATTGAAAGTCCGCGTCGCCCACTCGACCCTGGGACGTTCGTGTTCAAACGAGAATTCCGGCGTATGCACGCCGATCACGACCAGTCCCGCATCCTTGTACTTCGCCGCCCAGCTCTTGACGTACGGCATAGGACGCAGCGAGTTGATACACGTGTACGTCCAGAAATTTACCAGCACGACCTTGCCGCGCAACGACTTTGTGTTGAGCGCGCCGGAGTTGATCCAGCCGACGGCCCCGCCCAGATCAGGCATGGACGCCGGCCCCTGGCTCTGCGAGAAAGCCAAGACCCCAACGAGCCCGGATGCTATAGCGATGACGCCGATTTTGAGGTTCATCGATTTTCCCCGATACCGCCTCTACGAACTGCTGTCCGCCCTCGATGTCGTACCTTGCTTAGCGCACAGCGTGGAATCGAGATATGGCGCAGCGGTTTGGTAGAGTTTATTTGTTGCCTGCAGTACATGCACTATTAACGAATCCGCGAATGCTATGCTTCTGCGAGTCGGTCTCCTTCGCGATCTCCGCGAGAGTCGCGCCTTCCTTGCGCTTCATCAGATCGAGAACCTTCTCAGCCTTGCTTTCCGGATCTCGGCCGCGCTCATGTCCAATACGGCGTAGCTTGTCATCGACAGTGCCCAAGAACTAAGGAGATCCTCACCTCGAGGGGCGAGTATACTGGCGGCCTTATGCCGATTCTCATTGGTCTCATACTGGGCCTCGCCGCCTGGTTCGTCGTCCGCGTGGTGATCGCGGGCATCTACACCATCGATCAAAACGAACGTGCTGTGAAAACAGTCTTCGGGCGGGCGCAGCGCGTTGAGGGGAATCGGACGACTATAGACGATCCAATTGCCGAACAACTGCGTCCCGACGAGCGCCAGCGCTACATCTATCCACAGGTGCGCGTCATTCCACCGGGCGGTCCGTATTTCAAGATGCCCTGGGAGAAGATCCACAAGGTGTCCATTGCTACCACGACGATGAACATGGCGGTTGACCTGGAAGACGCGACGGCCAACAACAACGGATCAATCCTCGAAGCTGTAACCAAAGATCAGCTCAATACAGGCCTCACGGGACAGATCCGTTATCGCGTCAGCGAGTCGAACCTCTACGCCTATCTGTTCGGTATCAAGCGCCCGATGGTTCATGTGATGGCGTACTTCGTGTCGGTGCTGCGACAGAGGATCGCCAACTTCGAAGCCAAACCCATTGTTCCGCCGGCATCGCCAGACCCTGCGGCACCGGCATCACCTGTCGGATCGGCGTCGCAGGCAACGGAGGTGATGGGCGTGTCTATCAACGATCTCCGCAAGAACCTTCGCGATCTGAACGAGTACATGGACAAGGAGTGTGGTTCGACTACGGCGCGTTACGGCGTACTGTTCGATGCATCGCTGATTACAGGAATCGACCCGCCAGCAGAGGTCGAATCGGCGCTGGCAGCGATCAATACCGCCTACAACCAGGTGTCGAGCGACATCAGCCTGGCGCACGCCGGAGCGGATCAAAAGATTGTCCAGTCCAAGCGCGCCGTGGAGATTGAAACGCTCAAGGCGCAGGCAGAGGTAGAACCCATCCGAATGATGGCGAACGAACTCTCGAACCTGAAGAAGCAGGGGCCAAACGTGCTGACCGCCTATGTGAGGAACGTGAAGCTGGCTCTGCCCGCGAAAGCCCACCAGATCTTTTTGGAGGGGCGTCGATGATCGGGACACTGACAGCTTTCGCGGTGATTTTCTTCGGGATGCTCATCCTGGAACCGATTATTCTCGGAGCGGCTCGGCTCTTCGGTTTGTACACGGTTGTCGGAGAGCGCACCTGCCGCGTCTACGTGCTTTTCGGCAAAGTGATTGGAACTATCGACGAGCCGGGTTGCTATTTTCTCCCCGGAAGACTTGGTCCTCGCGCATTCATCGTGAACCTGCTGGGGCAGTGTCATGTGCTCGACTTGCGCCTCAATCAGGAATACCTGCGCAGCCAGCCCGTCAATTCCGAAGAAGGCGCGCCAATGGGAATCGGCATCTGGTATGAAATGCAGATCAGCGATCCGGTGTCGTTCTTGTTCAAAAATACTGATCCGCGAGGATCTCTTCGCGCCAACGTCAGCAACGCCACAGTGCGCTGCCTCAGTAACATGCCACTCGGGGAAATGCTGGAAACCCGACACAAGATGAGTCAGACCGTGCGTGCGGAGGTTTCGGAGAAGTCGCAGGCGTGGGGTTACACGCTAGGGTCGGTCTACATCCGGAAGGTTCATTTCCGGGATAAGGGAATGATTCGTCAGATCGAGGAGAAGGTCGTGAACCGATTGCGTCAGGTGACGTCGGCGATCAGACAGGATGGCGCAAACCAGGTGAGCATTATCACAAGTTCAGCAGAGCGCCAGGCCGCAGTCGCATTCGCACAGGCAGCGGTGATCCGTCCAAACATGATTGGTTCGGCTTTGCGCGAAATTTCCGGAGACCCAGACGTCTCCGACGCGCTGTTCGATATTCTCGAAACGCAGAAGACACTGGAGAGCAAGGCCCGGCTCACGCTGTTTGTCGATGGAGCGAAAGACCGTCTGCTTGCGGATCTGCTTGCCGCTGACGAGCCGAGCGGGATCGCACCCGCAGGATCTGCCACAGGTTGAACCTTCGGCACGGGAGTGTAAGGAGTCGGGAAACCAGCTGGAGTGGAGGCTCAGGTTCCTCGCAGTTACGGCACCCGGAAATCGGAACGATCCAACCCGTCACGGATGCGAACGGCCATTTCGAGAGCATCCGCCTGATCGTCACAGATCGCGTTCCACTGCGTTGCCTCAAAGAGTCTGTAGAAGCCTCCATCGTAGTCCGTAATTCTCCCATCCTGGCGAGTAGCCGCTCGCTTCGCGCAAACGTTGAGACTGGGCCGCAACAGAACAAAATGCAGGGGAAGGTCCTTTGCGATCTTGCGTGCTGTGTCAACGAAATCCGGCGGAATTGAAAAATCAACAATCACCTGGTAGCCCTCTTTTGCCAGCGGCACGGCAGCCGCGGTCATGGATCTCATCATGTACCGAAACTGTTCACGCCGAGTGTGTGTGTCGCGCGTTGAAAAAAGACCAAAACGTATCCCCCTCAATATAGAAGACCGGCGGAGGCAGCAAGGTGATCAATTGGCGCGCAACTGCTGTCTTGCCCGACCCAATGGGGCCAGAGAGGAGGATGACGCTCATCGCTGCGATCTTAACACGACGTTTAGAGCCGCAGCCTTGTGGAGCAGCGGGCGTATTGTCGGCAATCCGGGAAGGTGACTCGATGGCTTCTCTTGTTTTCTGTCGCAGGTCGGAGTCCGCTGGAATCATTCCGACGAAGAGTGAAGTCTCGGAGGACGGCACCGGCCGGGGCAAATAATATGAGTGACCAGCAGCGAACGGGACGCGGCCTCGCGTCCATCAAGTTGGAATGAAAGCCATTCCTGCGGCAAGCTTGGAGGAGGCGACGCCAAGTAAAGAATCGGCAGGAGAGGGACATCTTCGACTAGCGAGACAGGGCGGCATTGACTCTCGCATACTAGCGAGAGTCGTATTCAACGCTGATCCGATAGAGTCGTACCCGAAAAGATAGAGGAACTAGTGACGAGTCGTCTTAACTGATTGAAACCGCAAAGCGTGGCGGGCCATGGACCTGGCCCGCGAGTTGCCTCATGCGAGCGTTATGCTGATTTGGGTCGGAAGCCATTTGAGAACGTCATTGCGTGAAGAGCTTGTCTGCCGGCCTGGCTGCCACGATAGTCTTGTTGCTTCCTTTTCGACTTGGTGCCTGGAACAAGGCCGTACATCCGCCTGGCCGGACGATATCAAGAATGACCATGGTTCTCTGGCGCAGACCTTCCGCCAACTGCAGCCTGGATTCAGTACAGCGACGAGCGATTCTTTGTCTAAAGCGTCTCTGAAAACGGAAACATTCAGGGACAAAGCGATCCCCAGACCAAACCAGCGGTGAATACGAAATTGTTACCCTTCCAGCGCCGCATTGGCAGCTTCACCGGCTTCACCGATTGGTATGTACGAAGGATTTAGTTGTGCAATGTAGCGTTCAAACTTCAACAAAGTTCACACTTTGCTGATGGTTTGCTCACTTTACCAAGGGGCCTCCGCTGAAAGCTCTTTTGCCCCCTTTAAAGGTGCGCCATTAGTTCTTAATCTGTGCGAGAGAGTCCGCAATTTGAGGAATGCGCAATCAAACGTAGCACGCAGTTCACACAAAACTTGGAGGCTTTCTGATGAAGTTGAAGAGCGTTGTAATTTTCGGGAGCGTTCTGGGTGTCGTGGTCGTCGTTTCTGTCGTCTTGTTTCTTACTGCCATTTGGTCGAGTCAGGGAAGTTCCTATGTTCCGAACGAGGTTAGGGATTCGAAGTCGTGTGTTGCCGGCGGTAATCGGGGCGTAACCTTCGAGAATGAGAAAAGGCGGACGATAACTGTGGCGGCGTGGATCCTTGGCGTTCGCGAAGGCTTGTATGCGAGCTGGGTGAAGCAAGTCCGCGATGGCACGAAAGACGTCGATGCAGCAGGTATGAAGGAGTGGCTTGATTTTTCCCGAGGGCGGGCTGCCGCCGCAGATGAGTCCGCAGCGCGCATGGCTCAAACCCTTCGCGTCGATAGGCCGATGCCGTTCTCACCTACATCGCTTCTGGCCGGACTAAATGAATTCAGGACGTCCGTTGAGAGCGAAACACAGCCTACAGCTCAAGGCCTCGCCGCAGCCTATAGTCCGGAGATTTGCGAGGTCTACAAGATGGGCATGTATTGGGGCTTTTCCATACCGTTTCGTATGGCGGCTCCGAACGATTCTAATGCCTTTGCTCCTGAGATTGGCTATTACGCGGACAAGGTTGGTCTACCACCTCAGTTACGGCAGGCGTTGACTGAACCAAGTTTGACCGACGCGAGCCCTGAGCAGGCTTTCGAAAACTCGGAGCAGCTCTCACGTCGAATAGCGGAATTTTGGAATATGCAATGAGAGGTTTTACCACCCCACGTGCAATCCGTGCTTCTTAGGCTTCCCGGCCTAATACTCTTGCTGCTGCTTATCGCGGGAGTCCTGACGTACCCGCTGGCGTTCTTGTTGCTTTGGTTCTATCGGTGTGCAATCAAGGCCAGGATGGGACGGATTTCTGTGCCGACCGCCGCAGCACTGCCTGATCCGCCGTTGCTCGACAACATTAAATCGGCGCAACAGCGGTCAGCCGCGTTGCACGCATTAGTCGGCTGTCTCATCGCCGTCTATCTGGCATGGTTAACCATGGCGGGGTCTGTCATAGATGGTACCCTCGCGCAATTTGTTGTCGTTACTGCAACGTTGGCCTGGCCGGCAGTTCTGTCCGTTGTGCTCGCCGCAGGGTTATCGCGGCGCCAGCGATGGCTAATGCTCGTTGGTGCGGCGGCCGGCTATACATTGCTATTTGTGCTTTTGAGCGTTGGGCTTACAGGCGAAGCACTAGCAAACGCTGGCGTTTTGTGGCTGGGGATGAATCTGCCGGTGACACTTTTCCTTGCGACTTTTCTCACCCGTCGAATACGCGCCGTCGGACCGATAGTTCTGCTGATTAACTTTATTACTGTCGGCGGTATTGGAGCGGTAGTTCTTCTGCCGGCCTCAGCACCTGAAATAACAGAGAGCTTAGGCCGAGTTCTGTTCCGAACTCTTCATCCATTAGTTGTGATTGCGGCTTCCCTGGTGATCGGGGCTGGCGTCGCCGTCGTGATCGGCATTTGGCTCTTGCACAAATTGGCTGATCTATACGCGAGAAATCACATAGGGGATGAAGGCATCATACTCTCCGCGCTATGGCTGGTTTACATTGTGTTTTTGAGTAGCTTTGACCTCCTGTTTGCCGGGCCGGGTTATGCTGCGCTGGGCTTGGGCGCGTTTCCCCTGTACTTGCTGTTGACACGAGCCGGGCGACATCTTTTCTTGACACCCGGTATCGAACCTCCGCCAACTCTGCTACTTCTCCGGGTCTTTGCACAGCGGGGCCCAACCGCAGACTTGTTTCACACACTCAGCCGACATTGGAGGCAGGTGGGACCCATGACAATGATTGGCGGTGCGGATCTCGCGGAGGCAGCTATTGAGCCCCATGAAGTAATGTTGTTTCTGCGAGGCGAGATTAGCGACATCTTCGTCAAGGATGCACACTCAGCTATTGAACGCCTTGCCGCATCGCCCACAGAATGTGACCCGGACGGGCGTTATCGCTGTCGGCAGATATTTTGCTTCGACGATACGTGGTTCACACTGGCGGAAAATTTAATCGCGAAGAGTTCTGTAATATTGATGGACCTCAGGCTGTTCACCACTGAACGCACAGGAGTTTTAAAGGAACTCAGGGCCATTGCGGCTCACAGTGCTCAGCCCAAAACCGTGATACTCCACGATAATCGCGGCCTAGTAGAGGCCACTCTCAGGCACTCTGATATCGACCTTGCCACGGTGAAACTTCTGCATCTGAGCGGTAAAGAATCCCAAGATGTCCCAATACTGCTACGCTGTTTGGCCGACGTTGCACAAAAAGCGTAAATAAGATCGTTGTTAAGGGACTCCTTATCGCCGCGAGGTCAATCCCAGGGTCTGTTTTCGAATCACGGTGGGGGCCCCTGGCCAGAAGTACAAGGCTACACCCGTCTATCCCTAAGAGATATTCATGACTTCCCAGCGGTACCGCGGATGCACGCTGGACAAGTCCGTATTCCCAGAAGATATTGAGTGTCGGGAGTTATGAAGCTAAACTTCCCGCCTAAGTTAGGAGGGGGGCTTGGAACACCCGCAGTTCCTGGATTTCAGCAGCACCCCGACCCGCCGCTGGATCCGGAATTCGTCACCACCCAATTTGGCGCCTGTGCCTGCAGGTAGTTTTGAGTGCAGAGTTGAAGCTTTTCGCGGATTCTCATTGCTCGCATTCGTAGGGTGCTTGGCCCAATTCCAAATAGTTCCGAGAGCATCTTACGGGTCTTGATTTTTTCGCTCTTATCGCCCTCGTAATAATTCAGGATAAGGAAACGATCGTCGTGGGAGAGTTCCTCCAGACTGAGCCTGAGGGCTTCGACGCGATGTTCCAGGTCGCTTCCGACTGCGGGCCAACCGCAAGGCTCCAGTGTTTCGTCCAAAGAGCATGCTTGCCGGGACGAGTCGCGGCGCATTTCCCTCAGAAGCATACGGGCAACTCCGATCGAATACCCGGCGAGATCGCGGATTTCCTCTCCTTGCGCGATCTTCCTGGCGCACCGGTTCATCGTTTCATCGGCGTAGTCGTCCGGCGTATGACAACCTCGCCATCCGAACAGACGAACGAGATCCCGCCGGATCCGAAGATACCGGTCTGCGGCGATGTCGCGGTCGGAATCCAGGCATGCCAAAAGCCCGTCGAAGGCTGTCTGCGTCAGGGGCCATTTCTGCCTGCCTGCATGTGCTGCTTCTCGGTTGTTCTCTCGTTTTTCAGCGATGAACGTTTGCGCTTTCATTGAGTAAGCCTTTCTCTTTCGAACAGATAACGAAGACGCACTCGTCCCGTGCACTGTAGACACGCCGTCTACAGCAACATCAGTTCAGCGGGTTGGACCGCTGCTAGTGATAGAAATACGGGTCGAGAATGCTAACGTGCGTTATGCGATCTACGGGAAGGTTGTTCCGTTTGGATGCTCGCCGAATGGCTTCAGGCGACGGCGCGTCGCAGATGCAGTAGCTTTTCTTTCCATCATCACTTACGTATGAGTGGATCCACGTCACGCGCTCCTCATCATTATTCAGTGCGATCATCCGACAAATCGCTGCGCCTTCATGGTTGACCGAAATCTTTAGACCGTCTGGAAAGCTACGTTCGACCAGATAGCGCCGCATAACCGTTCCTCCCGTGCTTTGTCTTTCCTGCTTAACTTGCCGGGAATATAAAGCGACCGGGGCTGGCCGCGCATGGGTTGTATTGCCTAATTTGGAGCCGACCTTTACCTATTTTGTTGGATCAGGCCTGATTGGAAAGCATGGGAAACGGCTTCAGCTCGCGTACGGACGTCGAGCTTCGCCAGTATCGTAGAAACATGATGATCAATAGTTCTTGTGGATGTGAAGAGGCGCTCGGCGATTTCCGTGTTTGCCAATCCCTGGGCCATCAATACAAGCACTTCCATCTGCCGAGTTGTGAGTCCAGCGGGATTGTGTTTTGTGCTAGGCCTCGGTCCCCGTGGGATGCCGCGGACGCCCGTTGCGCGCAACGCCTGACGTAACCGTTCAGCTGCGGGGCCCGCTCCAAGTCTCTCGAAGATGGCAAGTGCGGAGCGTTGCGCGGTTTCGTTCCCGTCAGCAAGGGCGATCGCCTCTTCGTACGGACATCCGATTTCTTTCCAGGCTTCAGCAGCAGCGCGCCAGTTGCCCGACATATGGAGAGCGTACGGCGCAGCAAGTTTTTCACTCGTTTCTATGGCGCCGCCGGCGCGCCAGAGCCAGAATGCAAACTCTCCGTGAAGCCAGGGGTCATCGTTTCCCTTTGCCATCTCGAGGACAAAGCGCGCCTCGCTCATAACCTGTTCAAGGTCGCCCGTAAGCCAGGCCGACTCAACTCGCGCCGAAGCAACGGGGACCACGCGTTGAAGCTCGCGAGTCTGCATCGCCAATTCACGAGCCTCACTCAAAACGCGCTCGGCATGAGGGTCGCCCCGACGGACTCGCAAATGCCCCAGCACAGCAAGGGCCGAAATTTTCGTGATTGGCGATACTCGGTAAGCGCTGAGTACCGAATCCGCATCATCAGCCGCTTTGTCCCACTCGCCTTGTTCGAAATGTGCACGCGCCCGCCACGCCCTCATGTAAAGCTTCGCCCAAAGAAGGTCGTGCTCAGTCGTGTAAGAAATGCAACTATCAAGGTAGCGCATCGCCAATTTATAGTTGCGTGATCTTAAAGCGGTAGCAGCAAGATTGGTGAAAGCGCGAGCCGCATGTTCTTGAAAATTGTTCGCCAGCGCCAAGTGCAAACTCTCTTCGAGCTTCACGCGCCCTTCGTCGTTGCCGCCGTGGTATTCCGCAGTCCCGACATTGTTCAACGCGTGAACGAGTATTTCAGGCGCGCCCAGAGATCTGGCCAACTCGATTGCGCGCGAGCCCCATAGGACCGCCTTCTCCCTCTCGTCTGCGAGCATATGTAACTGCGCCCGATTGCTATAAGCCATGGCCAGTTCTGGGCCTGGCGTCAACTTCTCAAGAACTTTCACGGCTTCATTGCCAAATATTTCCGCCTCCATTCTGCGGCCAAGAGACCAATGGATTCGTGACATCCATCGGAGGTTGTCGCCTTCCCGGCAATGATTGCCCAGCTGCTTCCAGATTTCGAGCGCCTCCCGACGGGCCTGCAACGCCATCTCGCCCTGATCGGTGAGAAAGCATTCATACGAACGGTGTTCAAACAGCTTGGCGCGTTCTTCCTGCGCGAGCTCGCCGGCATATTGAAGGGCGATCTGATAATGCGATGCGGATTCACGATGCGCGCTGAGCGCGGCCGCTTGTCTTGCCGCAACCGGGGCGTATTTGAGCACGGCCGCACTATCGCCGGCTTGCGCTGCGTGATGAACGATCCGCGCCAACGGTGCGTCGGAACCACGGTTGACCAGGGCTTTCAGCACCAATGTGTGCAAGCTTTGTCGTCGATGCACGGAAAGTGAATCTTCTATCGCTCGCCGAGCAAGCTCGTGTCGAAATGCAATCGCATCGGCTTCGTATCGCAGGATTCCGCTGCTGACGCATTCTTCAAGCAAAGCCGCATCCGGGCGGATGGTGTCGTTGAGCAACCACATTTGAGTTCTCGCGGGAACGACTGATACGACTTCCAACACTGCGCGAGAAGCAGGAGAGAGCCGCACCGCACGCGATAAGACCGCATCTCGGACAGTAGATGGGATGCCTGCCTCTTTACTTGCCAGTGCCTCCGTCACAAAAAATGGATTACCCCCCGTTACCTCATAAAGATCCTCCATCTGTCGGCCCGCGCGGTCGGCCAGCGTATTTACGCCGGCTTCGGAGAGCGGCAGCAATCGGAGCCGCGCGACTAGCCGATGAGGCAGATCGCCCAACACGAGTCTGAGGGGATGATCCGGGCCTACTTCGTCGTCGCGATAGGTGATGATGAGCATCGACTTGATTCGACTGATCCTTCGACCGAGAAATTTCAGCAGATCGAGCGTCGCTTCATCAGCCCAGTGAACGTCCTCTATGACTGTTATGGATGGAGCCTTCGTCTTCTGTATCTCATCGACAACTGCAGAGAAGATGGAAGCACGGGGAGCTTGTTCTTCGAGCAGCGTAAGGAGCCCCCCCTGGGTTTGAGGAGCAATGTCGTACAACGGACCGAGCGGGCGCGGCGTAAATAACGCATCGCATGCGCCCCAGTGTATTGGCCCTGTTGTGCTATGCCTCTCTGCAAATCTTTCGACAAGTGTGGTCTTTCCAATCCCCGCCTCGCCACTAACAAGAACGACGCGTCCGTTCCCAGTGGCTACTCCCTTGAGTATGGCCTCTAACTCAGTAAAGAATTCTTCGCGCTCAAGCAATTCCATGAATTCTCTAACACGATGCGAAATCAGTGGTGGATGGGCTTAAACCGGCCCACCCGGTGAACTCCATAATAAATCTGTAATTACAATTTGATGAAATCAACCGACTTTATCATTGCGTGGGCACTAGCAATCTGCCGACTGTGACATTTTGTTGATTCTTGCCAGTACCGTTTGAAAGCAACGATAACGCTACTCAAAAAAGGAGACAGGTCATGGCAAAACAACTTGATGTTCACAGCAGAGACAATTCCGGCGCGACCGCGCGCCAGGAGGCAAGCCGCAAAACAGAGACGGTCGTTCAAGGCGACGGGAGCAGTTCGAATGGACGTTTCAACCCATTCGAGCCACGCTTGTATGTCGTGAGTCAAGGCAAGCGGTACCCGGTTAGCGACACTCGGTCATTCCGTGAAGCCGGCTTCGACCCGTTCGCCGTCAAGGTAATCTCGGATGCGGAACTGGAGAAGATACCGGTTGTGCAGAAGGTGGGACTGGTATCGGGAGAGCAGATCGTTTTAGATCTTGACTCGTTCCTCGGATCGGGCCACTACATGACAACATGGGGCGTATTGCGGAAGACCGAATCAGGTGCGCACATCGACGCCACGACGCGGACCCGCACCATCACGATGTTCGGCGGCTTCCACGGCGGTGTGAACATCGTATATTCGGATGCGCAAGGCTTCCCAGTCGGCATGAGCGAAACGCAGACGTTCGGCGTCGACGGCACCTGGATCGGTCGCAGCGACCGGACCGATTACTGGAGTCAGGACCTGCCGCAGGACTGGGCAACCCGGACCACGAAAATCACCATCAACCAGTTCTGGAACCCCTGGGCTCTCCAGGATGGGGTCCGCAAGCTCGTCGATCTCGCAAGACCGATCATCGAGATCGCACAGGCCGTCATCAATATGGGTGGGAAAACAAAGACGTCGTGAGTATGGCCTGGCGTCGCTACCACCGCCAAGGCCCGCTGTCCTGCTCGACCCCAGACGCAACCGCTGAAGGAGGTCGAGCAGGACTTCAGAAAAATGGGCCGCGAGATCCTTCCACAGCTTCCGACCGAAACATTTGATTTCGTTGTCACGGCCCGCCTTTACCTCACGAATTTCTCCGCCGGTGGAAATGTGCAGGGTACCGACCAGTAAGCCTCATCGTATTAGTAAGGACACCTGGCGCCGGCTAGTTCACCCGCTCTCAGCACGAGCAGGCGTACTTGCTTGCGAAAGGACGTCCTCAAAAGCCGGACGGCCCTATCAGCGACGTCGTTGAACGGCATCAGACTTCTCCACTACTCCATCCCAATCAAAAACCGCTCGGTGCGATTTCAAAACTCGTCTGTACGTACTCCCGACAAGACGCACTAATCCTGGGCTCCTTCTGCCGCAGCGGCACCACTCTCGTCGCAGCGCGGCGCTTCCAATCGGCGCGCAGTCGGAATTGAAATTGAGGAATGCTTCTGCAAATGGGAGGCGTGCGCTTGACGCAAGGCAAATTTGACTTCGCGAACATATTCTCGCCACAACAATTGCCGTTAACTGCAGGCTTTCCTAAATCGGGCGACGCGATTTAGGTATGCACAATGCCAACTGACTCCCACTTTCATGATCGCGGTATCTCGGTAACTGAAGGCCCGGACAGAGTCCGGCCGCCTTCGGCTCAGGTAATTGGTTCGATACCAATCCGAGTGTTCACTTCTTCACGAAACTTTTGTTTGTATCCCAGGTGGTGCCCTGTCGTTTTGTAAGGACACGTGCCCGAGCAAAAATTGAATTTGCTCCAATTCGCCGCCGGCAACTACCTCTTCTGTAATCGGACCGCGAAAGACCAACTGTAACCCTCAAGATCAACGTAGCTCACATAGGAACCACGGATCTACTGGTCCATTCGAGCCTGGCTCTGCGAATAGCGGCTCGTTGAGGTTGGGATTGCGACGCCACTGGCAGAGTTCCAGAGATGGGCCGAAGTATTCGGCTGCGGCGGTTGGCATGGCCGTTAGGTAGCGCCGGACGTCGTCATCAGGGCCGGCGTATTGATCGACGACGATCTTGAAGATCACCTCGGGACTGACGAACTCTGCCTGGAAGAACGCGAACATATGCTGTGCATAACCGCACAGATGTGCGTCTCTGTCTGCGCTAGTCTTGTTTTCAAAAAGGAGCTTGAAACATGAATAAGAGAACACTCTGCCGGATAGCGTTATTGTGCGCAGTCGTATTCGCTGTGGCCACGGTTGGCTGGGCAAAAAATTACCATATGAGCGCTACCAAAATAGTACCGGGCGCGGCGGCTGAGGTTAACGTTGAGAAGGAAAAAAATGGCAACGTTCAGGTTGAGGTAAACGTTAAGCATCTGGCGAAACCGGGCTTACTCACTCCTCCGGCGAATAGCTATGTTGTCTGGTTCCAGCAACAAGGTTCGCCAGCGCAAAATCAGGGGGAGTTGAGGATAGGAAACGACCTTAAAGGTGAGCTAAAGTCGACAACGTCTCTGAACAATTTCAATGTGTTTATCACCGGGGAGACGGACGCGCAGACGAAAACTCCTTCAGACCAATTGGTACTGCAAGCGACAGTGCAGCAGTAAGACAGTCAAGAGATGAGGCACAGCAGAACGTCGCGGTGTGGAAACGTCCAGAATAGGACGGTATCAAAAGGATCGGCCCGGAGCGGATCTGGGCCCGGCCCGTCAGAGGCATCTACGCGTCGAACTTGCGGTCGAAACCCCGTCCGACAGCACGGGTGTTGACAAGAAAAACACCGGAATCGTTACAGCGCTTCGATTCGCTGGAATAAAGTCCAACGCCGCCCGGCGCTTGCAAATCACGTCGTTGCGATCATTGACCAGCCACCCTGCTGTTGTTCCATTGATATTCCCGGCAACTCGCGCAGAAGTATTCCAATCGGAAGGTCCAGAGCCTTGTTACGCGAAAATGAGAGGCAGAAAAGCCGAGCACTTCCATCTCAGAGCTGGAGTTGGGGCAAATATGCGTTGTGGCCATCGTCGAAACGTAATACGTCCAAGTGGCGTTCGATTTGCCTTTTCTCTTCCGAACCTGCCAGAAATGACAGTTACTCTTCGGTTCCTTGTCGGTAGAGAATCTCAAACTCTAATGAAGACCCCTGCTCGGCTGTACACAAAATCGTGCACTAAGAAGTCCCTTTTTTCCAGACCTGAACGATGCGCCGGGTAGCTAACTAGGCTGTTCGTGTCCGGCGTTCCGAAGCCAGTTCTAGTCAGTGGATTGATCTGGGCCTTCTGGCACATTCCTTTGATGATTCTAAGTGGACGATATGGGTCAGGTGTGGCGCAACTTTCGGCAATGTTTTTTGTGTTCGGCACTCTTGCAGATGCCTATCTCGCGGCATACGTACGCCTTCGATCAGGTAGCATTTGGCCCGCAGTGACATACCATGGGGCTTTTAACGCGATCATCCGTACTTTTGATCGCGCCAGTGTCGACACGCATCTGATGCTAGGCGGATCGGGCTGGTTGACGGCGACAATTGCAGTTGTCGTCGTGCTATTTATCACCCGCGGTACTTGGAGACTGCAGGAGCGACCCGGACAGCCGCTGATTCTGCCCTCAGCTAGACACGCATCCATACTGAAAGTCTGAGTTCCCACCGACTGCGAATCGAGTAACGCCGCAGGGTTCACCGGTTTCTTGGGATTGATCAACGCTGGTCGACTACGAACTGATCTAGGCCAACGGCCTGCTCCTTGACCAACAAAGACTGGACTAAGAACCTGCAGGGAAAATGCCAGGAATAAGATTCTGTCGACCACGGCATTAACCTCGTGCGAGACTGTCATGGATCACCCTCGGAGACACTATATGGGGATCCATCTGGTACGGCTCCTCGTCGCGACTTTGTTTTTGTCAGTCGTACCGGTACGAGCCGCGAACTTCGACATCGAGTTTGGACAGTTCACGATCTCCGTTTCGGAGTCCTGGACGGCGCAGGTGTTCCACATGGTCGATCAGCTGGCGGAGTGGGACGATTCGTCGCACAGAGCATACCTACGCTGGGCCAGATCAAATCTCACGCTCGACGCCGAGGATCGTCAGATGTTACAAAAGCACGCCGAAATGCGACGCGCTCGCGGCTGGGGGAACGGGTTCGAACAAGCATTTCTCGTCGACGACTCCATACAGAACGCTACGGCTCGCGCCGTCACTGCTA
>Ga0207641_10001118_pt1 | contig 26975 bp, 45 predicted proteins | sample KBSSwiS62_FD_184306 | JGI IMG/M metagenome (GOLD analysis project Ga0207641, IMG submission 184306) | Switchgrass rhizosphere microbial communities from Kellogg Biological Station, Michigan, USA - KBS Switchgrass S6-2 (SPAdes) (version 2) | ecosystem: Host-associated > Plants > Roots >... | reverse complement strand
TCAAGCTGGCCTATGACATGTCCACCGTCGCCGCGCTGCAAGACGACGTAGACGCGATCCAAACGCGCGCCCGCGCCAACTTCCAGGCGCAGATCATCAGCCAAAACGAAGCGCGCGCCGCGCTCGGGTACGACGGGATCGACGGCGGCGACGAAGCGTACTACCATGCGATCCCAGCCGCCGCTCCGGCCGTTGCGCCGACTAAGACACGCGCCGCAAAGGTGCGCGAGACGAAGGCCAGCCGCGCGGCGATCGAGCGCAAGATTGAGAAAGCGACACAAGCGTATCTCGCTGCCGAGTACGAAGCGGCGGCGGCGGCGGTGGCATAGATGGACGATCGCACGCGCCAGCTGCTGCTAACGCTCCGGGCTGCGCTGCTCATGGCATTGGGCGCGATCGAAGATGCCTTGAACATGCCGCGCACGCTGCCGAGCCGGGCCGAGCGGCGCCAAGCGCGCGTCTCGTATCCGAGTATTGACCCCTAGTGCTATACTGATCATAATCTACGCTGCACTTGTGAAAGCGCGGTGATTCCTCTGGAGGGAGAGGAATCTACCGCGCCTTTTATTTCGCCATGAATGTTCGTCTCAATGGCCATAAGAAAAAGCCCGATCCGCTGGCCGTGCTGGACGACGGCGACACGATCGCGCGCCTCATGCGCCCGTTCTACGCGCAATTGTCGAAACTCGCATTTGACGACGCCAACGCGATAGACGGCATTGACATCAGCTTTAGCTTAGATAACCCCTATGTGCAAAAGGTGATTGACCGACTTGCTAAGAACGTGCGCAGCGTGACCGATACGACCAAAGACGACATCCGGCGCTTAACCGCACAGGCCGCCGATCAGGGGTGGGGCGCTCAGCAGCTGGCGCGCGAGATACGCAAGGCCGGCGCCGACCTGAGCCGGAGCCGGAGCCTGGCTATCAGCCGCACTGAGAGCGCCGCGGGCTATACGGGCGGCTCGATCGCCGCGTATCAGGAGTCGGGCGTTGTGAGCGGCGTCGAATGGGTTCAAGGGCCGGACAGCTGCGACATCTGCCAGAGTCTGAACGGCCAGATCGCCGACCTGGGGAAAGACTTTGCGGGCGGTATCAGCGGCCCGCCGGCGCACCCGAATTGTACATGTGTGCTGAGTCCCGTTATTGCGGAGTAGCGCGCTATGGAAATGGAATACAAACACTTACGCCACGCGACGAAGGCGATCGACGGGCGCACCGTGGTAGGGATCGTGGCCGTGCATGGCAATGTGGATGACGGGGGCGATAAGTCATGGCCGGGCAGCTTTGCCGACCCGAGCGTAGACGGGCGCGATCGGGCCGTGTTTTTGTGGATGCACGATAGCATGCAGCCGCCGACCGCCGCCATTAACTACGTGCGCGAAGTGCGCGCGGCCGATCTGCCGCCGAAAGTACTGAGCTATGCGCCGGATGCGACCGGCGGCGTTGAAATATCGCGCACCTATCTGGATACGCCGCGCGGGAACGAAATACTCACCAGCATCACGGCCGGGGCATTGCACGAAATGTCCTACGCCTATGTGCCGGTTCAATACGACTTTGAAGAGATAAACGGCAAGACGATCCGCAATTTGCGGAAGGTTGAAATTTTCGATTACAGCGATGTCGCTTGGGGCATGAACGGCGCAACGGTCGGCAGCAAAGCGGCCTGGAAAGATCGCCCGCTGTCTGATCACGCGGCCGCGTTGGAAGACGCGATCGCGACATTCGCGAGCCGCCTGGCCGAGCTGAAAGACCGCCGCGCGAAAGCGGGGCGCACGTTCAGCGCAGCCAATACCAACCGCATCGGCAGCATTGCAGACGACCTCGCGAAAGCGGCGGCCGATCTGAAACAGATGCTGAAGGACAGCGAACCGCGATCGGAAGCATCAAACGACGCCATGCGGCTGTATCTGGAAAGCCAACGCATCATGGCGCGCTTACAGGGAGTGAAGCTGTGAAAAAGAAATACGAGATCGGCCAGCTACTGGACGCCAAGCGCGATCAGCTGGCCACGATCTTCAGGGAAGCCGGGCCGGATTATGACATGGCGCAAGTCAAGGCGATCGACGGCACGAGCGAGGAAAAAGTCGCGTTCATCCGCAATCTGAATCAGGAGCTGAGCGACTTAGGGCGCGACTTCGATCAAGTGCGCGAAATGGAATTGATCGCCGACGCCGCGAAAAACAACGGGCGCCAGCTGGACGATCGCCAGCCGTCCGGCCAGAACGCGCCGGCGCGCACGCTCGGCATGCAATTCGCAGAGCACAGGCTATCGAAAGAGCATGCGGGCCGATCCAAGCGCCAATTTTCGATCATCTTCGAAAACTTCGACGAGACGCAAGACCGGCGCGATCGCAAAACGCTCATGAGTACCACCGCCGGATTCAGCGCGCCGAATCCCCGCGGCCCGATCGTCATCCTGTCGGCGCAGCGCCGGCCAGTGGTTGCGGATCTTATTCCGCAGTCCACCACGACGGCCAGCGTGATTAAGTACATGGAGGAAACAACCTTCACCAATAACGCGGCCTCAGTCTCGGAGGGCGGCACGAAGCCGGAAGCGGCGCTAGTCTTTACTGAGCGGTCGCAGATGGTTGAAAAAATCGCTGTGACACTCCCTGTCACAGATGAGCAGCTAGACGACGTGCCGCAGATCGCCAGCGTGATTGACGATCGCTTAACCCTCATGCTGGAATTGACAGAAGAGGTTGAGCTGTTGACCGGCAGCGGCGTTTCTCCCCACTTGCAAGGCATCTTGACCAAGACCGGCGTTCAGACGCAGGCCAAAGGCGCCGACCCGACTCCGGACAGCGTGTATAAGGCCATGACGAAAGTCCGGTTCACCGGATTCGCAGAACCCTCCGGCGCGGTGTTCCATCCAAACGACTGGCAAGATATCCGACTCTTGCGTACCACGGATGGCATCTACATTTGGGGCAACCCGAGCGAGGCCGGGCCGGAGCGGATCTGGGGGCTGCCGGTGATACTCACGACGGCCGAGACTGAGGGTACGGGGTTGGTCGGCGACTTCCTGTTATACGCGCACATCAGCCGCCGCATGGGTATCCGCGTGGATGTCGGCTATGTCGGGAGTCAGTTCATTGAGAATAAGCAGACCATCAGGGCGGAGGAGCGCTTGAGTCTTGAGATCTACCGTGCCAGTGCGTTTTGTACTATAACCGGAATTTAACTATTAGCTTTCAGCTATCAGCCGTCAGCCCGACTCCTGATAGCTGATAGCTGATAGCTGATAGCTCGGGAGAATACACTATGCCAGTCATCGAAGGCGGCGGATTAGGCGATCCGCTATCGAACGCCGGCGCGCCCGTCGCCGGTACAAACGAAGTTCAGACCTTGACGATCGGCGGCACGCCGACCGGCGGCACGTTCACGTTAACGCTCATGGGCTGGACAACCGCGGCGATTACATGGATCAACGTCAACGCCACGCTGTTAGCCAGTATCAATACCGCGCTGGACGCGCTGCCGAATGGCGGCGCATCGGCGATCGTCGCGACGGCCGGCACATTAACCGCCGGCATTGGGACAATTCTGCTCACATTCAGCGGCGCCCCGCTCGATCATCGTGTGCAACCGACCATGACGGCGACAAGCAGCTTAACCGGCACGCTGCCGACCTTAGCGATCGCAGAGACAACGCCGGGCGTTGACGCGACGGCGCGCGGGATCGCCGCCGGCGGGCTGTTGATCGATACGACGAATAAGAAGCTGTATATCAATACCGGAACGCAAGCGGCCCCGACGTTCACGGTTGTCGGGACGCAGACATAATGCCGCTCACATTCCAAAGGGAGGATCGGCCGATGTGGATTAACGACGGGCCGGCGCTCTATCTGGACGCCAAACAACAAGAAGTGGTGAAAGACGGCGATCCGCGCGCGTCGTTTTTGCTGGTGGCAGCGGGCGGCCAGCTGAGCGACGAAGAGGCCGAGAAGTGGGGGTTGCTTATCCCTGACAAGGCTCGTTATGAGAAGGCCAAAGCCGCTCCGGCGAATAAGGCGAAAGACGCGCCGCCGAATAAGACGACGTGACCAGTTACGCAACCATAGCCGATCTGCGAAGCTATCTGCCGCAAGTGAGTGAATACGGCCAGCAGCTGATCACGGTGTCCGGCACGCCGTTCACGCTTGTGTATGAAGGCGTGTCGACGGGCAATCTTGCCAGCTCGGCCACGGCCACGACGGTGCAAACCGCCTTGCGCGCGATTACGGCGATCGGCTCATCCGGCGTGAACGTGCGCGGTAAGCCAGGCGGGCCGTATACCGCTTCGTTTCAGGGCAGCTTAGCGACTGACGCCGCGCTCATGACGGCGACGAACGCGACGATCGCGCCGGCGACTGACGACGTATTACAGGATTGCTTAGACCGGGCAACGGATACCGTCCGATCGACCATGCGCAGTCTCCTGGCCGATCCGACGTTTGATTATCTGGCCTATAGCTCGGCCGCCGCCAAGATCGTGCGCGGCGTGGATAGCCGGTACATGCGGCTGCCGAGCTATCAGCCGCTGAGCGTGACGATCGTGGCGTTTCAGAGCGGCAGCAACCCGAGCGCGTACACGGCGCTGCAATCCTACGAATGGGAGGAAACCGGCGACGGGCGTTTATACCGCGCCAGCGGCTGGTGGACAGGCGTAGACACCCGCTATCAAGTGACGGCCGTTTGGGGCTATGGCCCGACTCCGCCCGCGGCGATCGTCGAAGTCACGTTAGAACTGGCCGTGAACATCTGGCGCACGCGCGATCGCGGCGGGTTTGTGGATACGGTCGGCGTGGACGGCAGCGGCGCGACGAAACAGATCGCAGGACTCACCAATTTGCAGCAGCAAGTATTGATTGCGCAGCGCGATCAATTGATTGCGATCGGGGTATAGCCATGCCGACATCCCAAAGCCAGAATACAAAGACGTTCAGCACGGCCGCGCCGACCAATGCGGCGGCCTCTGTGCTGGCCGCCAACGCCGATCGCGAGCGGGCGCTGATCTATAACAACGGCGCGCAAACGGTGTATCTCGGCAAGGATAATACCGTCACGACGGCGAATGGATTCCCGCTTCCGCCCGGGTCGGCGATCGAGGATGACCGGACAGCCGACGCATGGTGGGCGATCGTGGCCAGTGGAACCGGCGATCTGCGGATACTGGAGGTGGTGTAGTGAAACTCACGCCGCCGCCCAGAGTCGCGATCGGCCGCCTGAAAGCGAGTGGCACGGCGCACCCGGGCATTCCCGGCGCGCAGTGGCAATCCAATAGCACACAGGCGATCGTCGCGAATCAAGTCCGGTACAACGGATTCATCACGGATACCGCGATCGCGATTGATCAATTGGTCGCAGAGATCAGCGCCACCGGAACGGCGACGCTGCTCCGCATGGGTATCTACGCCGCAGATACGGACTGGCAACCGATCGGCGCGCCCGTGGTGGATGGCGGAACCGTTTCGGCCGGCAGCGCGGTTGCGGTGTCCATCACGGTCGCTGCCACGCTCCCTCCGGGGCGGTATCTAACGGCGCTGAACGCCGATGGCACGTGTACGCTGCGTTCGTGGCGCGGCGACGGCACGCGCGGCGGGTGGGGGATTGCGCCGGCGCTCGGGGCCGGCTCACAAAATACGATCGTGGTCGCAACCCAAACATTCGGCGCGCTGCCGACACCGGGAACCTTGTTTGTGACGGCCGGCATTACGGCCGGCAATACCGCGCCAACACACGTGATGCTGCTCAGGATAAGCACGCCATGAGACGGCCGCCGCTGCCGCTGCTGTTCCTGATCTGGTTGTTGTTTTTTCTGATGCTATTCACCTTTATGGCCAGTGTACTACGATGAGTGAACCGATAGTGACCAAACCGGTTATAACCTGGCTTGCGGTGACGGTCGATCATGCGACCGGATTCAGCGCGCCGATCGATCTGACGGCGGGCGCGATCGTGGCGATCGGCACGCCCTCTGCATCCGAAGTCGCGATCTTTTGGGTGGAGGTGGATATCGGCGGCGCATGGTACGCGCTGGCCGATCCCTCCGGCGCGCCGCGCGACTTCCGGCTATTACGATCGCGCGCCGTGCCATGCGACTCGGCCTGGACGCTGCCATACACGAGCGCGCGGATTACGATGCAAGTGAGCGAGAGCGATTATCTTTTTCAGGTCTGCGTCCAGACGTTCTAAGGATCGCCATGCCGACCCTCATCCTGATGCGAACCGAACAGGTTATTATCGCGCCCGGCTCGCTCATCTCCGGCGTGCTGGCGATCCCCGACGTAACGATCGTCGGAATCATGGCGCCCGGCGCGATTGATCACAATACGCTCTATTTCGATGTATCAGTGGATGGCGTAACCTATCTGCCGCTTAGCGACATGGACGGCGCGCCGGTGCGCTGTTTGCTGGCCGCGCAGAATGCCGTCACGATGGATGTCCGGATCTTCCGGCCATGGTGGTACATGCGGCTGCGCTTGACCGTTGCGGCGGCGACCAGCCGGCGCTACACAATGCTGGTTCGGCCGGCATGGGGCGGGTAATGAGCGAGCCGCAGATAACGTGGACAGGCACGACGCCGGAGGACATCAAGGGGCGCATGACCGCGCACCCGTTCTCTCAAGCGCTTGAACCACTCATGCAGAAGGCCACGCTCATGGCCTTGCGCGCCAGCCAGCCGCTTACGCCGGTAGACACTGGCACGCTGCGCCGGTCGGAAACGACGCGGGTTGAAACGGGCGGGCTTCGGGGCTGGATTGGATCGAATATCGTCTACGCGCCCTTCGTCCATGCGCGCACGCCATTCTTTGCACAGGGCATCAAGGACGCCACGCCGGACATCCAGCGGCTGCTGACTGAGGCGGGCGATCTGTACTTCCAGGGGATTGCAAAGTGAGCGCCCTAACCGCCTGGCAGGGGCTAGAAGCGGCGTTCCGCACGATCGCCGGTCTGCGCGGTATTACGCTTGGGGAGCCGACGGGCGATCTGGAGCTGCCGGCGATCTATGGCGCGTATCAGGAATTTACGCGCCCGCTGCGCAATAGCCCGCCGGCCCGCAACATGACCGGCATGCACCATGTGTTTGCCTGTCGGCTGGTTATCAGGTGGGTGGAGAACGCCAACGCCGAGATGCAGCTCTTAACCTTACTGGACGCCATACCGGACAGCATCGATCGCGATCCAAAGCTCGGCGCGCGGATCGACAGCGGCATGGCGTACTGCGCCAGCGGCGTAAGCGGGTTTGCGACGATCGGCGGCGTGCTGTATCGGGTTGTGGATTACAGCGTTGACGTGATTGACAAGAGGCTGAGCGATGGATGATCTAGCGCGCTATTACGACGAAAGTAAGAATCCCGAGGGCGGGCTACTGCCGGGCGTGCCGCTGCGCGACATCAGCCAGGCCGAGTTTGATAGCTATCCAGCCTGGCTGCAAGCGTCGATCGACGCGCATCCGATGTATAGAAAAACGCCGCTGAAAGCGCCAAAGGAGTCATAATATGCCCGGAGCAGAAATCCCCCTATCCGTGTTTGGCCTGGCGCTTGAAAGCACGCGCGGCACGGTCGTAACCCCGCCGAGTCACTTGCTCCCATTCGCCGGCACAATCACGCCGTTTCGTACCAAGTACCGGCCGGAAGAGGCGCGCGGCACGCTGGAACAGTTCTATCGCAGTAAGACGGTGCGCACCGGCTGCAATTGGGAGATCCCGGATTCACTGGCCGATCCGAACTACGCGCCGATCATCTTCAACATGTTCATGAAAGCGGTCACGTCGCCAAGCACGCCGACCAACGGCGTATTAACGCGCCTCTGGACGTTTCTCCCAACCCTCACCAGCGATGATATTAAGAGTGGCACGTTGTACGCCGGCGATCCGAACGTCCAGATCTGGCAGGCGGCCTATTGCATGGGCGATGAGCTGACGGTCAGCGCCGACGCGACAAGCGAGGACGGCGCCACATGGGCCATGAAGGGCATGGGCCGCTTCCCTACGCGCGTCTCGGCGCCCGTCTTTCCAGCCGCCATACCCGGCGATCTGCTCATGCCGGGCGCCATGCAGCTGTGGATCGATACGAGTAGCGCGATCGGCACGACTGAGGTAACAGGTCGATTCATCAAAACCGACTGGACAATACCAACGGGCGTGACCTATAAGAATTACGCCAACGGGCCGAGCGGCGGGCTGAACTTTACCACCACCGGCCGCAAGCCGCGCGCCGCAGAGGCGACGATCGAAGTGGAGTTAAATACCACGTCGATCGGGGTCGGCAAAGAATACCTCACCTATGAAGCGGATACGATCGTGAAAATGCGAATTCGGCTGAACGGCGCATTGATCGAAAGCGTAACGCCGGACTATTATTCATACATACAATTGGATATATATGGCCCGCTGGACGCCTTCGAGTGGGGATCGGTAGAGGACACCAACGTCACGATGCGCTACACCGTTACGGCGCAGTATGACAGCACGGCCGGCGCCGGATTCGTGATGTCGGCGCAGAGTACACGGACAACGCTATGAGCAGATATTTTTGCACCGACCCGCCCGTTCCCGTCTATGAGTTCGATCCGACTGAGGTGATCAGCGAGACGCCGCCGAACGTGATATTCATAAAATCCAAGATGGACGTGGCCACGGATGCTAAAGTCAAGAGTGAACTAATCACGCTCGGGGCGGATAATAAGACGGTTGAAGCGCGCCTAGGCGATAATCAGCTGGCGCTGCTGATTCACAATATCGTGCGCTGGGATGGGCCGGATCTTTCAGACACGCCATGCACCGTCGCCAACATCCGCGCGCTCGATCCGACTGAGCCGCATATCGTGTTAGTGCTGGACGAAATTGCGCGCCGGAATAAACGGCCGGACAGCCCCAACCCAAAATCAGCCGCCGGCAGCACCTTAGGGAAAAATGGCGCGGCCGGCTCGATCGGAAGCGACCCGCCCGGGCTGAGTCTGCAATTGGCGACTGGGATAGGGAAATCGCCTTTGCGATCCGCTTTGGATGGACGCCGGAGCAGGTCGGACGATTAGATCCTGACTTTGTTGAAGAGTTAACCGCGCGGCTGTTAGCTGAGCAAGATATCGAGATACGCAATGGGCATGAGTCAGGCCGCGCTTGAATTACTGGTCACGATGAAGGACGAGGCAAGTAGCGGGCTATCGTCGCTTTCAAGCGGCCTGGGGAATGTCGGCATGGTTGCGGGCGGGGCGGCGCTGGCCGGCGTCGTGGCGTTTGGCGCGGCCCTCGCAGGGGGCGTGGCCGACGCGCAAGAGTCGCGCCGTCTCATGGCTGAGACTGAGACGATCTTGAAAAATACGGGCAACGCCGCCGGCGTGACCGCTCAGCAAGTCGCCGACCTGTCATCCGCCATGTCCGACGCGGCGGGCAAGTCGTTATTCGGCGATGATACGATCCAGGGCGCCGAGAATGTGATACTCAAGTTCAAAGAGATCAAAGTACCGCTGCAAGATGTCACCCAACTATCACTGGACATGGCCCAAGCGCTTGGCACGGCGCCCGCCGACGCTGCCAAGAAACTCGGCCTGGCATTACAAGATCCCTTTAACGCCGTCTCTGATCTCCAGAAACAGGGCGTCATGTTGACCGATACGCAAAAGGCGGTATTGGAGCAGATGAAAGCGACGGGCGACGCGGCCGGCGCCCAAACGGTGCTGGTGGATGCATTAAACGCAACCTATGGCGGGCAGGCGGAGGCCGCCGCGAAGGCCGCCGGCGGCATGACGCAATTTAAAGCCGGGCTAGGCGAGGCATTCGAGACGATGGGATCGAAGCTGCTCCCCGTCTTAGACAAGTTCGGCGCATGGCTGAATTCTCCCGAGGTGCAACAGGCGATCGGCGTGTTTGCGGAGCGGTTCGCGCGCGGGATCGAGGTGGCGGCGACGTTCGTCACCGATACGCTTATACCGGCGTTGACCGATCTGTATAATTTTCTGGCGCCGATCCTGGGGCCGATCATTGCGGAATTAGGCCGCGCGCTGTCGGAAGACTTGCCGCGCGGGATCGATCGCGTGGTCACGGCATGGAATACCATGAAACAGGCGCTGAGCGACTTCAAGACCGGCTATATCGATCCGATCGTGCGCGGTTGGGAGGCGGTCACGAGCGCGGTATCCACGGCCTATGATTGGTTTAACAAGATCAGCACGAGCATTAGCAGCATTGCGATCCCGTCGTGGCTTCAGGGCCATAGCCCGCCGCCCTTAGCGAATTGGTTTAGCGACATCGGCGCGGCGGCCGAAAGCGCCGGCTCATCGGTGGATGCGGTGCAACCGACTGGCGCTAGCACGCTGCCGACCCTTCCCGCGGCCGGCGGGGCGCCGGCCGGCGGCGGCGTTACGGTCAACGTGACGGTCATGGGGAGTGTGAAAACAGAGCAAGATCTGATCGTCGCGATCCGGAACGGCCTCAACCAGATCGGCGCGCGGAATGTGTCGATCTTTAGCCCGAACGTGACACCCTAATGGCCTGGCCAACGCTGTCCATCGCGATCGACTTTGCCAACGGCCCATTGACCGCGCTGGCGAGCAACACATGGACTGACATCACGAGTTATGTCATCAGCTTTACGACGCGCCGCGGGCGGGCTGATGCGCTCGGCCGGATGGAGGCCGGCTCGGCCACGCTGGTCTTAGACAATAGCGATCGGTCGTTTGCGCCGCTGTACGCCGGCAGCGCGTACTATCCAAACATCGTGCCGATGAAAAAGATCCGCATTCGCGCGACCTATAGCGCGGTCGTGTACGATCTGTTTATCGGCCATGTCACGAACTGGCCGCCGGACTGGCCGGGCGGGCTGGACGCCACGACCACGATCCAGTGTGTGGATGCGTTCACGTTTTTCGCATCGGTCAAATTAAATGGCGCGTATGCCGCCGAATTCTGCAATTGGTCGATCGATACGTGGCTCACCAACATCGGCTGGCCGGCCGCCGATCGCACGCTGGCCAGCGCGTCTAGCCAGATTCAGGCCGGTACGTTCGTGAATACCCAGGCCCTAACCCATTTTCAAAACGTCGCCGATGTCGAAAGCGGGCTGTTTTTCATGGGCGCCGACGGGAAAGCGACCTTCCAAAATCGCTACTATCGCCAAACGAATAGCCTGACAAGTGACGCCACGTTTGACGACGATCCCGCCGCCGCGCTGCCATGGCTGAAAGCGGCCAGCGCCTATGACGATACGCAAATATGGAACGAAGCGCGCGTGACTCGCACCGGCGGCACGGAACAGGTAGCGACCAACGCGACAAGCCAGGCGGCCTACTTTACGCGCACATTAACCCGCAGTCTGCCGATGCAGAGCGATACAGAGGCGCTATCGCTGGCGCAGTACTTGGTAGGACTGTACGCCAGCCCGATCTTTCGCTATACCAGTCTGATACTGGACGGCAACATGGCCGATGCGCTCTGGCCGCATATGCTCGGCCGCGCGATCTCCGATCGCATTACGGTGCAACAGCGCCCGCCGCCGCAACTACCCGTGCCATTCCTGATCACCGCAGATTGCTACATTGAATCGATCGCGCACGAAGTGACGGCGACAGAGGACGGCACATACTGGCAAACAACATTCGGACTCAGTAGCGCCGATGCGCTGGCCGGATCGAGCTTTTGGGTTCTGGATAGTACGACGCTCAGCATTCTTGATAGCACGACGAAGTTAGGATACTAGCATGGCCTGGACGGCGCCCGCAACATGGTCGGTTTCCGAAGTGGTGGTCGCGTCGAAGATGAACCTCCACATTCGCGATAATCTGTCGTATCTCAAGGCATCGCCGCAATTTGATGGCACGATCGGCGTGGGCGTGGCCGCGTCGGCGTCGTATGTCGCGTACTTCAAGAATGGCGCGCTGCCGGTGCGGGTGGAACAGAGTACCAGCCAGATCAACGCGATCGAGCTGCGGAATACCAGTAACGATGCGGTCAACAAATGGGCGTTTCGTATTCGCGACCTGGCAGAGGGTGATTTTAATATCTATGACATGACCGCTGCGCTGCAACGTCTCTACATTAACGCATCTGGAAACGTCGGCATCGGCACGACATCTCCGGCCGGCAAGCTGCATGTGCTTGGCGCCGGCGGTGTAACGACCGCTGGCATGGCGATCGGTTCGGTCGCGGCGGTCACGAGCATTCAAACCGTGTTTGCCGCCGGCACGGTATCACGGATCTGCGCGTTCGTGATCTTCGATCGCAATAACACCGGCGGCGCCGGGATCGTGACGTTCCCTGTCAACGCGGTAGCGCTCAGTAATAACCTTACCTATGTCAACAATGATACGATTACGATCGCGGTTACGGCCGGCGGCGCGGTTACGGCGCAGCGCACGGTTGGTACGAACGGCACGCATGACATTATCATTCTCGCGATATTCCAATGAGGCGCACATGATCGAACGCATCAAGGCCCGCCGCGCTGCGCTGCAAGCGCAGATGGATGCGGCGCAACAGCAGTACGCCGAACTAGAGCAGACCTTACGCCAGCTCGATCGGCAGCTCTGCGCCATGCAAGGCGGGCTACAGGAGTTGGACGCGCTGCTAACTGAGGATACGCCGGAGCGTGTCAGCACGTATGCAACCGGGCTGAATGGCGCGCATGAGGCCGCGTTAGATTGGATGAAGTAACCATGCGCGCATTTTGGGCCATGCTCGATCGTTTGCTCTGGAGGGTGCGGCGCTTCTTTCACCCGACGGTCATGCAGATCGCGCCCGGCTACGAAGGGTACGGCGGCGCGACGATTACACGGCGCGTGGACGGGGCGGGGGCCGAGTGGATCGCATGCTGCGCCCGCCAGCAGAGCGACGGCTATTTCGGCTTTTTCGCCTTTAAGAACGGACAGAACGTGCCGCTGTCGCCGCGCGTGTCTGGGCGCGGGTCGATCGATGATGACGGCTGGTGGATCGCCTGGGAGGGCAGCACGAAACATCAGGGGCCGATCCCGGGCTTCGTGCCCGTGCCAAAGGGCGGCGACACAAGCGGGCTGCAAGCGCAGATCGACGCGCTAGAGCTTCAAGTAACACAACTCCAGCAAACGATCATGGCGCTGCCGCCGACCACGACCAACCCGGTGATTCGCGTGCCGGCGGCGGGCGGCAAAGAGGGCGGCGAAATTCAGCTGGCCAGCGGGAATGCGAGCGGCGTATGGGTGATTGACTCCTATGATGGACAGCTCCGGTTTATCCATGACAACGTGCTGATCGACCACTGGCCGAAATAGCAACGCCCCCGACGTGGATCGGGGGCGCGGGGCGCGGGGCTATGGCGCTGCATCCCATTCATCGTAATCATCGTCGCGCTCTTCGTCAATCAAGTAACCGCATTTCATGCAGCCCTCGATCATGATCTCGACAAGCTGATCCCCATACTCGCGCCAGCCTTCGATCATCTCAAGCTTTGCGCCGCAGCGCGGGCATTTCGTCATATCAGGTTTCATGTCGATCCTCTTCATGGGCGCATTACGCCCCCTTCGTGACCGGGTACTCGGCCGGCGCGGTCGATCCGTCGTCTTGTCGAAATTGCGGCGCCTTGCCCGTTCGCACCTCTTTAATTCTGGCCATGGTCTGATTATGGTTGCCGCCGATCGCGGCCGCGATCTTGGTAGCGGTGAATACTTCTTTCCCGCGATCGTCCATGGCCAGTGTCATAGCGACCAACCACTGATCGAGCATTATGTCACGATCGGCCGGTGGTATCGCTTTGGTATCGGGAATACTGGTATTGATACATGTATCGCCATGCGCCCCGTTTTCGTTTCGCGCCCCCTCCGATCGTGACATAAGCGCCGGCCAGAGCCATGCCTTAGCGAGCTTATACGGCACGACGATCAGCGCGGCCAGCATGATGAGCGCCGTAATGACATCGCCAAGTGTGTGCATGGCTATGCTCCTAACTTTCCCAAAGCGCCTCGGGTAGAGACGCGACCAACAGGCCGATCAGAAATGCGACCAAGAATGACGGTTGCGCGCTCATTGCCGCCTGAACGCCAAACACCTCGGCCAGCATGCGACCAAGATCGGTTTGTGCCAGCCGACTCGTAAACGGATAGATCCCGGCCGCGTTCAGCATGGCATCGATGAGCGTGATTACGATCCCGAGCGCCGCCATGCGGCCGCCGCTGCGCTTCAGCAAGAATCGCCATAACGGCCGCTCTGCGAGGGTCAATGTCCATTGTACCAGGGCCGCCGCGATCGCGCTATAGACGATCGGCGCCTCCGGCATGGCGTGATTGAAAAACAGATAGGTGGTAAACACGCCGCCAAGCCAGGCGCAGACGCTGGCGATCTTGCTCCATCCGAACGGCGCGCGGGTCAGCGGTTCGCTCCGAACGTTGCTCATTTCCCGCACCGCCTGGCGCCGCGCGCAACCGCGCATGCGCCGCTGCCGGTGATCACCTGATGGCCGCTATCGTCAACGTGCTGAACGATGATCAGCGGGCGCGCTTGCGGCTCCGCCGCGGGCGCGCTATCGACTGGCGCTGCGATCGGCTGAAACTGGACAGGCTGTAAAGCCTCGCCAGCGGGCGCCTGCTGCACGACGATCGGCGGGTTGGGTATAACGACTGGGATCGGCGCGTACGGCGGCTGTGCGGCCGGCGTAGGCGCGCTGGGCGCGGGCTGCGCGGTCGCTTGCATGGACGGGCCGCTCTGCCATTGCTTGACCGCGTACGGCCAGAGCAGATAGCCGAGCATCAGCACGAAGGCGATCGTGAGCAAGTTCGCGATCCAGCCGATCGCGACGGCAGCGGGCGACGGGCGGATCGGGGTCGGTTCGCTTGCCATAGTAGAACATCCTTCCTAGTGGCTGCGATGCGCTACAATGGCAATCGCAGCATGCTTACTTCATGCTGTTCAGCGGCTAGCGCCGGCCGGGCGTGGCATGCACTCGGCCGGCGCGCTGGTGATTCTTATTCTCCTTCTACGTCGTCTTCTTCTTCATCCTGCCACGCGCCGCAGTCGGCGCAGACCCATACCCGTAGTTTGTACTCATTCGCTTCTCCGCCATCGTACATGGCGCACGGGCCGCCACACTCCGCACATTCCATGGGATTCCCCTTTACATGCATAGCGCTTGACATTCATGGCGGCGCGCGACCGCCGCGCTGGCGTTCCTTCAAAACGTCTGTCGGTTCCTTGCGGCATATCACCCACACCGGCAGGTGTGCGCGTCGATCAAAGTCATCGCACTTGGTATAGGCAAGCACGCCCATCAGATGCTTGTCGCACCACGCATTATCAACCTGCCCGCGCATGAACGCGCACGTTGCGCAGCAGTTCACAACCGGGAGGTTTAGGAGTTGTTCGTGGTCGATCATGTGTCCCTCGCGTTCTTTGTCCCTGGCCGGCACATTCCGGCCTCTGCGGTTCTTTCGACTAGACAGCGCGCAGACCGCGGCATGCGAGAGCGTGCGCCCGCGTAGCGTGTACTGCGGTTCGCCGACAAGCCCGCTGCCGCCGATGTAGTCTGCTCTGCCGAGCGGCGTGTTATAGGCCAGCATAACGCTATCGGTCATTCTGTATCCTCTTTCCAGCGAAACGCGACAAACCACGAATCGCCGTGCATGCTCTGCCCCTCGGCCGGATAGCGCGCCGCTGTCGCCGGCACGCCGCAATCACGCTCGAATGTGATGATCTCGATGTCTCCCAATTTCTTGCCCTTGCGGCTGATCGTCAACGTCGTCACGCCGTCCAGCACGCGCACGGCGATGCGGGCGCCGCCCCGAAGGTCAAGGCCGCGATCCTCGCCGCTTTCGCGCGCCCGGCGGTGCAATTCGGTGTAGAGGTTCGCGAGGCTCATAGCATCTCCAGATCGCGCCTGTTCACCCGTCGTATGCAGCCGCGCCAGACGATGTACGCGCGGTACGCTTCGATGCGCACGATCGTGACCAGTTCGCCCTGGTAGATGGCTTTCATCGTATGCCTCATGTCATGCAATAGCCGGATTCACATGCGTCGTCAAAGTCATCGAACATGTCAGATTGATCACCTATCACGCTATCAAGGGGCCGTAGTTTGCTCGTTAAAAAAATCGGTTCCTTCCCTAATCGTGTTCGTTGGCTTAGCAGACTTTGTTCTAGCTTGATAGCTCGATCGAAGAGCGCCGGGTTTGTACGCTTCATCGTTTGCCAGTCTTTTATACGATGATAGGGACAAAACCAACAAGCAGACTTTGGCGGAATAGGCAACGCTGCATGCGTAATGACGTTCATGCAATCCTGGCGGTTCAGCCGCAGATCGATAAGCGGGTACTCCTTTTGGATCAGTGGATACGCGGGATCGTCTGTTTTCATCCGATGATATTCGTCAATACTGATGCCTAACCCCATTCGCGCCGGCGCTGTTTTCACTACGCCGTATTCTTTCAACCATCGATTGATTTGATTGATCTTGAATTCTTGTGTGCATGTGCGCCCGCTCGGCATGCCTGATGGGAACATATAGGCTGGAATATCAACAGATTTTGATCCGTCCTTTGTCATTCGCTGATAAAGTGTCTGCTCTGTTCCATCCTTGCGAATATGCCGTAATTCATGCAGTTCAATCCCATGCGCCAGCGCATACGGTTTCGCGACGTTTTCGACGTACGCCAGCGTGGCCGGATGCTCGCTGTCGTCGCCCACATTGCAGAATAGGAAAATTGGAAAGTCGATCGCGCGCTGCGCCGCCAAGACCAGCGCGGCCGTACTCTGGACGCCGCCGCCATAGGAAAAGGTGCGTAGTTGTGTCATCGTTTTACCTCGCTCAGCTCTTTCTCCAGCTCGGCCAGCGCCTGGTCATCCGTCGCGCCGTCTACGAGCGCTTCAACCACGATCCGCATATCGCCGAACGCGGCGCCCGGCCCGAGCAGGTCAACGGCGCGCCAGTGGGCATCGCGGTACGCCGCGTTTCGCCGCTGCGCGTCGTCCGGCGGCGCGCTGCCGAGCTGGTACGCCGGGTCACGAGCGTAGGACTCGGGATCGAGCGGGCGGGCGGGATCGGGCGGGGCGGCATGCAGCTGGCCGTTTGCGATTGCGGCGTGAAATGCGCCGCTGGCGCACAAACCGGCCCTGATGCGCTGCTCAAAATGCGCCCATGTGGCGCGAATCTGCGCCGGCGTCAAGTCCGGCCGAGCCGCTAGCGCTCTGGCGATCAGTTTCGGCGCCGTGCCTAATTCGCTCAGCAGCGCGGCGCGGTGATCCGATGGCGGGATCGAATCGGCGCCGCATGGTAGTTTATATTTAGCAGCAGAGTCTGAGTCATGCTCTGCTGCTACTAAGACATGATCTTCCATGCATTGCGCGATTTGATCCCCCTCGGGATCAAAATCATACTCCGCATTCTGCTGCGCTAAAAAGCGATCCGACGATGGGATCAACACCGATTCGGCGGCATCCTCAGAATCGATCCCGCGCGGGATCATTTGATCCGCCTCGGGATCAAACAGGCGTGTAATCAACCCCGTTTCGCGATCGTAGATGATATACCCGTCATACGCGAGCTGGCCTAACAACTCCGCGACGTGGCCGGCGCTCGCATAGCCAGCCCAATCGGCCAGCGCGCGATTACGCGGGCGGATCGTGCCGCCGACGCCGCAATGATCGCAGATTGCTGCGAGCAACCGACCGACCGGGGGGATGTATGTTTGGGCGTAGGGATTTACGATGTCTCGCGTATTCCTTACATCGCTGTCGGAATATCCGCCGCTAGACAAGGAATTACTTCCGTGGTAAGATTCCATGTAAGCATCCTTTGTGCTTCAGATCAGCCGCCTGCGCCATGAACGCTTAGGGCGGCTGATTGCTTGTCCAGAGAATGCCGGCATACGGGGCCGGCGCGGTTGCGCCAAACATGGGCGCGCTAGTCCTCGTAGCCGATGTCGCCGGGGATCGGGTCGCCCGGGCCATCCTCCGGCGGCGGATCATTGGTCGTCATCGTCATCATTCTGCGCCTTGCATGTCTGACATTGCCAATTAAACTCGGTGCGCCAAATGCGCACGCCTTCTGCGCCGCAATCGTCACACGCTCCAATAACGAATTCTTGGGGATAATCTCCAAGCGGGCCGTTGTGGTAGCAAAACGCGCATACTGGACGATTGCCTAACGTCCTCGTTGCGGCAGCACCGCAGAGAGTGCACCGTGGTTTCATCATCCTTCTTCGTCCTTTCGCGTTTTGGTTGCCCTCCGGCGCACCCATGCGGCGCAGCTGAACGCCGGCGCGCTTCAGCCGATAATGGATCGCGGTGCGGCTGAGCGGATACCGCTCGGCCAAAGCAAGCGTAGACGCGCCAGCGATGTACGCGCCGATCAGTTCAGCGGTCGTAATCGCTTTCATTCCGGCCAGCCCTCCACCGGCGGCCCCTCAAGCAATTCAGGGGGCCGGCTGAGGCTGAGCAACCAGCCGGGAATCTCATCGGCCAGCACGGGCGGGCATTCGGCGCGGTGGCGATCGGCCAGGAGCCAGATCAGACTACGCATCGATGCGCTGTGCTCTATCACGTCCGGCACGCCCGCGCCGGCGCAGTACCCGGCGCTGTAGATGTCGAAGAGAATACCGCCCATGCCGCGTTCTACGCGGTCTAACAACACATCCTCGATCGTGGTACAATCCATCGTCGTCTCCTGCTGTTTGGGCGCCGCGCACGTACTCCGCGCGGCGCCCGGGTTCAATTGTCAGATCACCACTTCATACAGCCTCACATTTCTACGCAAGCCGCCACGGCCCGCGCGGCTGGCATGTCGCCACGTCGCGGCATGCCAAGCGCCCGAGTCGTCGCGTACACTCCACAGCAGCAGCTTGCTGTGATGTTATGGGAGGGGTTGTCTTGCTCACTGAGAACAAAACCGGGGTGGAAACCAGGCTGGCCGAGTCGCCAGCCATTCTCGGCACGCTGCCGAGCTATGCGGCCTATCTTGGCGGGCGAAAGACCCGGCCGCGCACGATCGAGACGTATACGAAAGTCGCGACGGCGTTCATGCGCCATCTCGGAGCAGAGGCGACGGTCGCCGACATTACGCCCGAGTCGATCGGGCGCTACCAGATCGCGCGCAAATACCTGGCGGCGGCGACGATCGCGAAAGACCTCTCCGGCATTCGGAGCTACTGCCGCTGGTGTCTGCGCGCCAAGCTGCGATACGACGATCCGACCCTGGAGATTGAATGGCCCAAAAAGACACAGCCGATCCCGCGCGCGCTCAAGGCGCGCGAATTGCGGATGCTCGATCAGATATTGGATACGCCGCTGCCGATACTGGATATCAAAACACGCCACGTCCGGCAGCGCCACAACCGCGCGATCTTGCTCATGCTCTATTGCGGTCTGCGGATAAGCGAGGTTCCTAGTCTCGACTGGCGCGACGTTGATCTGGATGAGGCGACATTGATCGTCAGGGACGCCAAAGGCGGCAAGGATCGGAGCATTGCGATCCATGGCCGCGTGCTACGCAATCTGGCCGAGACGCCGGAGGATCGGCAGCTCGGGGCGGTCTGCGGAAAGACGAACGGCAAGCCGATCAGCGCCAAGTCCATGCCGCACATCTTCAGCGATCGGTATCTCGGGGCGTTTGGATTACACATCAGCGCGCACATGCTCCGGCATACATTCGCCGTCCAGCTGCTACGCGCGGGGGCTGATATTCGCACGATCCAAACGTTGCTCGGCCATGCGAGTTTAGAGACGACACAGCGGTATCTGGCCTTAGACTTCGATGATAAAAAACGGGCGATCGACAAGCTGCCGGATAGGTTCTGACGATCTAATCCCTGTTCCCCAGCCAGTGATTATCCTGATGTTCTGGCGCAAGAGTCGCGGTTCCCCAGCCGCTGCTCCCTGATTGCGGCGCGATTCGTGCGCCGCTCGATCGCGCGCGGCGGATTCGCCAAAGTCTTACATACTCTTAACGTATGTAGCACAAAATTGCGTTTATCATGTTGGTAAGGTGCTGCCGGAAGGTGGCGCATGCCATAGCGGTTTCGCGATCGTCTTAGCGGATCGGCGCGAAACCGACCAATACGAACGCCCGGTTATGCAGTCACTAACGATGGCTCTGCATGGCCGGGCGTTCGTATGTCTGTGCGATTATAACCCTCCGATGCGCCCGCGTCACGCCCGGCTTGTAGGAACGCCTCGATCGCTTCTTTCGTGATGCGCCGCCGCGCGCCAACGCGTATCCACGCCAGCCCGCGCCGGTTCATCCAGTCATACACGGTCGGCAGCGTGACATCAAACATATCCGCCACTTCTTTGATCGTGTAGAAGTCCTTCTCCAGTTTCATCGGTTAATCTCCTCGCATATGTGTGCCCGGACATCATACGCCGCTTTATGGTTTCTGTCAATACCTAAACTCCCTATTGACAAAAACCATAAGATAGTGTATAATTCCATTAAGAAGTTAGGCAAGGACACACGATCATGACCCGCAACCAGGCCCGCACCATCCAGCACATCGAAGCCGCACACGAAGCGCAGCGCTTCACGGCCAGCCAGGCCAGCCGGGCGGCGACGGTCGCAGCGCTTAAGGCGGCGGCATTGGAGCGCGCGGGTGAGCTTGCCTTACTGGCGCGGTTCCAAGAGAGCAAGCGCGTGCTTGCCCTGAATTACTTTGTAGAGGAGGTCTAATGTCCACCACGCCCGCCCGCCCGCCGCGCTGCGCCGTTTGCCGCCGCCGGCCCGCCGACACGTATGAGGATCGCACACTCCGCCCGCTCTGCGCCGTCTGCTGGCTCAAACAACGTTCCAAGTAGCCGTATAATCAGATTGAATACGAAAGTGAGACACACCATGCCAGTCGCCACCACCACACAAGCAGGAAGAGAAGTCCTCACCCCAGCCGCGAAGAAACTGATCGCCGATCGCGCCGCTCGTGCGCTGAACGCGCCGCAGGATGCGCCGCTGTTCGCTGAGAGCGAACCGGCAGTCGCGCCAGCCAGGCCAGCGGCGACGTTCACGATCCATGCGCTGATGGATGATTTCCCCTTCGAAGTTTCGTTCAGCGGCACGGCTGACCAGCTGGCCGCAACCGTTCAGCGGCTGCGCGACCTCGGCGCCGTACCGCCGACGCAAGCGGCCCGCGCCGCGGTGGAGGCCGAGAAAGAGCGCAGCGCGCCGGTGTGCGAGTTTCACGGCCCAATGAAAGAGTCGAGCAAGCGGCCGGGTACATTCTACTGCCCGGCGAAAATGGGGAATGGCGAGTATTGCAAGAGCAAGGGGTAGCGCATGGAAACCGAACGTGAAGCGGCGGCACTCCGCGCCATGCTGGAATTGCTCGATCAGATCGAAGCGCTGATGAATGAAGCGGCCTATTCTGAAACGGCTGAGCGGAAAGTGACCGCGCTGCGCGCCCAATGGATACGCGAACTAGCGGCGGCCGAGTCGACTCTTGTCTCGCGCTGGATAGCGTAACGGTGCTATACTAACCCCGTACCGCGCATGCACGACCGCCGATCCAATGGATCGGCGTTCGTGCGTCCAGGCCTGAGCTGCTAACGCCAGTGCTACCACACCCCCGGCGCATGCCCGGCCTGATAGGTACAGTCTATCATATCCCTGTTGACCATTATGGTAGACTATGTGTACCACACCTCTGGCGCCCACAGAGACGCGCCATGCCCTATTTCATCGATCCGCACACCTATAAAAGCCCGAACTACGATAACCGTCCATCAGGAACGGTTGTTGACGCGATCGTGATTCATACCACCGAAGGCCGCTGGCCGAGCGATGCAGAATGGCTGTGCAATCCGGACGCCGGCGTCTCGTGTCACTACGTCATACCGCCAACCGGCGTGATCATCTACCGCCTCGTGCCGGACGGTCGGCGCGCGTGGCATGCCGGCACATCGTCCTACGCCGGCCGATCCAATTGGAATAACTTTAGCATTGGCGTCGAAGTCTCTCACATGCAGGGCGATGCGTGGCCAGCTGGCCAGCATGACATGCTCGCCAGCCTCTGCCGCAAGCTGATCGACGCATACCCGATCGCAGAGGTGAATATCGCGGCGCATCGGTGGGTTGCGCCCGATCGGAAGATCGATCCGACTGACTGGAATGATAGCGACTTCAAGGCCTGGATCGCCAGTCTCTACACGCCGACGATCGTTCGCTACGTCGTGACATCTCCCTGCGCGATACTCACGGCGCGCGCGGGCGATGCGCCGCCGGCCGCGGGGCCGGACAACGGTCAAACCTGGCTGGACGTTGGCGACATCGTGAACGGCGAATCCCAGCCGGAAAATGGATGGCTCTGGATAAGCGACGATGAGTTTAACCCGCCCGGTATTGGGTTCGTGCCGGCCAGTTATGCCGAGCGGCTATGATACCGTATTACGAAGCCAACGGCATCACGATCTATCACGGCGACTGCCGCGCGCTGGCGCTGCCGGAGCGGCCCGCGCTCGTGCTGGCCGATCCGCCGTATGGCGCGAATGAGCGAACCGACCGCGCGAGTAAAGGGCGCGGCGTTCGTCCTAAATTGCAAGGCGGTATAGCCAGAAGCAAGGATCATGCGCCGGTTGCTGGAGATAATGAGTCCTTCGATCCATCGCACCTGTTGGCGCTCAAAACAAAAACAATCCTTTGGGGCGCAAACTATTACGCCGATAAGCTGCCGCCCGCGCGCGGTTGGCTAGTCTGGGACAAGCGCGACGGCATAACATCGGATGACAACGCCGATTGCGAATTAGCTTGGACGAACACAGACGCGCCCGCGCGATTGTTTGCTCACCTTTGGCGCGGTGTGTGCCGCGCGTCGGAAGTCGGTCAACTCGTGCTGCATCCTACCCAAAAGCCCGTCGCGCTCATGCGCTGGTGTCTCGCGCGCGCCAAGATCGCGCCCGGCGCGCTCGTGTACGACCCGTACATGGGGAGCGGGCCGATCGCAAAGGCGTGCAAGCAACTCGGCTATCGCTATATCGGATGTGAGCTGGTGGAAAGTTACTGCGAAACGGCCGCGCTTGGATTGCAACAAGAAGTAATGGCACTCGCATGACTGAGGCGCTATGCAAGGCATCGTGTTAACCGATTGCGCCAGCATCGGCTCTCTGCTCTCGGCCGTGCGCGGGAATAACCTGCCGCTGCTGAAAGTCGTGACCGGATGGGGCTATGCATGGGACGCTACGAGCCGCGCAGAGGTGTGCAATGCCATGCCGGAGGTGATTGTTAGAACCGTGAGCGGCGACGGCACGCGCGGCCCGCCGGAGGGCCAGAGCGCGATCTGGTGCGACCCGGGCGCGATCCTGAACGAGATCGATCCGTGGTACGCATGCCGGCCGGCGATCGCCGTAGAATTAGGCAATGAGCCAAACGGCTATGACAGCTCAGACGACGCGGCCTGGACGTTTCGCTACTGGTTTCTGGAAACGGCCGCGGCCGTGCGCGTCTCATTCCCGCAGGCGCGCATAATCGCGCCCGGGCTGATCGAGGCGCGCCAGTCGGAGTGGTGGGCTATATGCCAGGATGCATTCGAGACAGCCGACGCGATCGGCTTTCACGCCTATGCGTATCACGACGCGGATGATACCGGGCAGCTCGGCCGCGCGCTTTCCGATCTGGCGCTGTTCTTTCCGAATACGCCATGGGTATTGACCGAATACGGCATTAACGACGCAGCGACCGCGCCAGAGACGAAGGCCACGCGGTACGCGGCGCTCCATGCGAAGCTGCCGAGTCAAGTAGCGGCGGCGTGTTGGTATCACTACTGCGAACGTCCGATCGACGATGACCAGGAGTCCTACGCGCTGCCGCCGGAGGCGCTACCGTATTTGTACGCCGGCGGCACGCTCTAAAAGGGAGATGACTATGCCAGACACAATCAGAAGCGCGCACGCCGTATTCACGCTCATCGCGATCGGCATCCTTGTCGGCCTGGGCTGGGCGCTTGTCCATATGGCGGTGCAATGGCCGGCCGGGCGGATCGCGGGCGCGGCCGCGGTGATCTGCCTGTTGCTGCTGATCATTGCCTGGCTGGTCTAGACGAATAGCGCAGAATGGCGCGCATGAGGTCATGGGAGCCATTTTGCGCGGTCTAGCGCGCTGCTATCTGCGGAATAGCAAGGGAGATCATGGGACGTGTCGCGACAGCGCCCGCTATTAAAGCAAAGGCGATCGCCGATCTGATGAACGGCGATCAGCCCGCGATCGTCGCAGAGCGCTACAAGATTGCAAGCGACACGGTACGCCAATGGAAACGCCGCCTTGTCACACCGGATGTCACGCAACCTGTGACAGCGCCTGTGACGCGCCAGCCGGCGATCGAGCGCGCCCAATTAGACATCGCAGCGCTCGTGTTAGATAATCTGCGGGCGAAACTGATCGCCACACAAAAGATAGCAGAGCATGTCACTACAGAAACATGGCTCGCAAAACAAAACGCCGCCGACGTGGCGACACTATTTGAAACGATCGATCGCGCTGCCGTCGCTATCCTCGATCGCATGGCCAGAGGATCGCGCACAGACGACAGCGACGGCAGCGCCGGCGACTAGCCCGGTTGCATGGGCTGAGCAGTACGCCACGATCGTCCATCCGACGCGCGGGCGCGTGCCGTTCACGCCCTATGCGTACCAGCGCGCGTTTCTGGAAAGCTACGCCGCGCCGCGCCGGATCGTCGTGAAAGCGCGGCAGATCGGGTTTAGCCAGATCTTTGCGCTTGAAGCGCTGTATGCCGCCATTCACGAGCCGGAAACGACGATCTTGTTAGTCTCGCGCTCACAAGACCTGGCAGTTAATCTGCTCCGCTACTGCTATTTGACGCATGCCAACCTGCGCCACGCGCCCGCGCTCAGCAAAGAGAATGAAAGCGAGATGGGGCTAGTGAACGGCAGCCGGATTAAGTCTATTCCAGCGAACCGATCGACCGGGCGCGGTTTCGCGGCGCGGCGCGTGTACCTCGATGAGTTTGCGTATGCCGATTACGCCGATCATATTTATCAGTCGATCGTGCCGACACTCTCTCAAGGCGGCAGCCTCGTTATCGGCAGCACGCCGAACGGGATCGGGAATCTGTTCCACAGTCTCTACATGGCCGGCGACGGGTTTGAACGCCAAAGCGTGCCATGGCATGCATGCCCGGCGTACTACACTGATCATGAGCGGGCCGCTGGCGTGCCGTACGATCAAGCGGCATGGTACATCCAAGAGCGGCCCGCCTTTCCCGCCCAAGCATGGGCGGCCGAGTATGAATGTGATTTCTCCGGCAGCGGCGCGGCGGTATTCAACGCCGCCGACCTGGATCGCGCAGAGCAAGGCGCATGGGGCGATCGGGAAATGGAGGCCGGCCATCTGTATGTCAACGTCGCCGACATCGGCCGGCGAAACGATCCGACGGTGATCAATACGATCGACATGACCGCAGAGCCGTTTCAGCGGGTCGCACACGAGCGGATCGAGCGCGCGCCGTACCCGATTATCCAGCAGCGCTTAGAAGCCCGCGCACGCGCGTATCCAGGCATGAACGTGGTTGAATCGAATGGCATCGGCGATCCGGTGATTGAAAATACCGACGCGCGGATCGAGCCGTTCATCACCAGCGCAAAGAGCAAAGTCAACGCGATCCAGGCCTTGCAGCTGCTCTTAGAACATGGCCGCTTCAAGGCGAAATGGACAGCACAGGAACGGCGCGAGTTGATCGGCTATCAATGGGATGATAAGGCATTAGTACAAGATTGCGTCATGAGCCTTGCGATCGGCGCGATCGCAATTACGCAAATGGGGACGCCCGGACTATGAGCAGACTCACATTCCTTGACATGCTCAGAGGGAAAATGACGCCGGAGCAGGCCGCCGCGCACGAGGCCAAAGCGCTTTCGATCAGCCTGGCGCCGGGCGGTTTCGTGAATGAGATCGAGACGCGGATCGTGCGCGGGGCCGGCCAGTCGCCGTATGCGGATACCGCCGCGCTGCAAGCGACCATGCAGCAAAACGAGCTGGTCTATGCCTGTATTCAGATCCGCGCGACATCGGCGCGCGATCCGCGGCTCATCGTTCAGCAGCAGGTCAACAAGGCCGGCAAGATCAGCTACGAAGAAGTCTCGGGGCATCCCTTCCGGCAGCTATTTATGCACCCGAACCCCATGATGACTGAGGGCGATCTGATGCAAGCGGCGATCGTCTCATGGGACATATCCAGCCCGCGCCGGTTCTTCTGCGAAAAAGTCTATAAGGCCGGGCGCCTCACTGAGCTATGGCCGCTGAACCCGGTGTGCATGAAGCCGCTGTATAGCCGCTCGGCCGATCGCGCATTGATCGGCTACACCTGGCAGGCGGATCGCCAGAAGCGCGATTACTCGCTTGACGAACTGCTGATCAGGTCGGCGCCGGTCTGGTACGACCCGCCGCCGCTGGCCTCTGCGCTCGGCAGCGTGGCGGCTGATACGGCGCAAACGGGTACGATTTTAGCGTATTTCCAGAATGGCGGCATACCGCCGATATTCCTCAAATACAACATGCCGATGAATGACGCCATGCGCGACGAAATCCGCGCGAAATGGCGCTCGATCTATGGCGGCGTCGGCAATAGCGGCGACATCGGCGTATTGGATATTAACAGTGACGTGAAAGAGGTTGGCAGCAAGTTAGACCAGCTGGCCAGCCAAACGCTCAGAAGCGTATCCGAATCGCGCATTTGCATGGTGTTTGGCGTGCCGCCGCTGATCGTGTACGCCTATGTCGGGTTGCTGCGCGCGACGTATTCAAACCTGAAAGAGGCATGGGCCGGCTTCTGGGATGCGACGATGAGTCCCGCGTTCAAAGAGTGGCGCGACTTCTGGACGTGGCAGCTCTTAGTGGAATTTGAAGATGAAGCGACGATCCGCAGCGAACGAATCAAGCTGGCCTATGACATGTCCACCGTCGCCGCGCTGCAAGACGACGTAGACGCGATCCAAACGCGCGCCCGCGCCAACTTCCAGGCGCAGATCATCAGCCAAAACGAAGCGCGCGCCGCGCTCGAGTACGACGGGATCGACGGCGGCGACGAAGCGTACTACCA
>Ga0207641_10001117_pt1 | contig 26998 bp, 20 predicted proteins | sample KBSSwiS62_FD_184306 | JGI IMG/M metagenome (GOLD analysis project Ga0207641, IMG submission 184306) | Switchgrass rhizosphere microbial communities from Kellogg Biological Station, Michigan, USA - KBS Switchgrass S6-2 (SPAdes) (version 2) | ecosystem: Host-associated > Plants > Roots >... | reverse complement strand
GGCCTGATCGGTTCCGGTGCCTCGTGAATCACGACGGCGTGTTTGATAACCGGATGATGTACTACTCGACGGAACAGTTGTGGTTCAACGAGTGGGAGAATGGCGGGCCGTACTACGAGAATCCGCAGGGTCACGAGAAGTTCAATCCGGTGAACCTCGTGGCGAAGTGGCATACGCCCATGTTGGTTATCCACGGGGAGCAGGACTTTCGCATTCCCTACGACCAGGGAATCGGCGCTTTCACGGCGTTGCAGCGGCGCGGGATCGAAAGCCGGTTGATTATCTATCCCAGTGAGAATCACTGGGTCTTGCAGCCGGCTGACTCGGTGCAGTGGTACCAGAATGTGCTGGGGTGGTTGGACCAGCACCTGAAGCATTAGTGCGGGGGGCGTGGTGCCCATCCGCGTCACGCCCGGTCCGCGTCACGCCTGGTTTGCTTCGGGGCTAGTCCGCATCCCGCGATAGTCTGCGGAAGCGGTAGAACGGGTCGCCCTGCGGGGCGTTGATCGGGTGGCCGGACTTGTCGACCGCCTGTTCGGAGGTTGCGTATTCAGTCGGACCCAGTTCGGCTTCGAGCTGTATGGCGGCGACACCAACACCGATGGCGCGGTTGTGGCAGGTCTTGGCTTCGTTGGAGCCTTCGAAGTTGCCGGACGCGGCGCGTTTCCAGCGCAGGCTGCAACCCTTGATCGAATGGACGTCCTGGGTCAGGAGCCCCTTGAACAGGTCCGGGTTGTTCTGGCCGTTGCGCCAGCGGTTGGGTTCATTGAGGGCGAAATCGGTCTGGACGATCTTGCCCTTCACGACGCCGAACATGACCACCTTCTGTCCCAACACCCGGTTCGGCTCGCCGGCGATGCTTTCCTGCACATAGAACACATTGTCGCCGAGCATGATGGCTTCGATGGGCACGATGTCGAGCACGAGTGCCTCGTGCGGCTTCACGCCTTTGGCGACTTCCGCCTGGACCTGGGCAGAGTTGTCCCAGTGGCCGGGGAACATCTGCACGAGCTCCAGGATTTCCACATCCGCCTTGGGCTCCTTGGCGCTCGCGCAATGGACGAACAAGACGCTCGCGAGGGCAAATCCAACCAGCGCCTTAACCATAGAAGGCCCGCCATTCCGCCCGGTATGAGGTTCCCAGTCCCATGATCTTCTCCAACAGCTCGTCGTACCCTACCCCAGCCGCCCGCGCCGATTCTGCGAAATCCTCGGCAGCCTCGAGGTTCGGATTGGCATTGGCTTCGAGCACGTAGACCGAGCCATCCGGACGCACGCGGAAATCCATCCGTGCATAGCCCGACAGTCCCAGGGCGCGATAGATGCGGCGTGACAGCTTGTCGAGATTCGTGAGTACGGCGGGCGGCAGATCTTCCGCGGCGCGGGTGGTGATGCCGTATTTTGCCTGGTAGCGCTTGTCCCACTTCACCTTGCGGGTGGCGATGGCAGGCAGCGAGTCAGGCATCGAGCCGAACACCATCTCCCAGACCGGCAGGCGCGTGAGGCGGTCGTTGCCCATCACACCCACGTACAGCTCCCGCCCCTCGATGAATTCCTCGATCAGGGCATCCGATCCGACCTGCGTGTGTATGAAATCGACGCGCTCTTTGAGCTTGGCGGCGTCGTCCACAACTGACGCTTGCGCGATACCGAGGGAGGCGTCCTCCGTTGTCGATTTCACAAACAGGGGAAACTTCACCTTGCGCGGCACGCGAAACTTGACCCCGCGGGGCGCCACGAAGAACAGAGGAGTTGGAATGCGGTGAAAGGTCAACAGTTGCTTGCAGAGGGACTTGTCGCGCGACAGGAGCAGGCCGCGAGGATTGCAACCTGTGTAGGGTTGGCGCATCAACTCGAGAAATGCCACGACGTGCTGGTCGTAGGTGACGATGCCGTTGAATTCCTCGAGGAGGTTGAAAACAACATCGGGCTTCCAGTCGGCGATGGCGCTGCGCAGCTCGGTGAGGCTGTCCATTACCCCCATGCAGCGGACGTCGTGGCCCGCCTCGAGCAAGGTCGTAGTGACGTCGTATTCAGTTCGCCACTCTTCGATTTCCTTTTCTGTATGACCTTCGAGACTTTCCGGCGGCACCAAACTCTCGTGCATGACCACGAGCGTGCGCATTTTTTTCATAAGCGAAGTTGTGGGGTCTCGCCTTGGGAATAGAGCCGCGCGAGCCGTTCGAGCATCCAGCGCGCATGCCTCACGGCATCGCGCTGGCTACCTCGTACAAACAACTTGAGGGACTCGCTGCGTTCGATGAGCATGCGCAGGATCTGGTGGATGCTGTAACGCTCCATATCCAGCTCGCGCGCGACAGCGTTGACTAGTGGGTTTTTGTGAGCGCGCATGAGAGAAGATGCGCGAATGGCCCCCTGGCGCGGACGTTGTGTATCAAAGATTCTTTTTAGGATTTCGTCCGCGAGCCCGCGGCGGAAGACATCGTTGCGGGCGAGGCGGCGTCGATAGTGCTCGGCCAGCGTGCGCGTGTTGTGCTCGAGGGGCTCGATGCGGATCTTGTTGCGAACCGGGGCCCGCGTGCCACGCACGCCGGAGATCAACTCCTCGACGACATTCAACTTGTTGAAAGCCGGCCAATTGGCGTAACTGCGGCGCCAATTGCTGTTCGGCTTCAACCAGACGGCGAAGGTTTCAGCGAAGTCCTCGGTGGGATGAGCTTGCGCATACCATTCCCCGAGGTGATGGACATAGCGGCGGCTGCCCGGCCGCGCCTTGTAATGATGAGGGTACTGAAGTGAGGCCGGCCCAAAGACCTCGCGCCAACGCTTCTTTCGACGCAGGCGAAACGCGTTGTCGACGGCATGCCCCGCCTCGTGACGAAGGATGCGCATGAACCACCGCGCATTCCCGCCCTCCACCTCGCGCATGATGTGCCGCTCGAGCTTTTCGAGGCGCGGGTGAGCGAGGTAGAACGGCACGGCAATGCCGGGCACCCCGTCCGGCGAGAACCATTCCTCGGAGAGCCAGACGTGCGGGCGAACGTTCACGCCCCGGTCTTCGAGCTCGGTGTACAGGCGGTCCACCCGCCGCTTCAGGGGCGAGGTTTCGATGGACAGTTTCAGATCGCAAAAGCGCAGCGAGAGGAGCTCTTCGTCAGACAGACGCGTCCACGAATGAGCGGTGGCCCGCTTCCTGGCATGAGGAGAGCGCCTGGCGGCGGCGGCGCGGCTGCGTGCGGCCTGTGCCAACGGATGATTCCTTCTCGTGATTGGCGCGAGAAGTTATCAAATGTGGACGGAGCTGTCTGCGGGCAATGGGGGCCCGAAAAATTTTTCGTGGACGGACGGGAAGTCAGCTGCTGAGGCTCACCAGGCCGTGTGCAAGCAGGCGGTCGGCGATGCCTTCTATTAAGTCCTTCTGCATCAGGCCACTGCGCCAGGATGCCGGAATTGCGCTGGCGCCATAGTGCGCGCCGGCGAGCTGTCCAACGACAGTGGCGACGACGTCAGAGTTACCACCGACATTGGCTGCACGCAAAACGGCATCCCTGAAATTGTCCGTGGAGCTGAAGGCCCAGAGGGCGGCGTTCAACGCCGCAGCGGCGGTGTTGTTCGCTTGGACAGTGGCCTCGTTGATCGGACCGCCTTCGGCGAGGATCTTCGTCTTGGGCTGGCCGGCCAAGGCGGCATTGAGGGCACACGAGAGTCGTCGGCAGGCGTCGAGGACAGCCGGGGCCTGGCAGGTGATTCGAGACGAATCAACGGCCTGCTGTTGCGTCGACTCCAGTGACGCAAAATAGAAGAGCGCGATGGACGCGATCCGGGACAACGGCTCGGGGTCCAGTTGCTCAGGGTCATGCGAGCCGGGGAAGACCATCCCTCGCCGCCACTTCGCCAGGGCGAGCGACCGAGCCGTGCTGGCGGTGATGCCCACGCATTGACCGGTCGAGGTTGAGTAGCCGTCCTGTTGCCAGCGGCTGTACCGCTGAACCTGGTCGCGAGCGTCAAAGCCGTCCCGCTCCAAGAGGCTTTCGGCGAGGCACAAGGCCATGGCGGTGTCGTCCGACCAGGCGCCGCGGGGCAAATCGAATGGCCCACCGCCGAGCATGTCCCCGACCGGGCTGAAGGTCCCTGGTCGGCGAAACTGCGTAGCAGCCGCCACCGCGTCCCCCACTGCCAGGCCGAACATCGTCCCCAGGAAGCGCTCGCGCAATCCGCGGGCGGCGGCGAGCGTATCGGGGTCCAGAAGCGGATCAGAATCAGCCGGCTCCTCAACCGGCGGCGGAACGGCCCGAGCAGCGGCGGCCGACTGAGCGGCGGGGGCCGATTGAGCCGCGGCGACCCGCGGGCCGGCGGGCGGCTCTACGCCGGCAGACATCCGAGCACCAGCGGGCTCCTCATAGGCAGCAGCGGTTCGCGAGGCAGTCAGCTCTGCGGCAACGGCGGCCCGTGCAGCAGCCATCTGCTCGGAGGCAACGGCGGCCCGCGCAGCAGCCGTCTGCTCGGCCGCAGCCTTGCCCCGTCCGGCCGGAGGTTGTTCAGCGGCCGCCGGGTCCCGTGCGGCCGAAGTCTGGTCGGCGGCGGGAATTCGCGTGGCGGGCGGCTCCGTGGCCGCGGCAACCCGTGGGCCGGCGGGTGGCTGAGCGGGTATTCGCGACCTAACGGTATCGCTGGCCGACCCCGGAGCAATGACTGCCCACGCCGCCTCTTCGCCGCCATTGGGCGCGGCGGTGCCCTGCCCTGGCGACGACGGGGCTCGCCCGGCGATGGCGTCCGCAATCTCAGCGCGAATCGACGGAGCAATCGCTCCCCGCTCGAATTCCACAGGCGGTCGGCCGGCTGTTCGATCGGTGCCGGCAACAGCGCCCCCCGAAGCGGCTGGCGCACTAGGCGCATCAGCACGGCGCGCACCGTTGGCACCGGCGGCGGTGTCCGCGGACGGCGCTTCGCCACGACCGCCCCCAGCCGCGTCCGCAGGTGCCGCGCGACCGCGAGCGGCGGTCGGTGTGGCTGTTGGGCCGGCAGTCGCCGCAGGCACCGGCGGCGCCTTCACTTGGACCTCGCCGCGAGCAACAGCAGCACGAGCCTGCTCAGCGGCAGCGCGCAAACCAGCGCCGATTCCGCCTGGGCGGCCAGCGGCACTCACAACGCCTGCTTGGCCATTGGCACCCGCGCCCGCTGGCCCGGAAGCGCCACGGGGCCGACCAACACCGGCCGCCGAACCGGAAGCACCACCCGGAGGCGCGCTGCCCGTAGTCCCATTGCCCCCCCGACCAACACGCGTGGAGCCATCCCCGGCGCGTCGATCAATACCACCCGGTCCCAGCGCGCCAGCCACGGACGCAGCGGCAGCGGGTCCAGCAGCTCCCGTGCGCGAACCAACGGCTGCGGGCTCCGCGGCGCCAGAGTGCCTACCGCCAGCCGGGGAAGCCGCAGCGTCGGCGGATCTACCGCCAGCCGGGGAAGCAGCAGCGTCGGCGGATCTACCGCCAGCCGGGGAAGGCGCAGCGCCGGCGGATCTACCGCCAGCCGGGGAAGCAGCAGCTCCGGCGGATCTACCGCCAGCGACGCGAGCAGCGCCCGTGCGTGAACCAACAGCGGTGGCGGACTGCTGGCCGGCCTGGCCGCGTACGCCGCCTGCGGCGGTCATGGAACCAACCGTGGCCACGGCGGTGGCCAGCGAGCTCAGCTCGAAGCCGCCGTCCAACGACGGCTGCCACTCACGAACATAGTGTGCCTGCGCATCCGTCTCAGGGATGAAAGGCCAACTGCGCGAGCGGCGGCATTGCTGCCACAGGCGGTTCAACTCATCAATCGTGGCCTGGCCCTGCATGCCGCGCTCGGCCAGCAAACAACCCACAACGGTGCCGGTGCGGCCGATGCCGGCGCGACAGTGCACGTAGACAGGCCGCCCGGCGCGCATCGAGTGGGCGATGTACTCGAGAATCTCGACCATCTGCGAGCGCGAGCCGGGAATACCGTGGTCCTTGATCGACTTGCGCGTGTACTCGACGTAGAACGGCAGCAATGTGTCGTAGCGGAGCAGCTCGGTGGGCTTGGTCAGGTCCACAAAGCACTCGATGCCGGCATCCAGCAGCTTCTTCAGCCGATCCTTGGTCTTGTCACGCGTCGGACCGTTGGGATGCTCGCCGGCGAGCAACAGCCCGGGAACGACCCAATAGCAGTTCCGCAAAGGTAACGAGTGCGATGCGGCGTCAGACGCGCTCATGGAATCCAACAAGATCCGTGGTCAGGCTGAAATGGCCAGTGATTCGAGCCGGTCGTCGAGCTCCGCTTCTTCAGAAGCTGACATGAATCCGCCGAGCTTCGGCACAGGCAACGCGACCCCGGGTGCCGGCGGCTCAACGCCCGCCCCGGTCATCTGAGCGGTGCGCCGGGCATCCAGGCCCGCGAAATCAAACTTGCGGGTGTCGGCCAGGTGGTCGAGCTCGACATTGCGCAGAGCCGAGAAAATCGTCTCCGTGCGGCCGGGGAAATCGCGCTCCCAGTCGGCCAGCATTCTCTTGATGGCGACGCGTTGCATGTTGTCCTGAGACCCACACAACTTGCAGGGAATGATGGGAAACTCGCGGCCACGCGCGTAGCGCTCGATGTCGCGCTCGGCGACATAGGCCAGCGGCCGGATGACGATGTGACGGCCATCCTCCGACAGAAGCTTGGGCGCCATCGCCTTCAGGCGACCGCCGAAGAACAGATTCAGAAACAGTGTCTCCACGATATCGTCGCGATGATGGCCGAGCGCCACCTTCGTCACGCCGTTTTCGCTGGCAAACCGGTACAGCGCACCGCGGCGTAAGCGGGAACACAGGCCACACATGGTGCGCCCTTCCGGAATGACCCGTTTGACGACACTGTAGGTATCCTGTTCGATCACGCGATATTCAACCCCGAGATCTTCCAGGTAAGTCGGCAGCACGTGCGCGGGAAAGTCCGGCTGCTTCTGGTCGAGGTTGACCGCGATGAGATCGAAGTGAATCGGCGCGCTGCGCTTCAACGACAGCAGGATGTCGAGCAGCGTGTAGGAATCCTTACCGCCCGACACACACACCATCACCCGATCACCTTCGGCAATCATGCCGAAGTCTTCGATGGCTTTGCCCACGCGTCCGCGCAGGTGGGCCTGCAGCTTCAGAAAGGTTCGCGAAAGCTTGGTTGGGGCGGCCTCGGTCATGGCAACAATAATATCAGCCGCCCAGTGGTGATTTCAGGCTGCCGCGACGCTTTGTGCGCTCTCCAGGTACTTCGACTCTACATAACGTATGAATGACACCGCGGAGAGTGGTTTCCCGGTTGCTTCCTTGAGCAGATCCTGAACGGGAACCTTCGCGCCCAGGCCGTGAACATGAGTGCGCAGCCAACCGAGCAATCCGGAGAACTCGCCCTTCGACAACTGCTCATCCAGCTCGGGAACATCCGTGCGGAGCGTTTCGTAGAGTTGTGCGGCAATCACCGCGCCCAACGCGTAGGACGGGAAATAACCAAACGAGCCCACCGCCCAGTGGATGTCCTGCAGGCACCCGTCGGCATCATTGGTGGGACGAATCCCCAACCTCTGCTCCATGCCTGCATTCCACGCCTCGGGCAGATCGCGAACCGCGAGCTCGCCACTGAGCAACTGCTTCTCCAACTCGTAGCGAAGCATGATGTGCAGCGGGTAAGTGAGCTCATCGGCATCGACGCGGATCAACCCACGCTGCACCCGTGTCAGGTGCGCGTATACATTCTCAACTTCCCACTCGGGACCGCTGACTCCGAAATGCTTGAGGAACAGCGGCTGCACGTAGCGGACGAAGGGCCTGCTGCGGCAGAGAATCATCTCGACCAGCAGCGACTGACTCTCCTCCAGGGCCATGCCTCGATCACGTCCCACGGGCTGGTCGCGCCAGTCCTGTGGCAGGCCGAGGTCATACAACGCGTGGCCGGTTTCATGGAGTGCGCCGAGCAGGCCGGAGAACGGCTCGTTGGCATCCAGACGGGTCGTGACCCGAATGTCGCCCGGCACGCCCTCGGTGAACGGATGTTCGCTTTCGTCGAGACGACCGCGATCAAACGGAAAGCCCATCGCCTTCATGACTTCAACGATGATCGCCTTCTGCTTGCCGGGCGGGTACTTGCCCGTCAGCGGCGGCAGCGCGCGCGTTTCCTGCAAGGCAATCGCCTCGCGGATGAGAGACGGCAAGCGCCGGCCCAACGCCTTGAACATCGCGTCGATGTCGGCCGTGGTGATGCCAGGACTGAACTCGTCGACCAGCGCATCGTAGGGCGCGAGATTCAGAGCCTGTCCGAGCAGGGCCGCCTTGTCGCGGACCAGGTGGACGACTTCCTCGAGATGCGGAGCAAAGACTTCGAACTTGCCCTGCTGGCGAGCTTCGAGCCAACGGGCTTCGGCCCGCGAGGCCGCCTTCGTGAGGCGCGAGATCAGAGCGACGGGAGTGGCAATCGCGTGGTCGCGCTGGCGACGCATCTCGCGAAGATTCGCAACCTGCCAATCGACGAGGCCCTGGCTGTTCGCCTGGGCGCGGTCGAGAAGTCGAGTGATTCGCGGCGCGGTCAGCAACGCATGATGCTCGGTCTCGAGCGCTGCGAGCTGTTCACCTCTGACGTCTGCGCTGCCACGCGGCATCATGACCGCGGCATCCCATCGGAGGAGCGAAAGCGCTCCACGGAAGGCATGAAGGCGTTTGAACTCCTGTTCGAGTTGCTTATACGGTGACGCTGACATTGGTTTGATACCCGGGTCGCGACCCGCTGAATTGCGGACCGTGGACTGAATGACGGGGGTAGTTTACCAGCGGGCTACAGCCAAGCTTGCGGTGCCCGGCACGTTTTCAAACTAAATCAATCGCTTAGATATGCGCGACAGTGATTGACACGCTACCGGCGGGGTAGCCTTGACTTTACATATTCTGCGCTGCAGCCGGGATGGATTTCCACGCCAGCATGGCGCGCTTGCGATCCGTTCCCCAGTGGTACCCGCCGAGACCTCCGTCCTTTCGCAACACGGTGTGACAGGGAATCAACCAGCCGACCGGATTTGCACCAACAGCGTTGCCGACAGCGCGAGTGCCTGAGCCGATTCCGATGGCGTCGGCGATCGCGGTGTAGGTTGTCCGTGCCTGACCGCCCAAGTCGACGAGGGCTTGCCACACCTTGAGCTGAAAGTTTGTACCGCTAACGCTGACTTTCACGGCTGACTCGCCCTCGCCTGCCCAGATCTGGCGAGCGATCGCGAATGCACGCACGTCATCCTGCTCCAGCGTCGCGCCAGGCCAGCGCTCTTGCAGCTCCCGCGCCGCTGACTTCTCTTTTCCGGCTTCAACGAACGACAGATGGCAGATTCCACGGGTGGTCGTCGCCAACAACGCCTTCCCGAACGGCGTATCGCTGAATCCAAAGCGGATCACCGTACCGCGTCCCTGCAGTTTCAGCTCGCCGGGCGTCATGGCATCGAGAGTCACAATGAGATCGTGCAAGCGACCGGGGCCAGACAAGCCAACCGAGTAAGCAGCGTCCAAGACTGATGGCTGACTGAGCAATGCGCCTTTCGCCGCATTACCCGTAACGAACCCCAGGTACTGTTTCGGAGTGACACCGGCCCACCGACGAAACAAACGGTTGAAATGAAATTCGGACAGTCCCGCATGCGAGGCAATGTCGGCGAGCTTCGGTTGCTCGCGGAATCGCGAGTCGATGTAGCGGATCGCACGGGCAATCCGGGCGAAGTCGCGGCTGTCGACAAAGGTGCTCTCAGTCGTGTCCATGGAGCACATGATAGGGAGCGGCGTGGTCCGGCCGCGACCCGAATCTTGCGGGGCCGTCGACGGCCGCACCCGGCGCGCGAGGCGCGCGATCCAGACGCGCCGCCAGTTGCCGCGTTGCGCAGCGCCCAACGGTCTCGGCGGTGCATCGGCTACACTTCCCGCCCCATGCAGAAACAAGCCTGGACCTGGTCGACGTCCCGTTTCCCACAGACTGCACGCATGGTGCGATGGGGCCACTTTGGCGTGCCGGTACTGACCTTCCCCACCGCCGGCGGCGACTTCGAGGAAATCGAACGGTTCCAGCTCGTGGCCGCGCTGGCCCCGTTGATCGACGGTGGGCACATCAAGGTTTATTCGGTCGACGCGCTGGCCGTGCGCGCGCGCCTGAGCAGCGCAACCAATATCGACGACCGCTTCGACTCCTTCTTATATGAAGAGGTGCTGCAGCGCGTCCGCCTGGATTGCCAGGATGCGCATATTGAGCCAGTGCTCGTTGGCGCTTCGCTTGGAGCCGCGACAGCGCTGAGCACACTGTTTCGTCATCCCGATTCTTTTCGAGGCGCGATCGGAATGAGCGGTGTCTATGACGACGCGATCCGCTACGTGACCGCTCTCGCGGGCAGCCAACTCGAGCAACTGAGAAGCCGCTCCATCAGCCTGGGAACCGGGGCCGGGGACTACGAAAAACCCGCCGAGTCGAAGCGACTCGCGGACGCCCTGGGAGCAAAAGGCATCCCCTGCCGTTTCCATCCGTGGGGACCGGGACGCAACCACACCTGGTCAACGTGGCGCGAGCAGCTTCCGGGACTGCTGGGGGAGTTGCTATAGGAGCCTGTCAGACAGGCTCCCTAGCGAGCCCGGTCCGGTTGCCAGGACAGCATCAGATCAGGCCACCTGGCAACGGTCACGCCGATTCCCACTGACGCAATGAGAATCAGCACCACCACCAGTCCGATCAATAAACGGCGCATCGACATACCCGACATCTTAAACCGGTAATCACACAATGACTCTGACCGTCTGCCTGCTCGCTTCCGAAGCAGCGCCCCTGTCGAAAACGGGCGGCCTCGCCGATGTTTCTTCGGCTCTCACGAAGTACCTGCATTCCGCGGGGCACGACGTCAGGCTGTTCACCCCGCTGTATTCGTCCATCAACCGCGGCAAGTTCCCCGTGCAACCGGTGGAAGGCCTGCAGAACATGGATATCGGCGTAGGCCCACACAGTTATGTCATGTCGGTCATGAGCACGACGCTGCCCGGCTCGACCGCAACCATTTATCTGCTGGACTGCCCCGCGCTGTTTTCCCGTCCGACCCTGTACACCACCGATGCGGACGAGCACCTGAGGTTTCTCGCCTTTACGCGCGCCGTGTTCACCTGCTGCCAACGCATGCAATGGTCGCCCCAGATCCTTCACTGCAACGACTGGCATACAGCCTTCGCGCCGTTGTTTCTCAAAGCGCTGTATGACTGGGACCGGATGTTTGCCGGCACGCGCTCCGTACTCACCATTCATAACATCGGCTACCAGGGCGTATTCGCATCATCGGCCATCGAGGACCTGTCTCTCGGGCCGAAAAATTACCTGCTGCACCAGGACGACCTGCGCGCGGGACGCATCAATCCCCTGCGTCACGGGATTCTCTACGCCGATGCGATTACAACAGTCAGCCCGACACATGCGCGCGAGATCTGCACCGACCAGTACGGTATGGGGCTGCAGGACTCGCTGCGCACGCGCGGTGGAGCGTTGGTTGGAATATTGAACGGCGTCGACTATGCCGAGTGGGATCCGCGTCACGATCACTATCTGCCCAAACATTTCGACGCCGACACACTCGCCGTGAAGGCTGAGCTGAAACAACAGCTCATGAAACGCATGGGACTCACGATCGCGGCCGGGATACCCCTCGCAGGCATCGTCAGCCGTCTTGCTGCACAGAAAGGCCTCGACCTGATGTTCGACTCGCTGCCCGCGGTGCTCGAATGGCGCGACTTTGGCCTGATCGCCCTGGGCAGCGGGGATGCGCAGTACGAGAAATTCCTGGCCGAGCTGCAGCAGAGTTTCCCCGGCCGCGTTGCTTTCAAGCGCGGCTACGACGACGAGCTGGCGCACTGGATCGAAGCGGCCTGCGACATGTTTCTCATGCCCTCGCAGTACGAGCCGTGCGGGCTGAACCAGATGTACAGCCTGCGCTACGGAACCGTGCCCATCGTCCGGAAAACCGGCGGCCTCGCCGACTCGGTGGAGCACTACGATCCGGCCACGGGGCAAGGAACCGGTGTTGTCTTCAACGACTATGATTCAGAAGCATTGGAATGGGGTATCAACACTGCGTTGGATTGGTACGGTGAGCCCGAGCGTTGGAAGCGCATCGTGCGTAATGGCATGGAGCGCGATTTCTCCTGGGAGCGCCAGGGAGGCCTGTACGTCGACCTGTACAAACGTCTGATAGCTTGACAATAGGGAACGTGTCTGTGATCACCGAATGTTGTATTCAGCAGGTGACATCTGCAATCCTCGAGTCATGAAACAGATCCTCGTGTGCTGCACGGTCGCGGCGCTGCTTACGGGTTGCGGCGGGGGCGGCGGTGGCTCGTCGACCACGATGCCGCCGCCCACCTCAGCCGATCCGCCGCCGGCCACGACGCCTCCCCCGAGCACGACCCCTCCGCCGAGCACGACCTCGGCAGGAGACGTCACAACATTCAAGAACGACGTTGGTCGTACGGGTCAGTTTCTCACTGAAACCACGCTCACGGCGGCCAACGTCAACTCCACCTCGTTTGGATTGCTCCACAACGTAAAGGTAGATGGGAAGGTTGATGCGCAACCTCTCTACCTGTCGCAACTGGGCGGCAAGAATGTTGTGTTCGTAGCGACCGAGCACGGCTCGGTCTATGGGATCGATGCGGACTCGGGAATGCCAATCTGGCAGGTCTCGCTGCTCGCTTCGGGCGAGACCCCCAGCGATACGCACGGCTGCGGACAAGTCGTACCGGAGATTGGCATTACATCGTCGCCGGTCATTGATCGCGCTGCGGGCCCGAACGGCACACTGTACGTCGTTGCGATGTCGATCGACAAATCGTCAAACTATCACCAGCGTCTGCACGCGCTCGATGTGACAACGGGAGCCGAGCTTCTGAATGGCCCGATGGAAATCACGGCCACCAGCGGCGCGACCCACTTCGAGCCCGGGCAGTACGAAGAGCGCGCGGCACTGCTGTTGTCGGGCGGATTGATTTACACATCCTGGACGTCCCATTGTGACATTGCGCCCTATGGCGGCTGGGTCATTGCGTTCAAACAGGCGGATCTGAGCCGAGCGTCCGTCATCAATGTCGCGCCCGGCAGCAATTCCAACACGACTGCCGGCCCATCGGGTGACGACACGCAATTCAGCAGAAACGGACCTGCTATCTGGATGAGCGGTGACGGCCCTGCCGCCGACGCGGCCGGCAACGTCTACTTTCTCACCGGCAACGGCCGCTTCGAAACCACCCTGGACGGCAACGGCTTTCCCAACCAGGGCGACTATGGCAACTCCTTCGTGAAGCTCAGCTCGACCGGTGGCAACCTGGCGGTCGCCGACTACTTCGCCACATTCGACGAAGTCCACCTGTCCGGGCAGGATCTGGACCTGGGATCCGGCGGCGAGATGCTGCTGCCGGACCTGACGGACAGCACCAACACGGTCAGGCACCTGGTGGTCGGCGCCGGCAAGGACGGCAAGATCTATCTCGTCGATCGCGACAACATGGGCAAATTCAATTCGAGCAGGAACAACATCTGGCAGCAGGTCGATGGCGCTCTGGGCGGACGGGTTTTCTCCTCGCCCGCCTACTTCAATGGCAATCTGTACTACGGTGCGGTCGGCGCGAGCCTGAGAGCGTTCAGTGTCACCGGCGCCAAAGTGTCGGCCACGGCCACCTCACAGTCGGCGGCTGCGTTCGGCTACCCGGGAACATCACCGGTAATCTCGGCGAACGGCAGTTCGAATGGCATCGTGTGGGCGCACGAGAACAAGAGCGGCGCGGCGGTCCTGCACGCGTATGACGCGTCCAATCTGGCAACCGAGCTCTACAACAATACCCAGGCTACGGGGAGTCGCGATTCCATCGGCAGCGGCAACAAGTTCATTACGCCAACCGTGGCAGGCGGCAAGGTATTCGTGGGCACGACCAACTCAGTGGCCATCTTCGGCCTGCTTCACTAGTTACTGAAACTTGAAGGTACCGTGATCGTCGAACTCGATTGAGCGCAACAACCCCGCCGACAGCGAAATCTTGCCGTAGATCCGGTACTCCACCTGCGTCGTGCTGTGATTGAGCAGCTTGAAGAGCAGGTTGGCCATGTTGGCCGACACGCTCATGTCAAACTCAGCCTCCCCGAGCGCGGGCACGACGAAACTGTCACCCGACACGCCGTGGGCCAGCTCCTGACCTTCCACGTCGAGCTCGTAGATGATGCCTTTCACGGGGAGGGCCCGATCGTTTGGATTCTGCACGCGCAGGCGGACCCTCAGCTCCTGATGCCACAGATCGCTTTTCAGGAGCTGCACGCCGACAATGGACAGAGTCGGCTTTTCGAACTTCGGCACAAACAGGGAACACGAGGACAACCCGAGTGCCAACAGAATGAGAACAAACCTGCGCATGCGCAGATAGTAACCTAGGCGCGACCGTAAACCTTGTTCAGCAGGACGCTCTCGCGTGCCAGCTCGGGTGTCAGAGCGCCGGCCGGCAGCTTCCAGGTCCAGTTCCCGGTGGCCGTTCCCGGCGTGTTCATTCGCGCCTCGGAACCCAGCCGCAACAGATCCTGGACGGGAATGACCGCGAGTTGGGCAACTGACCCCAGGGTGGCCCGGATCAAGGCGTCCGCAATGGCGCCAGGTGTCGGCCGAAGGCCCGATGTCAGACCCAGAAAATAGTCGACTCGCCGCAGCGACTCGCCATCGAGAGTCGCATACCAGCCGACCGTGGTGTCATTGTCATGCGTTCCCGTATATACGACGCAATCGCGCTCGTGCATGTGCGGCAGATGCGGATTGTCTCCAGTGCCGCCGAACGCGAACTGCAGGACTTTCATTCCAGGCATTCGGAAATCTTTGCGCAACGCTTCGACATCATCGGTGATGACGCCGAGATCCTCCGCAACTATCGGAATGTCACCGAGCTCCTGCTGCAGCAGTCCCATGAGCTTGCGACCAGGTGTCGGCCGCCACTCGCCACCGCGCGCGTTGGGAGCGCCGGCAGGAACGGCCCAGTGCGCGGCCAGCGCACGGAAGTGATCGATGCGCAGCGCATCGACCCGCTCGAGTTGCTGTACGACCCGGTTGCGCCACAGGCCGAAATGATCCGCCTCGATCGCCTGCCAGTCGTAGAGCGGGTTGCCCCACAACTGACCGTCTTCTGAAAAGTAATCCGGCGGGACGCCGGCTACGGCCGTGGGTTTGCCTGTTGAATCCAACTGGAACATGGAGCGATGAATCCACGTCTCGGCCGAATCAGGCGCGACATAGAAGGGCAGATCGCCCAGTAAACGCACCCCCCGGTGCTGAGCATGCTCGCGCAATTTCCGCCATTGCACGGCGAACGCAAACTGCTCGGCTTTCACCCGCTGAATTTCAGACGCCAGCTCCCGACGAACCCGTTCAATCGCAGCAGGCTCGCGATCTCGCACATCCGTCGGCCAATGCCACCAAGGCTCCCAGTTGCGCGCGGCGCCGTACGCTTCAAACAGCGCGTAGTCTGGGAGCCAGTGCGCGGACGCGGCCTGAAAAGACTCAAACTCGGGCGAGCTCGGGTCCGGAAGCTCCTGGCGATCCACGAAGGCGTAGCGACCCGCGTAGTCAGATCGTAACCAATAAGGTGAACCATCGGATCCGGTCGGACCCACCGGCAGAATCTGCCAGACGCTGTAGCCGGCATCCGCCAGCCAATCTATGAAGGCGCGTCCGCCGCGCCCCAGGGCCGCATCGAGAGAGCCCAGATGCAACAAGACACCCGCCCGCCGTCGATCAAACACGCTCAAACGCATCGGATAAACTCGGAAGGTACCGGCCAATCTAACATCATCTGGCGCCCCGGACCCATCAGGCATTCGCGCGACGCATGACCCCGCCATGCTCGGGCGCTCCTCGACCGATCGAAATGGGTTGCGAGAGGGTCTCAGGAGGCGCGAGGTCCAGGAGCCGATAAAGATTGACGAGCTGGCGGCGATACAACCGGTCGAACTGGGTGACGGCATCCTGCGGGTTGTAGTCGCCAAACCACCAGAACCAGTCCGAGCTCTCGCACAAGGCCAACTGCCGTCCGGCCGCGGCCTTCTGATCTTCGCCGAGCGAGCCAGCCCGCATCACACGATCAAACGCGAGCTTCGCATCGCACAACAGGTCCCAGGCGCGGTTCTTCTCAGGTGCGCCCATCCACGTCGCCAGCGTGCCGTGCACCCAGCTGCCCGCCATCACCTGCGACAGCGGCGCGGGCTTGATGCCGCGTGCAAGACATTCCGACAATGTGGTCAGCTCCAACAATGGATGGTTGGCCAGGCTCGTGTACAGCGCACGTAGGAAGTAATACCCGTTGAACGGATAATGTTCCCACGCATTCTCGCCATCGAGCGCAATGACTACGGCGTGATTGGAGGACTCCGCATAGCGATGCGCGAGCTGTGCCACCTCGTTGACGAGATGGTTGGCTGCATCGTCACCGTGCCACGTGGCATAGGTGAAGCCAATGAGGTCCGACAGAGCGTCGTCGCGGAAGAACGCACTCAAGGTCGTGCCAGGTACCTGGTACGGCCGGTTATAGGCAAGCGGATCCGTCGGCGCCGCTGAGCTGCTCAGGGACAGACTGCCGCGCAATACATTCGTACTACTGGCAGCCCACTTGAAGCCGGAACGATCCAGAAGCTCGAGCGTACCGCGGCTGATGGCGCCTTCTGACGGCCAGCAACCCGAAGGGCGGACGCCGAAAGCACGAATAAATACACGCAGGCCTTCGTCAACATGCCACTGGGCGCGTTCAGCACCGCCGGCATAGTTGGCATGCTGCGGTAGCGCCATGTTGGGCACGGCTTCACGCGCGGTTTGAAAATCGAGCAGCAACGGAACAATCGGGTGTCCGTACGGCGTGATGGAAAGCTCGCACTGTCCGCGCTCGGCCAGACGCCGGTAGCGTGGCACGACCGAGCTGACCTGATCGGCGATGACCATCAGAAGCTGGCGCCGCTGAAGTTCAGTGAAGCCGCGACCCTGCGTAGTCAGCGCCGTTGCCACCGGATCCGCGCGGCGTACGGTTTCACCGAGCCAGGCCAGGTGATACCAGACCGCCAGATCGTGAATGAGTTGGTTGGAGGCGTAGGCAATACGCTCGGGCGTCGCCAGCGTCTCCGCGATCGTGGCCAGCTCGAGATACGGCCCGAACCGCTCGATCATCTGCTTGCGCTGGGCACGCAGGCACGCCTTCATGAGCTCGAGGCGCGCGGCCGGATCCCGCGGCACGGGGTCCGGCCCCAACAGTGCCAGCACCGGGTCCGGCAGCGGCGAACCCGTCTGCAGGTGCGCGTTGGTCCGCTGCGCGATCTCCTCGAGCTGCTCGATGAGCACCGGGGTGAAATTCACGACGGCGCGCGCGGCCGGAACGCCCTCCAGGTGAGCGGCCATGTCGGTGTAGTCTTTGATGGCGTGGAGGTAAGTCCACGGCAGCACGTACTCGCCCGTCAAGGCATCACGATACTGAGGCTGGTGCATGTGCCACAACAGCACCACCGGCAAGCGTGTTTGAGATGTCATTGCTGTTGCGTCTGCAGGCCACGCAACATGTCGGGCGTTACGAGAACGACGCCCTTCTCAGTCACATGAAAGCGCTTCAGGTCCGCTTCCCGATCCACGCCGATCTTCATGTCGTTCGGAATCTCGCAGTGCTCATCGACGATGGCGCCTTCAATGACACAGTTCGCTCCGATTTCGACATGCGGCAGGATGACCGAGCGATTGATGCTGGAGCGCTCATCCACGCGGACATCGGAGAACAGGAGTGAGGAGCGGACGATGGCGCCCGAGATGATGCAGCCGCCGGAAATCACCGAGTTGATGGCAGTGCCGCGCCGGCCTTCCTCGTCCAGCACGAACTTCGCAGGCGGCTGCTGGATCTGGTAGGTCCAGATGGGCCAGTCCTGGTCGTAAATGTTGAGCTCCGGCTTTACATGCACCAGCTCGAGGTTGGCATCGTAGTACGCATCGACGGTTCCCACGTCGCGCCAATAACTCTGCGCACGGGTCTTCACATCCTGGAACGGATAGGCAAACACCTGCAGATTGTTGGCAATCGCCTTCGGCAGGATGTCCTTGCCGAAGTCATGTGAGGAGCTGCTGTCGGCGGCGTCCTCAATGAGCAGCTTCTCCAGCAGCCGGGTGTTGAATACGTAGATGCCCATCGAAGCCAGGATCGAACCGGGCCGGCCGGGCAGGGTATCGGGCACCTTCGGTTTCTCGGAGAAACGGGTGACCCGGTTCCATTCCGTGGCCGTGAGCACGCCGAAATGGATCGAGTCCGGAGCCGGCACCTCGACGACGCCTACGGTGATGTCCGCGCCCTTCTCCACGTGGTAGGCGATCATCGGGCCGTAGTCCATTTTGTAGATGTGATCGCCCGCGAGCACGAGCACGTGCTTGGGACGGTGGGACAGAAACAGCTCCATGTTCTGATGGACCGCATCGGCAGTTCCCATGTACCAGCGGGCACCCATCTGCTGCTGCGCCGGGATGACTTCGACAAATTCGCCGAACTCGCCGCGCAGGTAGCTCCAGCCACGCTGCACGTGCTGAATCAGCGACTGCGCCTTGTACTGGGTCAGAATGGAAATCTGACGGATACCCGAGTTCACGCAGTTCGAGAGGACAAAGTCCACGATGCGGAACTTGCCCCCGAACGGGGTCGCGGGTTTCGCGCGATGCGCCGTCAGATCCTTGAGCCGCTCACCGCGGCCACCTGCCATGATTACCGCCAACGTTCCGCCGGTGAGGCGGCTCACATAGCGTCCGGAAGAAGCTCTTGCGGGCTGTCGAGGCATGAGTCGCTGTTGCTCGTTGTTGGTGCGCGAAGGTAGTCCCAACTAAACCCGATCAGGCGTACCCGCGCAAGGTACAAATTCCACAATTCAAAGCCATTTCATCAACCCGAGCTCGTATGGATGCGACAGAAGGTCGTGCCACGGGTAAATGCGCACCTCGGTGGCAAACTGCCCGCAATCCTGCAGCGTCACATCGAGCGCGAAGACGGCGGCGTCTTCGGACTGTTCACCGGTCGATTTGAATGCTGCGCGCCAGACGCCGTCCGGCTCCGGATGACCGTAGGCCGACAGGGGCGGTGAGCTGACGTCCGCTTCCGGCAGGCGGCGACGTGCAACGAACTCCACGCGAACGTCGCCGGGCTGCAGGCCATTCAAGCCCGCAGCCACTTTGAGGTTCAGAGTCTGTCCGCGCGGCACATCAGGCGCGGCGTCCTCAATCAAGCGCAGGCTCACCTTGGGCCAGGCCTGCCGCACCCGCTGCTTCCAGTCGGCGAGCTGGCGCGCGCCCGCGAAGCCATCGGCGGCGAGCTTGCGGTATTGCTGAGCCGCCGGCTGGTACAGACCGCGCGTGTAATCGAACAGCACGCGATCCATGTTGAATCGCGGGATCACGGTGCTCATGGCGCGCTTGCTGCGGCGGACCCATTCGGGTGAGAAGGCGCTGTCCTTTCGATCGTAATACAAAGGGACGACTTCCTCCTCGAGAGTGTCCAGCAGCATCTCGGCCTCGAGTGAGTCGCGGCGCTCCGGATCCTGGACATTGGCAGGCGGAATACCCCAACCGTTGTCATTCATCCAGGCTTCGGCCCACCAGCCATCCAGAATGCTGAGGTTGAGTTTGCCGTTGATGGCCGCCTTCATACCGGATGTGCCGCTGGCCTCCAACGGGTAGATGGGATTGTTCAGCCACACATCCACGCCCGAGACCAGCCAGCGGGCCAACTGCAGGTCGTAATCCTCGAGAAAAATGATGTGCCCGAGGAAGTCGGGGTGCGTCATGAGCTGCCGGACTTCGCGCAATACCTGCTTGGCCGGCTCGTCGGCGGGATGGGCCTTGCCGGCGAACAGCAACAGGACGGGACGATCGGCGTCGCGCAGAAGCTTGGCCAGGCGGGCGCGATCGCGCACCAGCAGGGTGGCGCGTTTGTAGGTGGCGAAGCGACGCGCGAAACCTATCGTCAACACGTCGGGTCGCATGGGGTCGAGCAGGCGGCTGACGTGGCGCAGCTGTGCGGGACTCAGGCCCTTGCGTGCGAACTCACGCTGCAGCCGCTCACGGACACTCGCCAGCATCCGGGCCTTGACGGCCTGCGACGTCGCCCAATACTTGTCGTCGGCAACCTGTTCGAGGGCGGTCCAGAAAGGAATGTCGCGCAGCTTGTCGCGCCACTCTCGTCCCAACTCCGCGTCGAAAAAATCAGCCCAGGTTTGATGCAGGAATGTGGGCACGTGCACGCCGTTGGTCACGAACCCGATGGGATTCTCCTCCGGGCGCACCTCCGGCCACTGGTCGGCGACGATCCGCGAGCTGACGACACCGTGAATGCGGCTCACACCATTGACCCGCCGCGTGCCGTTCAAAGCGAGACGCGTCATGTTGAACAATCCGCCCACCGAGGGTGAGCGACCGAGCTCGAGAAAGCGATCCATGGGAATTCCGAGCTCGCGCACGAAGTCGCCGAACACGGAAATCATCAGGTCGTGTGAAAACGCATCGTGGCCGGCCGCAACCGGCGTATGCGTCGTAAACACACAATCCGAGGCGACTGCTTCCAACGCCGCCGCGAAGGGCAAACCTTCAGTAAGACGTTCGCGCAACAGCTCCAGAATCAGGAACGCCGCATGACCTTCATTCAAGTGCCAGACAGCGGGAGCCACGCCGAGCGCGCGCAGCGCGCGCGTGCCGCCGATGCCCAGGATCATCTCCTGGCGCACGCGAGTTGATTCGTCACCACCGTAGAGCCGGTGCGTGATGTCACGATCGGACGGCGCGTTCTGCGGACAGTTGGTATCCAGCAGATACACCGGAACGCGGCCCACCTTGGCCTTCCACAGCCGCGCAACGACATCACGGCCGGCAATCTTCACCGTCACCTGCAGCCACTCGCCGTTGGATTTCAAAGCGGGCTCGACGGGCAGATCACGTGGATCGCGCTCCCGGTACTCCGCATGTTGGTTGCCGTCGTTGTCGACAGTCTGCGTGAAATAGCCCTGCTCGTAGAGAAGGCCCACGGCGACGAAGTTGGCGCGGGCATCGCTCGCGGACTTGCAGTAGTCGCCCGCCAGCACGCCCAGGCCTCCCGAATAGATCTGGAAGCTTTCGTGGAATCCGTACTCCGCGCAGAAATAGGCCACGAGCGGCGCATCCGCGGCCGGCGGCGCGGCAGCCGAAAGATAGGCGTCCAGGGACTGCAGCACCTGGTTGTAACGGGCGAGGTACACCGAATCCTGGGCTACCCGATCCAGCTTCTCCTGGGCCACGCAGCGGAGCATGAGGCGGGGGTTACCCCCCGTCTGCTTCCACAGCTCCCGGTCGAGGTCCTCGAAAAGGGCGCGCGAGGGCCGGTGCCAGCTGAAGAACAGATTGCCCGCCAGCTCCGGCAGGCGGCCCAGGTTGCCGGGAAGGACCGGAGTGACCTCGAGTAAGACATTTCTCATGCAATTCCGGCCTCTAGACAGCAAAGAGCCGCGAGTCTAGCCCGCTTTATTCACGAACGGCACGGCCTGAAAGCGGTGACTCACTCGGGAAGGGTGTTTTCGGCAGCGTGAAAAACAGGAGTTTTTCCAACCTTCCGCGACGAACCGTTGTTCCAAGGCGCCAGTATTGGTTGCTGGCCCCTATTGGTAACTCCACAATAGCTGCGTGGACGAGAGTCACGCACGCAAGTTTCAAAAGGACCTCAATGCCGGGTTGGTGGCGTTGGTGCTGCTGGGCGTCCTGAGCCGCAGCGCCGAGGACCTTTATGGCTACGAGATCGCCAAGCAGCTGCAGAAGGCGAATGAAGGTGAACCGCTGTTCAAGGAGGGTACGGTGTACCCGGTGCTGCGGGCACTCAGCGCCAACGGCCTGCTGACCAGCCGTATCGTCCCGTCCTATTCGGGACCGCCGCGCCGGTACTACCGGATCACGGCAGAAGGCCGTGCAGTGCTGGCGGACTGGAGCGGCATCTGGAGGCAGACCCGCGACTTCGTCGATCGTTTTGTTGAAGGAGGAGATGAATGAACCGCGCCCCCCGATCGATTGACGAGTACCTCAGGCAGTTGCGCGAGGTGCTCCAGGGAGCGGACCCCGCGCTGATCCAGGACGCGCTCTACGATGCGGAGGAATACCTCCGTGCTGAGTGTGCGTCTCACCCAGAGAAATCGGAGGCAGACGTACTGGAGCTCATCGCGAGCACCTATGGAGCTCCAGAGGAAGTCGCTGCCGCATACCGTGATACGGAAGCAAAGGTGAATGCGGCACTTCGGCCAGTCATCCCACGAGCAACTGAGTCTCCGAATCCCCTGCGGCGTTTCTTTGGCGTCTTTTCAGATTCCCGCGCGTACTTGTCTCTTTTCTACATGCTGTTGACGCTCGTCACCGGCATCATCTACTTCACGGTCGTCGTGACGGGACTGTCGCTCTCCGCGGGACTCGCGATTCTGATCATCGGGTTCCCGTTTTTTCTCGCATTCATTGGCATCGCGCGTGTGCTGGCGTTGGGAGAAGGTCGCCTGCTGGAGGCCATTACCGGCGAGCGCATGCCGCGTCGGCCAGTTCATCCGGGGGCGCGACCTGGATTTGGTCCCGCCGGGATCCTGACGCGCGTTGGCGAAATGTTGAAGGACCCGAGGACCTGGACGACCCTCGCCTACCTGTTGCTGATGCTGCCCGTGGGCATCTTTTATTTCGTCGTCGCGATCACGGGCATCTCAATCGGCGTGGCTCTCATCGCCGGGCCTTTCCTCGTCATGGCCCAACACCTCGGCTGGGATTTCAACGACGGGATCTCCGTCATGCAGCCGGCGGTTCTGGCGGCCCCGCTCATCGCCCCGTTCACGATTGCTCTTGGCGTGCTGATCCTGACGCTGCTCATGCATGCGGCCCGCGGAATCGGCAGGGCGCAGGTGGTTCTTGCGCGGGCTTTGCTGGTGAAGCCGGGAATGTAGACTGCGCGGCATGAGGACTCTTTGCGCGGCTCTCGCGGCACTCGCGGCATCACCAGCCGTGGTGCCACAAAATCCAACTCCACCGGCCAACCCGCTCGTGAGCCTGCCTGCGGCTGGCCCGAAGAACACTCATGGCTGCCTCGCGAGCGGCGAGGGCTATCTGCGCGCGCGCATCCGCGGCGCGTTGGAGCTCGATGTCAATCTGCACAATGCTGAGTTGGAATGCGATGGCGGTCCGCGCCCTGATGGCAGCGGCATCCGGGTCAGTTTCGCAGGCCCTACCCGCTCTGACGGGCGACGCCTGCGAATGGTGTTTGGCGTAGCAAAAGCCGCCGAAGGCAAACAAGGCCGCGAACTGCCCACGAACCTGACAGTGATCTTTGAGGGTGAACAGCGCATGTTCGCAACCCGCGGTGACGACAAGTGCACCGCGGACGAATTCAAACAGGAGCGGTTTGGGCCCCTGGGTGGCCATGTCCGAAGCTACCGGGTCACTGCACGCGGATTCTGTATCGCACCCGTCAAAGCACTGAATACCGAGGAGACGATTCTCGTAAACAGCTTCGACTTCACCGGAGCCGTGACCTTCGAGGACCCTGAAACCGGTTCCTGAATTTGTCTCGAGATAGCTCAGGCCACGCCGCCACGCGTTGTGCATCAGCCACATGGCCACGTCCAAGCTGCACCCTTGCGGTGCAGACCCCTGATTCATGCACCTAAATTCCACTTTGCCGCGGCAATCCAGACCTTGGTCCCCCTTTTTTATGCGCAATATTTGGGTTGCCGCTGTTGCGTTTCCACCAAAACTGTTTCGGTGTTGCAAGACCACTGCTAACATGTGACACACGCGGAAGTGTTTCGTCCCCAGCGGAACAAATTCGTAAACACAAGAGAGACATGTGCCGAGCGGGTCGTCGGGTAACGAGCCTGCCGGTTTCCATTCGTCCGACGGTTTCAACCGTTTGCAGGAGGATTCAATGACCAGATCCAGTAACCAGGTCTCCAGCGCCGTCCGTAGCGCACTCTTTCTGAGTGCGGTTGCGGCCGCGGCTGCTTCCGGAGCACCTGCGATGGCCGCCGACGCTGATGCGCCCGCTGCCAGCGAAGCGCCCATTCAAGAGGTCGTCGTCACCGGTTCGCGTATTCAGTCGCCCAATGTGACCGCCATCAGCCCGGTCACCACCGTTTCAGCGGCCGACATCACTGCAACCGGCCTGACCCGAACCGAAGACATTCTCAACCAGCTACCGATGGTGTTCGCCGGTCAGAACTCCACCGTGTCCAACGGCTCTGACGGTACCGCGTCGATCAACCTGCGCGGCCTGGGACCGCAGCGCACATTGGTGCTGGTCAACGGCCGCCGCCTCGGCCCCGGCCCCGGAAGCGGTTCAAACGTTTCCGACATCAACGAGGTTCCCGCAGCGCTGATTGAGCGCGTAGACATCCTCACCGGTGGCGCGTCATCGGTGTACGGTGCAGACGCCGTCGCGGGCGTCGTCAACTTCGTCCTGAACACGAAGTTTCAGGGCGTGCGTATCGACGCCGGTTATGACTTCTTCCAACACACGCAACACAACGCGGCCGCCGGTGTTGTTGCCGCTGCGGGCGACCAGCTCCCCGAACACAGTGTCAACACGGGCTTCGGCAAGAACGTTTCGATCCTCATGGGTTCGAACTTCGCCGACGACCGCGGTAACGCGACGTTGTATGCCACGTTCGACAAGAAGGCACCGGTCCTTCAGGCCAAGTACGACTACTCTGCCTGCGTCCTGGATTCCACCAAAGCAGGCAATTTGAAATGCGGTGGCTCGGGCACGAGCGCATCGGGCAGGGCCGGTGGTTACTTCCAGGCTTACGGATTGGCACCGGGCCCCGCCCTGTTCACCAACACGGTTGACGGGCAGACTGGCGCGTGGCGGCCGTTCACCACGAGCGACCTGTACAACTTCGGCCCGTTGAACTTCTATCAGACGCCAAACGAGCGCTGGACCGCGGGCGGGTTCCTGACGTTCGATGTCAATTCGCACGTCACCACCTACGGTGAGGTCATGTTCCAGCGGAACACGACCCAGGCGCAGATCGCGGCGAGCGGCGACTTTTTCCAGCCATCGTTCATCCCCTGCAACGATCCGTTGCTGACCCCGGAAGAGCAGGCTTCGATCTGCTCCCCTGCGAATCTCGCGGCGCAGGGCAACCCGGATCCGAGCGGCATCAACATGTACATCGGTCGTCGTAACGTGGAAGGCGGCGGTCGCGTCGGAACTTTCCGTAGCGATAACGCCCGCCTCATCCTCGGCGTGAAGGGCGATATCAACGATGCATGGCACTATGATGCATACGTGCAGCGCAACACTGTTGATTTCAGCAACGGCAACGAGAACTACTTCAGCAACGCGAACATCATCAAGTCACTGAACGTCGTTCCGGACCCGGTTACCGGCCAGGCGGTTTGCCAATCGGTCGTCGACGGCTCAGACCCGGCTTGCGTACCCTGGAACATCTGGGTACCGGGCGGCGTGACCAAGGAAGCGCTGAAGTACCTGCAGATTCCGCTGCTGATCGAAGCCACCACCACCGAGCAGGTGGCCTCCGGCTCCATCACCGGCGATCTGAGCAAGTACGGCGTCAAATCACCCATGGCCGACGACGGAATTGTCGTCAACGTCGGTGCCGAGTGGCGCGGTGAATCGGCGGACTTCACTCCGGACTACCAGAGCCTGCTGGGCAATGCCGCGGGTGCCGGTGGCCCGACTGCGCCGGTGCACGGCGGCTTCACGGTCCGTGAGGTCTTCACTGAGGTGAGCGCTCCGATTGCCGAGCACCAGGTTTGGGCGGAGTCCGCTTCACTCACGGCCGGCTATCGCTACTCCTCCTACAGCGAAGGCTTCAAGACCAACACCTACAAGGTGGGTGCCGAGTGGGCGCCGATCAAGGACATCCGTACGCGCTTGAGCTATCAGCGTGCGGTGCGCGCCCCCAACATCTTCGAGTTGTATCAGGCTCAGGCCGTGGGTCTGGATGGTTCGACCGATCCGTGCGCCAGCCCCGCGGGAGTGGCGCCAGTTGCAACACAGGCACAGTGCGCCCTCACCGGCGTATCGGGTGCTCAATACGGCAACATCGGCCGCAACTCCGCTGCCCAGTACAATGGCTTCATCGGTGGTAACCCGGCGCTCAAGCCGGAGACGTCGGATACCTATTCGGCGGGCATCGTGTTGCAGCCCCATTGGGTACCGAACCTGGTCGTGTCCGTCGACTACTTCAATATCAAGGTCAAGGACACCATTGGGCCCATCGGCGAAGACACGATTCTGGCGCAGTGTATTGCAACCGGCTCCCCGACCTTCTGCAACTCGATCCATCGCGATGCGAACGGATCTCTGTGGAAAACCAACAACGGTTTCGTGGACGATCTGAACGTCAACTTCGGATCGCTGTCCACGAAGGGATTGGACATCAAGGCTGACTACCGCCAGCCGCTGCCGGCGCTCGGCTCACTGGCCTTCTCCATGGAAGGTACCAAGCTGATCGCACTCAATACGCAGACACTGACCAACGGACCTACGTATAACTGCGAAGGTTACTTCGGCACAGTGTGCGGCGCGTCGAACCCGGGTTGGCGCCACGTGTTCAGCACGACGTGGGCTACTCCGTGGGACGGCCTGGATGTCACCCTGCGGTGGCGTTACATCGGCAAGGCGGCTTCGGAACAGTACGACAGCAATCCATCGCTGGCCGGCACTCCGTTCCCGCTCACTGGACACATCCCGGCTTACAACTACCTGGATATGTCCGCGATGTTCAACGTGTACAAGGGAGTTCGATTCCAGGTTGGTGTCAACAACATCGCCGACAAGGATCCGCCGGTGGTCATGTCCGGCGGCGGTGGCTTCGGTTCGGATTGCCCCACGATCACGCCAAACGGCAGCTCGTGCAACGGCAACACCTTCCCGGGTACCTACGACGCGATGGGGCGGTTCATCTTCGCCCACATCACGGCACAGTTCTGATCAGTACCTGATAAGGG
>Ga0207641_10001116_pt1 | contig 27005 bp, 24 predicted proteins | sample KBSSwiS62_FD_184306 | JGI IMG/M metagenome (GOLD analysis project Ga0207641, IMG submission 184306) | Switchgrass rhizosphere microbial communities from Kellogg Biological Station, Michigan, USA - KBS Switchgrass S6-2 (SPAdes) (version 2) | ecosystem: Host-associated > Plants > Roots >... | reverse complement strand
ATCGACTTCATCGTCACCGACAATGTAGCGACGGTGCCGGTACGCTTCACCGGGATCGTGCCCGACCTGTTCAAGGAGAATTCGGGCGTCGTTGCCGAGGGCAGCTTCCAGCCGGACGGAAGCTTCGTCGCGACCAACATCCTGGCCAAGCATGACGAGCGCTATATGCCGCCGCAGGTGGCGATGAAAAATCCCGAAATGCACGAAAGCAAAAGTCTCCAGAAATGATAGCCGAGGCCGGACTTGCAGCCCTGTGGCTTGCCGCGGCGCTCGCCGCGCTTCAGCTCGTGCTGGGGGCGATGGGGGTATCGAGCCGGCGGACCGATCTGCTCGCGTCCGTGCGGCCCGTCGCCGTCATTCAGGGCGGGTTGACCGCGCTGGCCTTCCTCGCGCTGATCTGGCTGTTCGTAACGGTCGACCTGTCGGTCGCGCTGGTCGCCGCCAACAATGCCTCGACCAAGCCTTGGCTCTACAAGTTGGCAGGGACCTGGGGAAACCACGAAGGCTCGATGCTGATGTGGGTGACGATCCTGGCGGTGGCGGGGGCGGCGGTCGCGCTGTTCGAACGGCGGCTGAACGAACGGACACTGATCGCGACCCTGTCGGCGCAGGCGGCGATCGGCCTCGGTTTCTATGCTTTCCTGCTGTTCGCGTCGAACCCGTTCGCGCGGCTGAACCCGGCGCCGGCCGAAGGGCAGGGGCTCAATCCGCTGTTGCAGGATCCCGGCCTCGCCTTCCATCCACCGACGCTCTATCTCGGTTATGTCGGCCTGTCGGTTGCTTTTTCCTTCGCGGTAGGGGCGCTAGTCACCCGGGATGTCGGCGCCGCCTTCGCCCGGGCGATGCGCCCTTGGGTGCTGGCTGCCTGGATATTGCTGACAATCGGCATCACCGCCGGCAGCTACTGGGCCTATTATGAGCTGGGCTGGGGCGGCTGGTGGTTTTGGGATCCGGTCGAGAACGCCTCGTTGATGCCCTGGCTCGCCGCGACCGCGCTGCTCCATTCGGTGACGGTGCTGGCGACCCGCGAAGGGCTGCGCGCCTGGACGGTGATGCTGGCGGTCGTGGCCTTCTCGATGTCGATGGTTGGGACCTTCCTCGTCCGCTCGGGCATCCTCACCTCTGTCCACGCCTTCGCGGTCGATCCCAAGCGCGGCACCTTCATCCTCGCTTTGCTCGTCGTCTACATCGGCGGCGCACTTGCCCTTTTCGGGCTGCGGGTCGGCACGGTGCGTGAGGGGTCGCGGTTCGACGCCGTCAGCCGCGAAGGTTCGCTGGTCATCAACAATCTGTTGCTGTCGGCGATCCTCGGGATCGTGCTGGTCGGTACGCTCTATCCGCTCGCCGCCGAAGCGGTGACCGGCGAGAAACTTTCGGTGGGCCCTCCTTATTTCAACAGCGCGGCGGGGCCGCTCGCGCTGATCCTCGTTCTCGTCATGGCGGCCGGCCCGGTCATGCGCTGGCGTCGCGACGATTTGCGCCAGGTTGCGACGAGAATGGCGCTGCCCGTGCTTCTCGCCGCGCTCGCGTTGCTGGCGGTGGTCGCGTTGGCGCCGGGGATCCGCATTCTTCCGCTGCTCGGCCTCGTCGCCGCAGCCGGCGTAGGGCTTGCAAGCGTTGCGCCGCTCTGGGGACGTAACCTTCGGCGTACCCCGCTTTATATCTGGGGCATGGTGATCGCTCATCTCGGCATCGCCGTGAGCCTTGCCGGCATGGCGAGCGAAAGCGCGTTCACCAAGGAGACGCTGGTCGCCAGCCGGCTGGGCGAAGTCCACCGCGTCGGTCCTTATCTGGTCGAGCTCGACGACGTTCAGCCGGTAGCCGGGCCGAACTACACCGCGATCGAGGGAACCGTCGTCGCCCGCCGCGGCGAAGGGGGCGCGCCGTTCACGCTGCATCCGCAGACCCGCAACTTTCCCTCACCGCAGACAGAGACCAACGAGGCGGCGATCACCACCGTCCTCGATGGTCAGCTCTATATCGTCGTCGGGCGCTCCGATGACGAAGGGCGCTGGCAACTCCGCCTCTGGTGGAAGCCGTTCGTGACGCTGATCTGGCTCGGGGGCGGGCTCGTCGCTCTGGGCGGCGCGCTTGCGCTGATCGGCCGGGTGCGGCGCGAGATGAGGCATGGGCCGCCGCGGGAGACGATCTGATGCGCAAGCTCCTGATCTGGCTGCCGCTGGCGATCTTCATCCTGTTCCTCGGTGTCTTCGCCGGCGGACTGATAAAGCCCGAGGGCAAGGTGATTCCATCGAAGCTGGTCGGCAAGCCGATGCCCAGCTTCTCCCTGCCGCCAGGCCTGCCGGGCAAGGCGGGGCTTTCGAGCGAAGCGCTCACCAACGGTCAGCCGCATCTCGTCAACGTCTTCGCGAGCTGGTGCCTGCCGTGCATTGCCGAGGCGCCGCAACTCGATCAACTCGCGAAGGCCGGTGCGCCGATCTACGGCATCGCGATCCGCGACCGGCCCGAGGATCTGGCGCGCTTCATCCAGCGCCACGGCGACCCCTATCGCGCGATCGGAGCTGATGCGAACAGCAGCGTCCAGATCGCGCTCGGCTCGTCGGGCGTGCCCGAAACCTTCATCGTCGATGGCCGCGGCATCATCCGGCGCCAGATCATCGGCGACATCAAGCCGGAGGACGTGCCGGGTATCATGACCGACCTGGCGGCCGCCCAATGACGCGCGGCCTGATCGTCCTCGCCGCGCTCGCCCTGGCGGTTCCCGCGCTCGCGGATTCGCTGATGCCCGCCGCGCGCTATGCCAATGAGCAGCTTCCCGATCCGCAGCAGGAGGCCAGGGCCAAGGCGTTGATGGAGACGCTGCGCTGCCTCGTCTGCCAGGGCCAGTCGATCGCCGATTCGGACGCCGAGATGGCGGGCGACATGCGTGCGATGGTGCGCACCCGCATCGCCGCGGGTGAGGAGCCCGAGGCGATCCGCAAATGGTTGATCGAGCGCTATGGGGACTGGGTCAGCTACAGGCCGCCTCTGGACGGCCTGACCTGGCCGCTCTACGTCCTGCCGACGCTGCTGTTGGCGCTCGGCCTGTGGATCGCGAGCGGGCGGCTGAAGCGGCGAAGGAAAAGCTGATGGGCTGGCTGATCTTCCTGGTCCTGGCGCTGATCGTCGCCGGCCTGCTGTGGCGCTTCGGCCGGCTGCCGCGGGGCGGGCTCGAACTGGTCGGCGCGGCGTTGTTCCTCGGCGTCGCAGGCTATGCCTGGCAGGGCAATCCCGACCTTCCCGGCAAGCCAACCCCACCGGCCGAGACTGCCAAGGTGCCCGACAGCGCCTTCGCGCACCAGAAGGACAAGATGCAGGCGCAGGTCGGCACCGACGCCGACGTTCTGACCAGCGCCGAAGGGCTCCAGGCGCGGGGCCTCAACCTCTATGCGATCGCGATCATCAAGAACGGGCTGGAAAAGCGACCCAACAGCGCCGATCTCTGGGTCGGGCTCGGCAATGCGATGGTGATCCATGGTGGGGGCCTGATGTCGCCGGCCGCCCAACTCGCCTTTCAGCGCGCCGAGGCGATCGCCCCGGACCATCCCGGCCCACCTTTCTTTATCGGCCTCGCATACGCCCAGGCCGGCCAGTTCGACCGCGCCGAAAGTGTCTGGCGCCAGCTGCTTGATCGCAGCCCGGCCGATGCGCCCTACAGGCCCGAACTCGAGCAGCGATTGAACGAGGTCGAGCGGATGAAGCAGGGGATGAACTAGCTCCGCCCCGGCCGTCCGGCCGCGGACGCTAATCTCGACCTTGAGATGGGCGCCACGAGTTGCGCCTCTGCACCTTCATCGCGTGACCCGGCGGAAAGAGCGATCCGGCTTTGCCGGCAGCGCCATAGGCGCTGATCTCGATCTACGTTCCGACTTGCGCAGCCGGGTAGAGAAGACGACCTTCGACAGCTTCAATCCATTTCTTTTGAAATGGACCATTAAATGGTCTAAATAGTCGTGAGCGAATATTTACGATCAAGGGCAATGCGATGCACATATCTGTGACTGATGCGAAGGGACAGCTGACTGACCTGGTGCGACGTGCGGAGGCAGGAGACGAGATCATCCTGACCCGTCACGGCCATGCCGCCGTGCGACTGGTCCCGGTCAGGCCGGTCGCCGATGCTCAATCCCGCAAGGCATTGCTCGACGCCGTTCGTGCTTCTGCCGCGACGAAAGCGACAGCGGGTCCGAATGCCGCACTTAGCCAAGACTTCCTCTACGGTGAGGATGGCCTTCCCGGATGATCGCGGTAGACACCTCCGCGCTGATGGCGATCATATTGGATGAGCCCGAGGCGGACGCCTGCGCTGCTGCGCTCGAGGCCGAGGATCGCTTGCTGATCTCGGCTGGCACCGTGGCGGAGGCGCTGATTGTTGCCGCGCGGCGCGATGTTGGCGAGGAAGTGGTGCGACTGATCGATGGGCTCGGGTTCGAGATCGTCAGTGTGACGCTCGCCTCGGCGCGCCGCATTGCCGGGGCCTACGACAAATGGGGGAAGGGTGTTCACCCGGCGGCACTGAATTTTGGAGACTGCTTCGCCTATGAGGTGGCGAAGGAGCATGATTGCCCTCTGCTCTATGTGGGGGAGCATTTCTCCCAGACCGATGTCGAAGCTGCTCTCGCCTGAGATGCGAGACGGTGGCTCCCCGGGCCTGATTCGAACAGGCGGCCGTCCGATTAACAGTCGGATGCTCTACCGCTGAGCTACCGGGGACCATCACCACGCCGAAGCGAGGCGTCGCTATAGCAGCGTGCGGGCGGCTTGCAACCCCTCAGAAGGGGAGCATTGTATCGGCCGCGGCTAGATTTTCAGACGGTGAACTGTTCCATCGTTATGCGATCGTCGAGGGCATGTTCGGGGTCGAAGAGCAGCGTGAGCGGGCTGGTTCGATCCATCGATACCCTTACCATTGCGACATCGCGAACCTCGCGCTGATCGGCGACAGCGCTGACCGGCCGCTTGGTCGCATCAAGCACCCTGAACGATATCGGGGTCTTGTCGGGGAGGATCGCACCGCGCCAGCGGCGCGGCCGGAACGGGCTGATCGGCGTCAGCGCGAGCAGCGACGACTCCAGAGGCAGGATCGGCCCTTGCGCCGAAAGATTATAGGCGGTCGAACCGGCCGGCGTCGCCACCAGCACGCCGTCGCAGACCAGTTCCGGGAGGACGATGCGATCGTTGACCACGACTTCAATTTTGGCGGTCTCGCGTGTCTCGCGCAGCAAGGAGACCTCATTGATCGCCGGAATCGAGAGCCTTTCGCCGTCCACCGTCTCGGCGTCCATCCGGAGCGGAAGCACAGTGATCGACTTGGCATTCTGCACGCGCTGCTCAAGCAAGGCCGACTTCCACTCGTTCATCAGGAAACCGACGGTGCCGAGGTTCATACCGAATATGGGCAGGATCCTGTGCCGGTCGAGCATCGCGTGGAGAGTCCGTAACATGAAGCCGTCGCCGCCGAGCGCCACGACGAGGTCCGCCTGGTCGACCGGGTGCCACTCATAGGTGCCACGCAAGGCGGTGGCGGCGGCCTGGGCCGCCTCGGTCGGCGAGGCAACCAGCGCCATCCGCCTTTCGCTAACCCCCCGATGACGATCGTTCATCCGCCGGTGACGCTCATATGTCGGCTGACGGCGGGGGCCGCACCCCGCCTGTCGATCCGGAAATCATGCGCGCGCGGCTTGAGGCGCATCGCCTGGTCCAGCAGCGCGTCGAGATCCCCGGGGCCGCCCTCGCGCAGCGCCTTGCGCAGATCGATCCGGTCCTCGTGGCCGAGGCACATATAGATCTGCCCGGTTGCGGTGACCCGGACGCGGTTGCAGCCATCACAGAAATTGTTCGTCAATGGGGTGATCAGGCCGATCCGGCTACCCAACTCCTCCACCCGAAAATAGCGCGCGGGTCCGCCGGTCCGGACGTCGAGAGGCGTCAACCTATAGCGCGATTCCAGCGTGCGGCGGACGCCGTCGAGCGGCAGATAGCGATCGGTCCGATCGTCCTCGACCTCACCGAGCGGCATAGTCTCGATCAAGGTGAGATCATGACCTTCCGATGCGCACCAATGCATCATCGACTCGATCTCATCTTCGTTGAGACCCTTGAGCGCGACCATGTTGATCTTGATGGCAATGCCGGCTTCTCGCGCTGCCGCGATGCCGTCTAGCACGGTCGCCAGATCTCCCCCGCGCGTGATGAAGCCGAAACGTTCCGGCTGAAGGCTGTCGACGCTGACGTTGATCCGCCGCACGCCCGCACCGGCCAGCGCCGAGGCGCGCTCGCGCAGACGACTGCCGTTGGTGGTGACGGTCAGCTCATCGAGGCCGTCGCCGATCCGGCGGCCTAAATTTTCCACCAGTGTGAGTATCCCTTTACGGACCAGCGGTTCGCCCCCGGTCAGGCGGATCTTGCGGATTCCCCGCGCGATGAAGGCGTCGGAAAGTGCGGCGAGCTCCTCGAGCGTTAATATCTCGCGCTTGGGCAGGAACTGCATCTGCTCCGCCATGCAGTAGCGGCAGCGAAAGTCGCAGCGGTCTGTCACCGACAGGCGGAGATAGGATATGCGCCGGCCGAACCCGTCAAGCAGCGGTCGTGCCTGAAATTCGGTCGGACTATGTTCCATCATCATCGCCCCATAGTAGCAGGCTGCGCCAGCGAAGCATAGGAATGACGCGCCGGGAGACCGCCGGCACACCGCTTTGCGATTGGCCTTGCCGGTGCGATCCGGTAACGGTCGATCGATGGACACCCGCGGCGTCGTCAACGAAGAGACCGCCGGCTTTGCGGCTGACGGGACGATGTTGCCGGTTTTCCTGCTTTCCTTCCGTTACCGTGACGAACTGGCGGTACTCGCGGAAGGTGCGGGCTGGCCCGTAATCGCCGCGCGGCGTGCGGACGGGGTCGATCGCCGGTTCGTGGCGTCGGGCGCGTCGATCGCGCTCCTCGATGCGAGAGCGGCCGGAGAGGAGGCGGTCGCCGCCTGCGCGTCGCTGGCGCCAGCCGCGGTATCCTCGGGCGCCGCGATCCTCGTGGTCGTCGACGACGCGTCCTTCTTGGCCCGCCTGCATGACGCGGGCGCGACGCATTTTCTAATGGCGCCGTTCGATCTGACCATGTTGTCTGCCGCTCTTCGATTCGCGCATAGTTTCGTAGAGCGGCTGGCGGGCGGAGATCGCGCTGCGGCCGGGCGTGCGAGGCTGCGGCTTGCCGAAAGCGAGGCGTGGATCTGGAAGCCCGGCGATGCCAAAGTGACGCTGAGCCCCGCTTTCGCGCAGCGTATCGGCGCGAACAGCGACCATGTAACGATGGCGATGCTGTTCCGCCTGATGGACCGAGACAGCCGCAAACTCGCGCGCGAAGCTATCGACCGACTGCTGGCGAGCGGGCAGGCCACGGCGTTCGCGCATCCGAGCTGGCCTAATGGCGAGAGGCTTGCCCATCACATCTCCTATGACGAACGGCGCGGGGCAGTGGTGGCGCGGGTCGAGGTAACCCGCGCGGACGGCAATGGAGAACGGGACGATCATGACGCGCTCACCGGCCTTCGAAGCGCCGATCATGTCAGGCTCTGGGTCGAGGAACGGCTGGAGCATCGGGCCGCCCCCGCGCCCCATTGCGTCCTTTTGCTGCTGGGGGTGATGCGCTTCGGGCTGGTCAATGCGGCCTTCGGACGAGCGACCGGCGATGCGGTGCTGCAGGGGGTCGCGCGCCGGATCGAGCGGGTACTTGACCGTATCGGCCATGGCAATGCGACGGTCGCTCGCAGCGGCGGCTCCGAATTCGTGATCGCCTTGGGGCCGCCGGTCACCACCGACAGTGCGGAGCTGATCGCCAATCGGCTGGTGGAGGCGGTAGCCTGGCCTTTCGTCTCGGGAGAATCGCTGATCCCGCTCTCGTGCCGGGTCGGGATTGCCGCCAGCGATCCAGGCGGGCGCCGCAACGCCGGTGCCTTGTTCCAACGCGCGGCGGCGGCGCTTGCTGCAGCCAAGCATGGCGACGCAGGACTGGTGCGCGCGCTCGACGCCGATTGGGAGGCTGAAGCAAACCGCCGCAATCAGCTGGAGATCGATTTGCGGCGGGCGCTGGATCACGATCAGATCGACATACTCTTCCAGCCGCAGGTCGAGATCCAGTCGGGTCGGATCATGGGGGTGGAGGCACTGGCGCGCTGGCGACATCCGCAGCTCGGCGAACTCGGCGCAGTTCCGCTGTTCGCGACGGCCGCGCGTTCGGATTTCGTCGTCCAGCTGTCCACCCATGTCCAGCAGCGTGCGCTGAGCCTGGCGGCTTCGTGGCCCGAAGCCCTGTCCGATCTGCGCGTGTCGGTCAACGTCACTGCCGCCGACATGGCGCTGCCTGGCTTCGCGGAGGACTTTCTCGCTCGCGTCGATGAGGCGGGCTTTCCGCGCGAGCGCCTGACCGTCGAACTCACCGAAAGCGGGCTCATCGCGGATCTCGGGGGCGCGGCCGACCTTCTCGCCCGGCTACGTGGAGCGGGGCTGCGGGTTGCGATCGACGACTTCGGCACGGGCTATTCGAGCCTGGCCTATCTGAAGGCGCTGCCCCTCGACTATCTCAAGATCGACAAGACGCTGGCGGACGACATCACCGGATCGACCCGTGACCGGATCGTCGTGCGCGGGGTGATCGATATGGCCCGCTCGCTCGGTCTCGCGGTGATCACCGAGGGGGTGGAGAGTGAGACCCAGCTTACCCTGCTCGCGCGCGAGGGATGCAACTATTATCAGGGATATCTCTGCTCCCCGCCGATCGACAGCGCCGCGCTCGAGGCGCTTGTCGCGAAGAATGGCGAACTGCTGATGTCGCGATAACCGTCCATACCCGGGTCTGGGTGAGGGACTGGCGTAGGGCCGCTGAGCCGCGGCGGATGAGCAATGGCTACGCCAAAATCTTGGCCAGTCCCCGCGAGAGCTGCAGCGCGCCATTCAGCCGCGATTTCGAATCCTCCCAGTTGCGCGTGATCACCAACTTGCTGTCGGGGCGCAGCTTCGCGCTGTCCTTCAGGCGATCGACATAGCTCAGGAGGCCGGGGAGATTCGGAAAATCATCGTTGTGGAAGGTAACGAGGGCACCCTTCGCGCCGACATCGAGCTTCGCCACACAGGCCTGGCGGCAATTCTGCTTGGTTTCGATCACGGTCAGCAAATTCTGGGTCGGTTCGGGCAGTGGGCCGAAGCGATCGATCATCTCCGCAGCAAACGCCTCGATTTCGGCCCGGGTCTCCGCTTCGTTCATCCGCCGGTAGAGGCCCATCCGGAGGTCCAGGTCCGGAACATAGTCTTCGGGGATGAGTATCGGCGCATCGACAGTGATTTGCGGTGAGAAAGCTTCGCGCCTGTCTTCGGCGACCCCACCGGCCTTGGCCTCCAGAATAGCCTCTTCGAGCATCGACTGGTAGAGTTCGAAGCCGACCTCCTTGATATGGCCAGATTGTTCGTCGCCAAGGAGGTTGCCGGCGCCGCGGATGTCGAGATCATGGCTGGCGAGCTGGAAGCCGGCGCCGAGCGTATCGAGATTCTGGAGAATGTGGAGCCGCTTTTCCGCGGTATCGGTCAGCTTGCGGTCGGTCGTCGTCAGATAGGCATAGGCCCGCGTCTTCGCACGCCCGACGCGTCCGCGGAGCTGGTAAAGCTGAGCCAGGCCGAAGCGGTCGGCGCGGTTGACGATCAAGGTGTTAGCGGAGGGAATGTCGAGCCCGCTCTCGACGATGGTCGTCGAGACCAGGACCTCGAACTGCTTATCGTAGAAGGCGGACATCCGCTCCTCCACCTCGCCGGGGGCCATCTGCCCATGCGCTACGACGTAGCGGATCTCGGGCACCTCTTTGCGGAGATAGTCTTCAATCTCGGGAAGATCCTTCACCCTCGGGGTCACGAGAAAGCTCTGGCCGCCGCGATAATGTTCGCGCAGTAGGGCCTCGCGAACGACGACGCCGTCCCAGGGCGCGACATAGGTGCGCACCGCGAGCCGATCAACCGGCGGAGTCTGTATCACGCTCAGGTCGCGCAAGCCGGACATCGCCATCTGCAGCGTGCGGGGAATGGGGGTCGCGGTCAGCGTCAGCATGTGGACATCGGTCTTGAGCGACTTCAGTCGCTCCTTGTGCGTGACCCCGAAGTGCTGCTCCTCGTCGACGATGACGAGGCCGAGCCGTTTGAACGCGATCCCTTTGGCGAGGATCGCATGTGTGCCGATGACGATGTCGACCCGGCCCTCGGCCAGGCCCTCGCGCGTTGCCTTCGCCTCGCCCGCCGGCACTAGCCTGCTGAGCCGGCCGACCTCGATCGGAAACCCGCGGAACCTCTCGACGAAATTCTGATAGTGCTGCCGGGCGAGCAGCGTCGTCGGGCAGATCAGGGCCACCTGCATCCCCGCCATCGCGGCGACGAAGGCAGCGCGCAGGGCGACCTCGGTCTTGCCGAAACCGACATCGCCGCAGACCAGCCGGTCCATCGGCTTGCCGGAGCCCAAATCATCGATGACGTCGGCGATTGCGCGGTCCTGATCGTCCGTCTCCTGATAGGGGAAACGATCGACGAACTCATGATAGGCGGCGTCGGGCTGTGCGGTCTCGGCCGGGCGGAGCGCGCGTTCCGCGGCGGTCTTGATCAACTCGCCGGCGATTTCGCGGATCCGCTCCTTCATACGCGCCCGGCGCTGCTGCCAGGCAACGCCCCCGAGCTTGTCGAGCTGAACGCCTTCGGTTTCGGCGCCGTAGCGGCTTAACACGTCGATATTCTCGACGGGAACGTAGAGCTTGTCGCCGCCGGAATAACTGAGCGCGACGCAATCATGTGGGCTCTTGCCGACGGGTATCGAGGTCAGCCCTTCATAACGGCCGATGCCATGGTCCATATGGACGACGAGATCGCCGGGGCTGAGTGTAGCCAACTCGGCGAGGAAAGCGTCGGTCGACTTCTTGCGCTTCTGCCGTCGGACGAGTCGGTCCCCAAGCATGTCCTGCTCGGTGAGCAGCGCGATATCGCTGCTGGTGAAGCCGTGGTCGATCGGAAGGACCACGAGTGAGGCGACCATGCCGGCGCGGCTCGCCGAGCTCTTTGCGGTGGCTTCACCCAAGGCCTGCTGCCAGCTTTCGGCCATAGCCAGGCGGTCGAGCCCATGGTCCTTGAGCAGCCCGGCGAACCGCTCGCGCGAGCCGCCGGAATAGCTCGCCAGCACCACCCGCTTGCCAGCCTTGCCCAACGTCTCGACATGCTCGACGACCGCGTCGTAAATGTTGACGCCCTGGCTGCGCTCCGGCGCGAAATCGCGCGCCGCCTCGACTGCAAGATCGATAACCTTCGCGCTCTCGGGCTCGGCAAAGGGCGTTACCAGGTGGATCGGCCCGTCGGCGATCGCCTTCTCCCATTCGCTCTCGCTCAGATATAGCTCGGCCGTATCGAGCGGCCGATAGCTGCCGGGGTTGGTGGTCAGCGCGCGGACGCGATTGCCATGATAATCGGTGATAGCCTCGAAGCGCGCCTCGGCCGCCCTGGCGGAGCCGACCTCCCGGATCAGCAGATCGTCATCGGAGAGATGATCGAAGAAGGTCGTCAGACGGTCTTCGAACAGCGGCAACCAATGCTCCATGCCGGCAAGGCGGCGCCCGTCGGACACGGCCTGGTACAGCGGATCGCCGGTCGCGCTCGCGCCGAAGCGTTCGCGGTACCGGCTGCGGAAGCGCTTGACGCTGTCGACGTCGAGCAGCGCCTCGGAAGCCGGCAGCAAGGTGAAGCCGTCAATTGCTCCTATCGTCCGCTGATCGGTGGAATCGAAGCTGCGGACGCTTTCGATCTCGTCACCGAAAAAGTCGAGGCGAAGCGGGCTCTCCTCACCGGAGGGGAACAAGTCGACAAGCCCACCGCGGACAGCATATTCGCCGGGATCGGTAACGGTATCGGCGCGCACATAGCCGTTCGCCTGGAGCAGCGCTGCGAGCTGGTCGCGATCGACCCGCTCGCCGGGGGCGAGGCGAGCGACGAGCTGGCGGATGCGAAACGGCGTGAGCACACGCTGGGTAAGCGCATTGACGGTGGTAGCGACCATCACCGGGCCTTTGGGCCTGGCCTGCAGTGCGTGAAGCGTCGCCAGCCGCTCCGATGTCGCACGGAGCGCAGGGCTCGCCCGATCATAGGGCAGACAGTCCCACGCGGGAAAATTCAGCGTTGTCAGTTCGGGCGCGAAATAGCGTGCGGCATCGGCCACCGCGTGCATCATCTGGTCGTCGGGTGCTACGAAGATGAGACGCCCGCCTCTCACCGCTGTCGCTCGAGCGAGATCGGCAAGCAGCCATGGCTGGAAACCGAGCGGCGCGCGCGCCAGCGTCAGGGGTTCGGACGTCTTCAGGATACGGGAGAGGTCGATCATCTGAGAGTAGGTAGTCCGTTTACAAATGATCGTCGGGGCGCGCGCCGATCGCCGAGGAATAGGGGTTCACCGCGGGATTTCGACATAGTCGATGCGTTGCATTCGCTGCATCATCGAGCCTTGCCAATCTTCGGGAACGGGAATGGTGCCCATCACCCAACCGAGGATGTCGGCATCCTCCTGGCCGAGCAACGCTTCGTACCAATCAAGCGCCTCATCGTCCCACCCCTGATGGAGTCGGTCGAAAAAGCCTCCTATCAGATAGTCTGCCTCTCGGGTGCCTCGGTGCCAGGCGCGGAAGCGCAGGCGCTTCAGGCGGTCTTCGCGGTTCATGAAACTCCAGTCATTTGGCCAATAGGAACGGGCTCGCAGGCGATTGGCGGTCCGTCGGCTTCGAGATAGAAGCGCAGATAGTCATGCGCCCCGAGATACTCAATCCGCTGTTTGCCGAGGTCGAGGCGATGAAGGGCGTCGGCCCGGCGCTCGCTAAGCCGTTGCGCAAGCTGAAGCTGGACAAGATTGTCGATCTGCTCTTCCACCTGCCCACTGGCACGATCGAGCGCAAGCGCGCCGACACGCTCGAGATAGGGGACGTCGGTCGTATCGTCGCAGTCCGCCTGGTGCCGACCAGCTACCGCGCCTCGGGCGGGCGCGGCCCGTTCCGTGTCGGTGCGACTGACCAGGCGGGAAACATGGTCCACCTTGTCTATTTCGGGGGCAATCCCGGTTGGGTGAAGAAGTTGCTGCCAATCGGCGAGCCGCGCACCGTCTCCGGCAAGCTCGAACTTTACGGGCAGGAACTGCAAATGGTCCACCCCGATCATGTGCTGCCACCAGCGGAGGCTAACGATCTGCCGGCGCGCGAGAGCGTCTATCCGGCGTCGGAAGGCGTCACGTCGCGGCGTCTAGGCCAACTCGTTGAACAGGCGATGGCGCGTGCGCCCGAGCTGCCCGAATGGATCGAACCGGGACTGAAGGCCGCACGCGGCTGGCCCGGCTGGCGCGAGGCGCTGCTTCGCATCCATGCCGATCCCACCGACGAACCGGCCGCGGCGCGCCTTGCCTATGACGAGCTTTTCGCCAATCAGCTCGCCCTGATGCTGGTGCGCGCCTCGGCACGCCGTCGCAAGGGCGTGCCGCTGCGCGGCGATGGGCGCCTCCGCGACGCGCTGAAGCTGCCCTACGAGCCGACCGGAGCTCAACGCCGGGCCGTCGCGGAGATTGAGGGCGATCTCGCGCAGGCGGTTCCGATGACCCGGCTGCTTCAGGGGGATGTCGGGTCCGGTAAGACGCTCGTGGCGACGATGGCGCTGCTGGTCGCCGTGGAGGCGGGGGCGCAAGGCGCGCTGCTGGCGCCGACCGAAATCCTCGCGCGGCAGCATCATGAGACGCTTAGCCGCCTGCTCGCCGGGCTGCCGGTCAACGTCGCGATTCTCACCGGGCGTGAAAAGGGCAGGGCGCGCGAGGCCACGTTGATGGGTCTGGCGGACGGGACGATCGACATTCTCGTCGGCACCCACGCGATTTTTCAGGACAAGGTCGTCTACAGGCGGCTCGGGGTCGCCGTAGTCGATGAGCAGCACCGCTTCGGCGTTGCGCAGCGGATGATGCTGCACGCAAAGGCCGAACGGCCGCCACACCTGCTGGTGATGACCGCCACGCCCATCCCGCGGACGCTGACGCTCAGCCATTATGGCGAGATGGATGTCAGCCGGTTGGACGAGATGCCGCCGGGGCGCCAGTCGATCAGAACATCGGTGTTGTCAGGCGATCGGCTCGAAGAGGTCGCGGCTGCGCTCGGGCGTCACCTCGCGAAAGGGGGGCAGGCCTATTGGGTCTGCCCGCTGGTCGAGGAGAGTGAGCAATCCGACCTGGCCGCTGCGGAGGGCCGGGCCGAGACCCTTCGCGAATTGTTCGGCGGTCAGGTCGGCATCGTCCATGGCCGGATGAAAGGTCCGGAGAAGGACGCGATGATGGCGGCTTTCTCTGCCGGGACCATCGGTGTGCTTGTCGCGACCACCGTCATCGAGGTCGGCGTGGATGTACCCAATGCGACGCTCATGATCATCGAGGGCGCGGATCGCTTCGGGCTTGCACAGCTCCACCAGCTGCGTGGCCGCGTGGGCCGCGGCGATCAACAGTCCAATTGTCTGCTGCTCCGCGGGAATGCGCTGTCGGAGACTTCGCGGGCGCGGCTCGCGCTGATGCGCGAGACCAACGATGGCTTCCGCATCGCCGAGGAGGATTTGCGGTTGCGCGGTGCCGGGGAGATATTGGGTACACGCCAGTCGGGCGAGGCGGGTTTTCGGCTGGCCGGGTCCGAACGCGTCGCCGCGCTGATCGAGGCCGCGACTCAGGATGCACGCCTGCTGGTCGATCGCGACGGCGGCCTTGAAGGCGAACGGGGCCAGGCGGCGCGGATAGCCCTGTATCTGTTCGAGCGCGACGCGGCGGTGGCGCTGCTGCGGGCGGGATGATGATATTGCAGTCGGGAAGCTGAGATTGAAGCTCGACCAGCTTCTCCTTTTCCGGCAGCATCCTTCGAACAAGAGGCCTGGGAAGGGCGGCTGGATGGGCTGGTATGATCGCAACATTGTTCCGCGCATCATAAAATTGGGTTGCGGCTGCCGAATGATGGCGGAGCATCGACAGAAGATCGTGCCGCAGGCCCGAGGTCGCGTGCTGGAGTTGGGCATGGGCGCAGGAGCCAACCTCGCCTTCTACGACGCCGGGCAGGTTTGTGAGGTGGTCGGCATCGAGCCGTCGGCCGAGCTACGGGCGATGGCGGAGAAGGCGGTTCGCCCCGAGGGGCTCCGGGTTCGGATCGAGGACGGCGTGGCGGAAGCGCTGCCGTTCGGGGCCGGCGAATTCGATACGGTGGTTTGCACTTTCACGCTCTGCTCGGTGCGCGATCCAGCGAAGACGCTGGCCGAAGCGCAGCGCGTGCTCAAGACTGGTGGGGTGCTGCTGTTCCACGAACATGGCCGATCGCCCGATCCGGCCGTCGCGAAATGGCAGCGGCGGATCGAGCCGATCTGGACACGGCTCTTCGGGGGATGCCATCTGACCCGTGCGGTTGGCGCCAGCATCGGTGAATATTTCAGCTTGGAGGAGGCCGATCACTTCTACGGGCGCGGGCCGCGCATCGCCTCGTGGATGGAGGCGGGGCGGGCTGTGGTCGCCTGAGGAGATGAGTCCTCCAGCCGGCCGTCGCCCCTTAGCCCGCGGGCGACGACCGGAGGCGGAGCCGGAACACCGCGGCGGAAGCTCGATAGGAAATCGCGATATTGCTGGCCGTTGGGCCCGCCCCGATCAACCCATGGGCCAGCGCTGACGCTTGGCTTTGGCGGCGTTCAACATGGCCATATAGGCGTAATTGTCTATCGGCTTGATGAATTCGGCGCCGACGCGACCGCCGAGCGACCAGACGACGCGAGCCGTCACCTGGCCGAGGCGCGGCAGCGCGAGCCGGACGATCGTACCTTTGGGGGTCGACCCATATTCGCGAACCATGAAGCCATGCTGGGAGATGTTGACCAGCAGAACGTCACTCGCGCGGAGGTCCTGCGTGTACATCCGCGTCGGCAGAGCGACCTCGTCGCGTGGCGAGCGGCGCTGCTCGGCATATTTGGCATCATCTTCGGAGGTGGCGTTGGGGGCGATCTGGCTCATGGGCTATGTCCTTCTTGCAGGACGATAATCGCCAATGCGCTTTGCCAAATCGATAAGCCGCTAGGTTAGCGCCCCGTTAAGCGTGATGGCAGCTTATCCATTTGTCTAAGAGCAAAGCATCGCCATCCCATGCTTCTTCTTGCCGAAGCTGAGTTTCTGGCCGCCCCGGACCATGAAATCCGGATCGGTAATGATCGTGTCGTCGATCCGTAGCGCGCTCTCCGCGAGCTTGCGCTTGGCCTCTCCTCTAGAGGCGGTGAAGCCAATCGCGACATAGGCATCCAGGATATTCATGCCTCCGGCGGCGACGTTCAGAACTGGCAGATCCCCGCCGGACATACCCTCCTCAAAGGTTTTGCGCGCGGTTTCGGCCGCCGCCTGGGCGGCTTCGTCGCCGCGACACATCGCGGTTGCCGCATTTGCCAGCACGATCTTGGCCTGGTTGATCTCCTGACCTTCGAGAGCCTCGAGCCGCTCGATTTCTTCCAGCGGAAGATCGGTGAACAGCCTCAGGAAGCGGCCGACATCCTTGTCGTGCGTGTTCCGCCAGAATTGCCAATAGTCGTAGGCGGGAAGCGAATCCTCGTTGAGCCAGACGGCGCCCGCCATCGTTTTGCCCATCTTGCCGCCATCCGCGGTGGTGATGAGCGGCGTGGTCACGCCGAAGAGCTCGACGCCAAGCATCCGACGGCCCAGTTCGATGCCGTTGACGATATTGCCCCACTGATCCGACCCGCCGAGCTGCAGCCGACATTGCCGCCGCCGCGCCAGCTCCATGAAATCATAGGCCTGGAGGATCATATAGTTAAATTCCAGGAAGCTCAGCGATTGCTCGCGTTCAAGCCGGAGCTTGACCGAATCGAAGCTTAGCATCCGGTTGATCGAGAAATGCTGGCCGACTTCGCGCAGAAACGGAATATATTCGAGCTTGTCCAGCCAGTCGGCATTGTCGACGATCACCGCGTCGGTCGGTCCTTCGCCAAAGGTAAGGAAGCGTTCGAAAATGCGCCTGATCGAAGCCACGTTGTTCGTGATCGCATCGGTCGTCAGCAGTTGGCGTGCTTCGTCCTTGAAGCTCGGATCCCCGATCTTGCCGGTTCCGCCGCCCATCAAGACGATCGGCTTGTGTCCCGTCTGCTGGAGCCGGCGCAGCAGCATGATCTGAACCAGGCTGCCGACATGCAGCGACGGCGCCGTGGGGTCGAAGCCGATATAGCCAGGAATGATCGTCCTGGTCGCCAGCGTATCGAGCGCGGCGGCGTCGGTGATCTGATGGATATAGCCTCGCGCTTCGAGAAGGCGCAGCAGGTCGGAACGATATTCGGTCATGACGGTGGCGCGGTTAGCATCTCCTCGTTCGTCATGCCAGCAGAGGCTGGCATCTCGGAGGGTGAGCGCGCTACAGCATTGTGAGAGCCCAGCTTCCGCTGAGGTGACGGAACACTGCCATGCCCACCATGCTCGCGATCGGCTTGATGTCGGGGACCTCGCTCGACGGAATCGACGCGGCGCTGATCGAGACGGACGGCGAGGCGCATATCCGGCCGATTGCCTTTCGCTCCGATCCCTACAGCGTAGGCGCGCGTGAGCAGCTCCGCGAGGCGGCATCGCTGGCGCTGAGCTTCGAGAGGCCGCGCGCCAGTCCGAAGATCGTCGAAGCGGAGAAGATGCTGACCAATCGCCACATCCTCGCCGTGCGACAGTTGCTTTCGACCGCAGGGGTCGATGCATCGCAGCTCGGCGTCGTGGGTTTTCATGGCCAGACCATCGCCCACCGCCCTGATCGAGGCTGGACCTGGCAGATCGGCGACGGGGCGGCGATGGCGGAGGCGCTGAATATTACCGTCGTCAATGACCTGCGCTCGGCCGATGTCGCGGCGGGCGGCCAGGGCGCGCCGCTACTCCCTGTCTACCACCGCGCGCTGACCGCCGGAATGACCGCGCCGGTCGCGGTGCTCAATCTCGGCGGTGTCGGTAACATCACTTGGCTGGGCGAGGGGAAGGACAAGCTGATCGCCTTCGACACCGGGCCTGCGAACGGGCTGATCGATGACTGGATGCTGGCGGAGACCGGATCGGCTTACGACGCGGGCGGCGCATTCGCGGCACGCGGGATGGTCGATCGCACCGTGCTCGACACGATGCTCGACAACGCCTGGTTCAACCTGCCGCCACCCAAGTCGCTCGACCGCGCCGATTTTGCGGTGGAGGCGGCGCGCGGCCTTTCGGCCGCCGACGGCGCGGCCACGCTCACGGCGTTCACCGCCAAGACCGTGGCGCTCGCATTGCGCCATCTGCCCGCGCCGCCGCGGCGGCTGATCGTCGCGGGCGGCGGCAGGCACAACGCGACGCTGATGGCGATGATCGGCGCGGCGACCGGCATTGCGCCCGAGCCGATCGAGACGCTTGGCTGGAACGGTGACGCTACCGAGGCCGAAGGCTTCGCTTATATGGCGGTGCGGGCGCTGGCGGGCGAACCGATCAGTTTCCCCGGCACAACCGGGGCGCCGCAGCCGATGTCGGGGGGTGTGGTGCACCGCCCCTGAGACCGCCCGTCCTGGGGCGCGGCTCACTTCTTGCGCGCGAGGGTCCTCATTGCGTCGTCCAGGCCCGACAGGGTCAGCGGGAACATGCGATTGTCCATGATCTCGCGGATCATTCGCGTCGATTGGCTGCCCATCCAATATTGTTCCGCGGCAGGGTTCAGCCACACCGCCGACGCATAAACGTTGGTCAGTCGCTGAAGCCAGAGCGCGCCGGGTTCCTCGTTCATATGCTCGACCGAGCCGCCCGTCTGGGTCAGTTCATAGGGGCTCATCGCCGCATCTCCGACCAAGACCAGCTTATAGTCGTGACCGAATTTGTGCATTATGTCCCAAGTCGGTGTCCGCTCACCGAAGCGGCGTCGATTGTCCTTCCACACGCCCTCGTAGACGCAGTTGTGGAAATAGAAGAATTCGAGATGCTTGAATTCGGATGTAGCTGCCGAGAACAGCTCCTCGCACAGCTTGATGTAGGGATCCATCGATCCGCCGACATCCAGGAACAGCAGGAGCTTGACCGCATTGCGCCGTTCTGCCCGCATATGGATGTCGAGAAAGCCCCGCCGCGCGGTGCCATCGATCGTGCCTTCCAGATCGAGTTCGTCCAACGCGCCCTCGCGTGCGAAGCGCCGCAATCGCCGCAGGGCCACCTTGATGTTGCGGGTGCCCAGCTCGACATTATTGTCGAGATTCCGGAACTCGCGTTTCTCCCAGACCTTGATCGCACTTTTGTTCTTGCTTTGACCACCGATCCGGACGCCTTCCGGGTTGAAGCCGGAATTGCCAAAGGGCGATGTCCCGCCAGTGCCGATCCACTTGTTGCCGCCGTGATGTTCTTCCTTCTGCTCCTCGAGCCGCTTTTTCAGCGTCTCCATGATCTCCTCCCAGGAGCCCAGCGACTCGATCGCCGCCTTCTCCTCAGGGGTCAGATATTTCTCGGCGACTGCTTTCAGCCATTCTTCGGGAATCTCCTCCCCTTCCGCCGGGCTCCCGACCACGCCCTTGAATACCTTGGCGAAGACGCGATCGAACCGATCGAGCAGCCCTTCGTCCTTCACATAGGTGGCGCGGGCCAGATAATAGAATTCCTCCGGCGACCAGCCGATTACGTCACGCTGCAACGCATCGAGGAGAACAAGATGCTCCTTGACGGTAGCCGCTATGCCTGCCGCCCGGAGCTCGTCGAGAAAGCCGAAGAACATCGCATAGCTTTAAAGCGGCGCGAGCGGCTTCGCAAATATCAAAAGGGGCGGCCGGAGCAGCTTTCAGCGGGGCGAGACGGGCGGCGATGTACGGGCCGCCTGATCGAAGCCATCGATGATCTTCGCGTGCCGGTCGATTACTTCCTGGCGGCCGGCCCGGTGGGGAAAGATGTAGAGCCGCCCCTCGGTGATTCCGGCAAGAAGCTCGGAAGCGACCTGATCGGCATCCAACAGATTGTCGGCATACCATGCGGCGCTTGGCATCGGCCATTTCGTTCCGCGCAGGGCGGCCGGATCCTCCACCGTCATCCCCGGGCAGAGTATGGAAACGCCGATACCCTCGGCCAGGAGCGACGGCGCCATCACCTCGCCAAGCCCCGTCGTGGCAAACTTGCCCACCACATAGGGAGCATTGAGTTGACGGAGATCCGCGCGGCCGACGCCGGACATCGACGATGTCAACACGATGTGGCGATCACCGCCCTGCCGGATGAGCCGCGGCAGAAAAGCCGTCACCCCGTTCAGAACGCCGCCGAACTGCACACCAAGCACTTTGTCCCAATCGCCTCGCGTGAGCTGGTCGAATGGTTTCAGGATGGCGATGCCGGCGTTGAGGCACAGCCGATTCACCTGGCCGAAATGGTCGAAGGCGCGCGCGGCCAACTGATCCATTTGATCGGGGGAAGACACATCCGTTTGGACAGTCAGGACTTCGCCCCTTTCCGCACTCAGACCGCGCGCCGCCTGCTCGAGCTTGTCGCGGTCGACATCGGCGAGAACGATGTTCATGTCCTGTTTCAGGAAGGCGGACGCCATCGCGCGGCCCAGCAGTCCCGCGCCCCCGGTGATGACCGCGCAGCGGCGACCTGTCGACGCAGCGCTCATAGCCCGAGCAACCTGGCTGGATTTGTCGCGGCCATGGTCGTCAGTTCCGCCTCCGTGATGCCGTGGCTCCAGAGCTTCTCAAAAAAATCGTTGAGCCCTTCCGCCGGGCGAGGCAGCTCCGTCGTCCATCCATAATCGGAGGAGAGCGTGCAGCGTTCGTGACCGATGGTGCGGATCATCGCTACCATATCCGGGACACTCTTTCCGGCAAGGCCCGGAAGGTGGTGACAACATTGCGCGGTAAGCTCGATGGTCGCGCCCAGGTCGGCGAGCTCGCGGCATTGCTCCGGCGTGAGATGGGGACCCCCCAGGGGTTCGCCGGCGTGGGTCACCAGAACCTTCCCCTCCCTCGCGAAAGCCTTGATCACCGCATAATGCTCGACGGCGGTCGTATGTCCGGTCGCGAGAATCGCATCATATTGCCGCACCAAGTCGAAGATCGCCGCGACCTCGCTCGTCGGTTCTCCCGCGTCATCAATGACACGCAGACCCTCGCCACGCGTGCCGAACATTTCGGCTCTGCCGTTCAGATAGTCCTGGTGGCTGTGGACGGTCGGCAGCCAGACGATCTTCGCGCCCAATATCAGCGCCGCAGCCACCGCATCGACGTTGATCCCCCCGCTGGGATAGTCCGTGCACACGCCGCCGAATATCTGCAGACCGGGCACCATCTGCTGAATCTCGGCCGCGAGCATGGGGGAGGCAAAACTGTGTGACTTGATAACAAGCGCCCGGTGGCCGCTGTCATAAGCTTGCTGCGCCGCTTCCAGCGCGGTCACGGAATGCTGAGGGTGGACCAGGGTGGTGCCGATCGTGTCCGGCCCAAAATGGCAGTGCAGATCGATTGCATGCTCGATGCGTAACCCTTCCATATATGCTCTCCATTTATTCACGGGCCGATCTCACGATGAGGATTTTTAATTCTCTAGATAGATCAGCCAATGTCTCGAATAATATCCCAGCGTCGTCCTTTAGCGACTAAGATCACCTACCTGAGCGACTTTTCATGGTGGTCCGGTCAGGAGAAGGCCCGCATCGCGTCCACGACAAGGCGCGTTCGGTCACGCGCCGACATCCCGGCGTCTCGGAGAGGTTTTAACGGCACCTCGAGACCCAGCGGAATATCGGATGGAAGAAGATCGAGAAATGCGGCAATCGGAAAGGTACCGGAGCCGGGAACGCCGCGGGCGTTACTGGCCTCTTCGATGAGATCGGGAGGTGGAGTAAGCGGACCATCGCAAACCTGCGCGCCGCTTATCCGAGTGGGGTCGAGGGATGCGAGGTCCGACAGGGGCGTCCCGGTCCTCACGATATGAAGCAGATCCAGCGTCATTCCCAGGTTGGGTGCGCCCGACCTTCGGATAAGCCGTGCCGCCTCGGTAACGGTCCTCGTCTGCCCCATCGATATCGGTTCAAGGCTGACACCTAGCGCATAGGTGGCGGCGAGGCTGCATAATGCCGATAGCTGGTCGGCGGCCTCCTGTTCGTCGTGCGAACTTATGTTCAGCGCAGTAAGGGTGCTTGCGCCCAACTCCGCGGCCAATGCGATCTCGCTCTCCAACGCTTCCGGGTCGGGCCGCAGCATGAAGACCTCGACGGCGTCAACCTTGACCGGACTATCGCTCAGCCGCTCGAGCAGCTTATGCTTGTTGAGGTGCGACACGGGGCGCGCCCCAGGCATCCCCTCGACGGTGAAGAAGCTGACTAAAGGAATGCCGAATTCCGCCGCGATGTCCACGGCCTCCTCGGGGGGGACATCGAAAATGGTCATCTGCTCCAGACGTAAAGGATTCATGGGAACAGCCTTCGAGATTTAAGGGAATGCCGAAGCGTTCACTGCCGGGAATATGGGCCGCAGTAGCGCATGAGTGATAATGGTTATTGCTCCTCTACAGCAACACGCCGCCATCGACATGCATGATCTGTCCGGTGACAAAGGCAGCACGATCGGAGGCGAGATAGACCACGGCGGCCGCGACCTCATCCGGTCTGGCGCTCGTACGACTCAGCGGACCGCCGCGGTGGAGCCTTGCCATCTTCTCCTGGTCCATACCCGCGAACGCCTTGCTGAAAAATCCGTCCGCGTGAAAGCGGCTGCCTTTGCTGAGAGCGGCGGGGTCTTCGGGCAAGGTCGCGTAGGGCGCGACCGCATTTACCCGGACGCCCGTATCGCCGACCTCTTTTGCAAGCACCTTGGTAAAGGTGTGAACAGCGCCCTTCGCAGCCGAATAGACAGCGAGCATCTGATCGCCAACCGTTCCTGCCGTCGACCCCATGTTGACGATGCAGCCGCTGCGCCGCGCGATCATGCCGGGTAATATCGCCCGCGTGGTCCTCAGCGTCGTCAAAAAGGTGATGTCGAGGTCCGCAAGCCATAGCTCCGGGTCGGATTCGGCGAAGAAGCCCATGGCGACATTGCCGCCCACATTGTTGACGAGCACGTCTACTGCGCCGAACTCCTGCTCGGCGGCGGTCGCCACCCGCTCCCCCGCGTTCGCATCGCGCAAATCGATCGACAGGAATTTGGCCTGTGCGGCACCGCGTTCGAGGCACTCGGCAACGACGCGCTCGCCAGCGTCGCGATCTCGGCCCACGGCCACCACGCGAGCACCTTCGGACGCCATTTCCAGCGCTACCGCACGTCCGATATTCGCGGTGGCGCCGGTTACGATCACCGTTTTGCCCGCTAAGCCCGTTTCCATAATCTTTTGCCTCTCCGGTGTGCGTTCGATGGCGCAATTGGAGCAAAGGCTAAGCTGGAATGGGAGGCCGCACAAGTGGCCTGACGGCGGGCGGGGCGCTCAAGTGGGCGCTCCGTTATGGCTCGCAGGCGGGTACCTGATCAGTCGTTGATCCTTCGATCGTGATGCCGCGTCCACCACAAGGCGATCAGGCTGACGGTCGTTGCCGCTGCCAGATAATAGCCGACCAGGTTGAGCCCGCCCGTCGCCTTCAGGCTCTCGACAATCCCTGGCGAGAGCGAAAGGCAGGGAGCATCGGCCGCGCGGTCGCAGGAGACGAGGAACTCGGCCATCATCGGAGTCAGTGCGCCTCCGAGGATGCCGGCGATGTTGAAGGTGAGCGAAGCGCCGGTATAGCGTACGCGCGACGGGAAGAGCGACGGCAGGAAGGCGCCGAGCGGTCCATAGACAAAACCCATCATGAACAGCGCGATCACCAGGAACATGGTGATCGACGATAGTGTTCCCGCGCTCATCAGCGGCCCGGTGAGGAAGCCGGTGACGATGGTGCCGAGGCAGCCGGCAATGAGCACATGACGAGGGCTTTTAATGTCCGACCACCAGCCGGCGAGCACAATGCCGACCGCCATGAACAGGATCGAAACGATCTGCGCGAGCAGCACGTCGGACTTCGGCAGCCCGAGGGTCGCGGTAGCGTAGCCGAGAGCGAAAGCCGTCGCGAGATAATAGGTCGCGAAGCAGGCGACTGCGGCGAAGGTTCCCGCGAGCGTGGGCGCCAGATGCTCGCGAAACAATTCGGCGATCGGCACCTTGGACGGCTCAGCCTGTTCGAGCGCCGCCTTGAAAGCCGGCGTTTCGGTGAGCTTGAGACGCACCCACAGCCCAAGCGCGACCAGTGCCGCCGAGGCGAGAAAAGGCAAGCGCCAGCCCCAGCTCATGAATTGCTGCGGCGTCATCAGCAGCCCGAGGATCAGGAAAAGACCATTTGCCGCGATGAAACCCACCGGCGCGCCCAACTGAGGAAACATCCCGAAACGGCCCCTCATGTTCGGCGGCGCATTTTCAACCGCGAGCAGGGCTGCGCCGCCCCACTCGCCGCCCAGGCCGATACCCTGGCCGAACCGCAACATGCATAGCAGCGCCGGAGCCAGCCAACCGGCCATCTGATAGGTCGGCAGAAAAGCGATCGACAGTGTCGATCCGCCCATCAGCATCAGCGACGCCACGAGCGTCGATTTGCGACCGATCCGGTCGCCATAATGGCCAAATAGCCAGGCGCCGAGCGGCCGGGCGAAAAAGGCGAGGCCAAGGCTGGCATAGGCTGAAAGCAACTGTGCCGAAGGTGAACTGGCCGGGAAGAAGAGCGGACCGAATACGAGCGATGCGGCGGTCGCATAGATATAGAAATCATAGAATTCGACGGCGGTGCCGACAAGGCTCGCGGCGAGAACGCGGCGCGTCGAAGGCTTGGCTGCTTCGCTGGCTTCGGACATGCGGATACCCCCCGTCGCGTCCGATTGGCGCGACGGAGGGGCACGGTCAAGCCTTACGCAACACAGTCGATATGCTTACTCCAACAGACTCCGGCCCGTGAAAGCCGAAAAGTTGCGGCTGGGCCTCTGTGAGAGCCCCCTCCGCCACCCGCATGCGCGTCTCATCCAGAAGATAAGCTCATCGATGAGTTTAGCGGCACTTCACGTCGCCGCGATCGATCGAACGGCCGATCAGCGCGCCGCCGCCGGCGCCGAGAATTGTGCCGAGCGTCGAGGAACGGCCATTGTCGAGCGCGTTACCGAGCAGGCCGCCTGCGACAGCGCCGATAATCAGCCCGGTGGTGCCATCCGAACGACGGCAATAATAGCGGCCATCGTTACCGCGATAGATCCGGTCGGCACGTGTCAGCCGGCGCGACTGATAATAGCGTCCGTCGCGATAGTAGCGCGCGGCGTCATATTGACGGCCATAGCGCGGATCGGGACGGTTCCAGTCATAATGGCGACTGTCACGCCCGTCACCGTGATGCTTGTCATTGTAATGCTTGGCCCGCTGGCCGTGGGCGGGTGCCCAGGGCGGCGGGTCGGCGAAGGCGGCGGTCGGCGCCACTGTCGCGGCCAGAGCGATGGCGAGAATCAGCCTTTTCATTTCGTCCTCCATAATCCCGCGTCGGGAATTGCGGAAAAACGGAACGGACACGTAAAGGTTGCGTGAACGGGAAACTACATGCCGTTCAACCGCGAGACAGAATCCGCCGACGTTTCCCGACATCCAACGCGCGGTAGCAAAGCCTTGTTCGGCTTCGGCAGGCCGGCTAATCAACCCGTCCGGGTACAGCTTCACTTCCATGGGTAGTTTAGCGCTGCGGCGACGGCCGGATGACGGATCGTGCCGCCTGCGATGTTCAATCCGGCCGCAAGATGAGGATCTGCGGCCATGGCGCGTTCCGGTCCGAGATTGGCCAGCTTCATTATGAAGGGCAAGGTCGCGTTATTGAGCGCGAAGGCCGACGTTCGCGCGACTGCCCCTGGCATGTTCGCGACACAGTAATGGATGACTCCCTCCACCTCGAACACTGGGTCGGCATGGGTGGTCGGATGACTGGTCTCGAAGCAGCCGCCCTGATCTATGGCGATGTCAACGAGAACCGATCCACGCTTCATCGTCGTGAGCATCTCGTGGGTGACGAGCTTGGGCGCGGCGGCGCCTGGCACGAGCACTGCACCGATCACCAGATGGGCTTTCGCTACGGCTGCGGCGATCGCGGCCTTCGAGGCGTATGCGGTCTTGATTTGACTGCCGAAGTGCATGTCCAGTTCGGCGAGGCGGTCGTTGTTGATATCGTAGATGGTGACGTCGGCACGCTGCCCGACCGCCATTTGCGCCGCATTGAGCCCGGCTACGCCGCCGCCGAGGATCGCGACCCGCGCCGGCGCAACGCCGGGAACGCCACCGAGCAATATGCCGCGCCCGCCCTGTTCCTTTTCCAGATAATGCGCGCCCACCTGGATAGACATGCGCCCTGCGACCTCGGACATCGGCTTGAGCAGCGGAAGCGCACCCGAGCGAGAGGTCACCGTTTCATAGGCGATGCAGGTCGCGCCGGAGGCCATGAGCCCAACCGCTTGCGGCTTGTCCGCCGCGAGATGCAGATAGGTGAAGAGCGTGTGCCGCGGCTCGAGCAGCGCGATCTCGGCCGGCTGCGGCTCCTTCACCTTGACGATCAGATCGGCCGCCTTAAACACCTCGACCACGTCGGCCCCGATCGCCGCGCCGACCGCACGATAATCGTCATCGTCGAAGTCGATGCCGGTGCCGGCGCCGGTCTCGACGATCACCTCATGTCCGGCCGCCACGAGTTCGGCTGCGGAAGCAGGGGTCAAGCCAACCCGATATTCGTGGTTCTTGATCTCCTTGGGCACACCGAGTCGCATGATCAGATCCTCCTTCGGCCGAGATGGGATGGACAGCGTGACTTTTCGAGCCGAAAACGGATACGGGCGCAGGGTGTGGCGGTCCGGCCTTGGCGCGAGTTGCGGCGCGGGGGAACAAATGCTAGGTGCCCGCCGCTATTCCGGCCGAGGGGGCAACGGAAGGCGCCGATATGGGCACGCTCGGGCAAG
>Ga0207641_10001114_pt1 | contig 27015 bp, 27 predicted proteins | sample KBSSwiS62_FD_184306 | JGI IMG/M metagenome (GOLD analysis project Ga0207641, IMG submission 184306) | Switchgrass rhizosphere microbial communities from Kellogg Biological Station, Michigan, USA - KBS Switchgrass S6-2 (SPAdes) (version 2) | ecosystem: Host-associated > Plants > Roots >... | reverse complement strand
CGGGCCGCGTGCAGTCCGTGGCGACCCGGCTGATCGTGCAGCGCGAGCGTGAGCGGATGGCGTTCGTCTCCGCGGGCTACTGGGACATCGCCGCGACGATGGACGCCGGCGCGGACGCCACGCCGCGCCAGTTCGGCAGCCGCCTGGTCAGCGTGGACGGCAGCCGCATCGCGACGGGCCGGGACTTCGGGGCCGACGGCAAGCTCAAGGGGCGTGACGTCACCGTCCTCGACGAGGCGAGCGCCCGTCGGCTGGCGGAGGGTCTGCAGGACCAGGCCCTGACCGTCGGGAGTGTCGAGTCCAAGCCGTACACCCGCAAGCCCTACGCCCCGTTCATGACGTCGACGCTGCAGCAGGAGGCGGGCCGCAAGCTGCGCTTCTCCTCCGAGCGCACGATGCGCAGCGCGCAGCGGCTGTACGAGAACGGTTACATCACCTACATGCGGACGGACTCGACCACGCTGTCGGAGTCCGCGATCCAGGCCGCCCGCGCGCAGGCCAGGGAGCTCTACGGCGACTCGTACGTGCCGTCGTCGCCCCGGCAGTACACCCGCAAGGTCAAGAACGCGCAGGAGGCCCACGAGGCGATCCGCCCCGCGGGCGACACCTTCCGCACCCCGGGCGAGATCGCCCGCGAGGTGGACGGGGACGACTTCCGGCTCTACGAGCTGATCTGGCAGCGCACCGTCGCCTCGCAGATGGCGGACGCCCGCGGCACCACCGTCTCGATCCGGATCAACGGCACCGCGGCGACCGGCGAGGCGGTGGTCTTCGCCGGCTCCGGCCGCACGATCACGTTCCCCGGCTTCCTCAAGGCGTACGTCGAGACCGTCGACGAGACCGTGGGCGGCCAGGCGGACGACGCCGAGTCGCGCCTGCCGCACCTCACCGAGGGCCAGTCGCTCACCGCCGCCGACCTCACGGCGGAGGGGCACTCGACCAACCCGCCCGCCCGCTACAGCGAGCCCAGCCTGGTCAAGCAGCTGGAGGAGCTGGGGATCGGCAGGCCGTCCACCTACGCGTCGATCATCAAGACGATCCAGGACCGCGGGTACGTCTGGAAGAAGGGCTCGGCACTCGTCCCGAGCTGGGTGGCGTTCTCGGTGATCGGGCTGCTGGAGGAGCACTTCGGCCGGCTCGTCGACTACGACTTCACCGCCGCCATGGAGGACGAGCTCGACGCGATCTCGTCGGGCAACCTCACCCGCAACGCCTGGCTCTCCGGCTTCTACTTCGGCGACGGCAGCTCGGCCGAGGGCTCCGTGGCGCGCGAGGGCGGGCTCAAGAAGCTCGTCGGCGTGAACCTCGAGGAGATCGACGCCCGCACGATCAACTCGATCCCGCTGTTCACCGACAGCCAGGGTCGCGAGGCCGTGGTGCGCGTCGGCCGGTACGGGCCGTACATGGAGCGCCCGACGGGCGAGACGGACGCCGAGGGCAAGCCCAAGACCCAGCGCGCCAACCTGCCCGAGGACCTTCCGCCGGACGAGCTCACCGAGGAGATCGCGGAGAAGCTCTTCGCCGTGCCGCAGGAGGGCCGCTCGCTGGGGAACGACCCGGTCAGCGGCAACGAGATCGTGGCGAAGGAGGGACGCTTCGGTCCGTACGTGACCGAGATCCTCCCCGACGACGCCCCGAAGAAGGCCAAGCCGCGCACCGGCTCGCTGTTCAAGGACATGTCGGTCGAGACCGTCACCCTGGACGACGCGCTCAAGCTGCTCTCGCTGCCCCGGCTCGTCGGCACGGACCCGGATTCCGGGGACGAGATCACCGCGCAGAACGGCCGCTACGGCCCGTACCTGAAGAAGGGCACCGACTCGCGGTCGCTGACCAGCGAGGAGCAGCTCTTCACGGTCACGCTGGACGAGGCGCTGGACATCTACAAGCAGCCCAAGCAGCGCGGCCGCCGCACCGCCGCCGCGGCCCCGCCGCTGCGCGAGCTGGGCAAGGACCCCGCGACCGACAGGCCGATGGTGATCAAGGACGGCCGGTTCGGCCCCTACGTCACCGACGGGGAGACCAACGCGTCGCTGCGCAAGGGCGACAGCGTCGAGGAGATCACCGACGAGCGGGCAGGCGAGCTGCTCGCCGAACGCCGCGCCAAGGCCCCGGTGAAGAAGAAGGCCCCGGCCCGCAAGCCCGCGGCGAAGAAGGCCCCCGCGAAGCGGAAGACCCCCGCGAACTGAACCCGATCGCCCCGAACCAGGGCCGCGCCGCCCGCATCTGCCGAGCCGCAGGGGTCCTCGCCGCCGTCGCACTCCTCACCGGGACGACGACGGCCTGCTCCCCGGCCCGCCGCGCCGAGCGCCAGCGCATCCCGGCCGCCTCCGCCGCCGACGAGACCCGCACGGTGACCGTCGACGGTCGGCAACGCAGCTACCTTCAGCACCAGCCGGCTGGGAGGTCCGCCACCGACCCCGCCACGCTGCCCACCGTCCTCGTCTTCCACGGGGGCGGCGGCGACCCGGCTCAGATCGAGGCCGACACCGACTTCGACGCCGCTGCCGACCGGGCGGGGTTCCTCGCCGTCTACCCGGCCGGGTATGAGCACTCGTGGAACGACCTCCGCACCGGCGACACGAAGGCGAACCTCGAGCACGTCGACGACGTCGCGTTCGTCTCCGCGCTGATCGACGAGCTGGTGGCCCACGACCACGCGGACCCCGCGCACGTCTACGCCACCGGGATGTCGAACGGCGGGATCTTCAGCGAGACGCTCGGCTGCAGGCTCGGCGGGACGAAGATCGCCGCCATCGCCCCGGTCTCCGGGACGATGCCGGCCGAGGTGCGGCCGGGCTGCGCGCCGGCCCGGCCGATTCCGGTGCTGGAGATCCATGGCACCGCGGATCCGATCGTGCCGTTCGACGGCGGCCACGTCTCCATCACCTCCGCGAGTCTCACCGGTGGACCGGCCGTGGTGCTCAGCGTCGACGAGACCCAGCGGACCTGGCGGGGCCTGGACCACTGCACCGCCGAGCCGAGCGTGGCGGAGCTACCGGACGTCGAGGCCGACGGCACCCACGTCTCGGTGACGACCGCCGCCGGCTGCGCGGGCGGCACGAGCGTCGTCCTCTACACCGTCACCGGCGGCGGGCACGCGTGGCCCGGCGGTTCGCACATGCCGCTGCTCCCCATCGGCAGGCAGAGCCACCAGATCAACGGGACGGACGTGATCACCGCCTTCTTCGCCGCGGACCTCGTCCGGCGGTAGGCCCAGCACGACCAGGAGATCAGGCCTCGAGGTTCTCCTTGCGCAGGTACCAGACGTGCCAGACGACCAGGACGCCCAGGGCACCGAACCACGCCACGTTGGTCACCAGCGCGATGAGGTCGATCGGCAGCGTGTAGACGAGCACGATGTGCAGCACGGCACCGGCCAGCAGTACCCCGCCCCACGCGGCGGTGTCGATCCGCAGCCCACGCCGGAACCGGGCGTCGGTGTCCCAGCGGCCCGCCCACGCGTCGGCGCCCTCGGCACCGCGCTTGACCTCGGCGATCGTCCGCCCGAGCGTCAGCTGCGCCGGCCGCCCGACGAACACCGAAACCAGCATCCACGCGCCGAACAGGCCACCCAGCGCGGCGGTCCAGCCTTCGCGGATCACCAGCGTGCGGGGATCGTCCGAGAGCAGACCGAGGACGACCGAGAGCACCATGACGCTCAGCGTGACCAGCCCGATGAGGTCGACCCTGCGGTTGCGCACCACGGTGTAGAGGACGTACGGCGCGCCCACCAGGACTCCGGCCATCAACGCCCACCACTGGCTCACACCGGCGGCGCGCAGGCCGTAGAACAAGGCCATCGGCACGACCACCTCGAACACGATCGTCAGCACGTTGGCGCGGATCAGCCGGCGCAGGCCGGCGTCCGGCTCGGACCTCGTTTCGATCATCTTTCCGTTCCCCCGGTGGGTTGGGGTGCGGTCGCCCGCACGTACAGGTCGGCGAGCTCGCGGCCGATGCGCCTGAGCTCCTCGGGGCCGGTTCCGGCGGCGGCCGCGGTGGCGACGACGGCGTCGAGCCCGTAGGTGAAGGAGAGCGCCGCGATCCGGGCGTCGAAGGCGCCGAAGACGCCGGCGGCCTGCCCGCTGCGGAAGTGCTCTTCGAACAGCGCCAGCCGCCCGTTGACGGCCGCGCTCTGCGCGCCCGCGTTCTTCACGAGGTCGATCAGCGCCCGGACCTCGGCCGGGTGCTCGCCGACGAGTTCGACGTTCGCCTCGACGTGGGCGCGCATCTGCGCGACGTGGCCGTCGGCGGCGTCGATGCGTGGCTGCATGAACGCCCAGGTGACCTCTTCGATCTCGGCCACGCATGCCTTGAGCAGGTCGTCCTTACCCGCGAAGTGGTAGCTGATCATCCCGGTACTCGAGAGGCCTGCGTGCTTCGCGATCCGGCTGAACGACGCGTTGAGGTAGCCGGCTTCGGCGATCACCTCGATCGCCGCCCGGACGATCTGGGCACGCCGGCCGGACTCGGTGAACGTTCTTGCTCGCATGAGCAAAACTTAGCTCAGCCGAGCAAACTCCACCAGTGCCCTGGCCGTGCCCACGAGACAGCGGTGTCCGGGAGAGCGAGTTCTGACTAGTGCGGTGACCAGGAACGTTCGCCGCACTAGCCCAGCAGGGACTTGACGACGGCCGAGAGGCGTTTGCCGTCCGCTCGGCCCTGGGCGGCGGCCTGCGCCTTCTTCATCACCAGGCCCATCTGGCGGGGGCCGGGGGCGGCGCCGGTCTCGGCCTCGACGTCCGACACGGCCTGCTGGGCGAGGGCGGCGAGCTCGTCGTCGGAGAGCTGCGTGGGCAGGTAGCGGGCCAGGACCTCACCCTCGGCCCGCTCCTGGGCCGCCTGCTCGGTCCGGCCCGCGAGCGCGAAGGCCTCGGCGGACTCCTCGCGCTTCTTCTGCTCCTTCGCGATGACCTTCAGCACCTCGTCGTCGCTCAGCTCGCGGTGCTCGGTGCCCGCGACCTCGGCGTTGCCGATCGCGGTCAGGGTCAGCCGCAGGGTGGCCTTGACCAGCTCGTCCCGGGCCTTCATGGCGGCGGTCAGGTCGCTGCGCAGCTGCTCCTTCAGGGTGCTCACAGCGCTCAACGCTACTGCCTCGTTTCAGCAGGTCGGTGCCGAACCTTCTGCGGCGGGGCACCGACCCACCCGTACCCTGGTTCCCGTGCACACGCTCGCGCGACTGGCGCTCGGGACCCTCACCACCGGTGCGGCCGGTCTCGCGTACTCCGCGGGCTACGAGCTGCGCCGCTGGACGTTGCGCGAGGCCGCCCTGCCCGTGCTCCCCGCGGACAGCAGGCCGTTACGGATCCTGCACATCTCCGACCTGCACCTCACGCCCGGCCAGGAGAGCAAGAAGCGCTGGGTCGCCGAGCTCGCCGCGCTGGAGCCGGACCTGGTCGTGAACACCGGGGACAACCTGGCGCACCCGAAGGCAGTGCCGGGCGTGCTCGCCGCCCTCGGCCCGCTGCTGGACAAGCCGGGCCTGTTCGTGTTCGGCAGCAACGACTACTTCGGCCCCACACCCAAGAACCCCGCCCGCTACCTGCGCAGGTCCGAGCGGCGGATCCACGGGGCGCCGCTGCCGTGGCGGGACCTGCGCGCCGGGTTCGTCGAGCGCGGCTGGCAGGACGCCACCCACCAGCGGCTGTTCCTCGAGGTCGACGGGCGCCGGATCGGCGTCGTCGGGGTGGACGACCCGCACCTGTCGCTGGACCGGTACGACAGCGTCTCCGGCCCCATGACGGCGGACCTGCGGCTCGGGCTGACCCACGCGCCGGAGCCCCGGGTGCTGGACGGGATGGCGGCGGACGGCGTCGACCTCGTCCTGGCCGGGCACACGCACGGCGGGCAGCTGCGGCTGCCCGGGTTCGGCGCGCTCGTCACGAACTGCGGACTCGACCGGTCGCGGGCGCGCGGCGGCTCGCGTTGGGGCGCCCACACCTGGTTACACGTGTCCGCCGGCATGGGCACCTCGCCGTACACGCCGGTGCGGTTCGCGTGCCCGCCGGAGGCCAGCCTGCTCACCCTCGTCCCCCGCCCGACCCGCCCCGTCCCGGAGACGGCGACCCCCGCGCAGGCCGCGGAATCGGTCGGGTAGAGTTCACCACGGCTCGCGGGACGAGCCTTCGGGGTGTGGCGCAGCTTGGTAGCGCGCTTCGTTCGGGACGAAGAGGTCGCAGGTTCAAATCCTGTCACCCCGACACAGGGAAAGCCCTGGTCAGCGACGTGATCTCCCACAGCTGGCCGGGGCTTTCGTCGTCTCGACGAACCGCCGGTAGCCCCCGCACCCCAGGTCGATCGACGGCTCATCCGGAGCGTCGCCCAGGAACCCGTTGGGCCGTGGCTGGACCGTCGGGCATCCGAGAGCGTCGAGACCTCACCGCAGGCCGCGCGACCGTTTGTCCTGGTCAGCGCGCATGCCACGCGCCCCCGGCGCAGGTCGGGGAGGGCGGGGCGGACGAGCCGGTCGGTAAGCCGGATCCTGATCACGTAACGGCCGAGGGCGGCTCGCCGAGCGCCACAACGTCGCAGGCGGGGCGAGCGCCCCCAGATCGGTGATCGCCCACCGGTCGTGCGCTCGGTGCCCCACCGCGTCACCGGATCCGACCACTCGGTGGAGGGCAGGGCCATGGACACCAACGAAATGCGGAGGATCTTCCGGGCTCACCGCGACGCGGAAGCGGCCCGGGACTACGACGGGATTCTCGCGACGTTCGTCGAAGACTGCTTCCTCGACACGGTCGCCCTCGGGCTGCGGACTGTGGGGCGGGCGGCGGTGCGCGCGGCATACGAAGGGTCGTACTTCGCCGCCTTTCCCGACCTCACACCGGACGACGAGGGCTATGCGTTCGGTGATGACGCAGTGGTCGCGTGGGGCACGCTCAACGGGACGAGCAGGGGACCGTGGCTGGGGATCCCGCCCTCCGGCCGGTCGTTCTCCGTGCGATTCACCAACGTCGCCTTCTTCCGGGACGGGCTCATGCACGGCGAGTCCATCTTCTTCGATCTCGCAACCCTGTGCGAACAAGCCGGTCTCCCGCTCGACGAGATCAGGGCCGCTGCCAAGGCCAAGGCCAAGGCCCTCGCGACCGAGGGGACTCCGACCTAGCCCGAAGAGGCCCGGCTCGCTTTCGGACCTGGGCCTTCGTCGTTCCCGGTCGGTCAGCAGCCGATCAGCATCCGGCTCCGCGGCCCCGCCAGCCGCCGCACCAGTGCCGCCGCCGCCAGGGCCACCCCCACCACCGCCAGCGTGAGCGCGACGACCGAGACGGCGTCGCCCTGCGCAACGCCCCGTCCCAGCGCCGCCCAGCCGTCGACGAACGCGAGCAGCAGGTAGCAGTGCAGGAAGAAGACCGTGAAGCTCGCCGTGCCGAGGAAGGACAGCCGGTCGCCGATCACCCGGTCGGCGCGCAGCATGATCCCCATCAGCGCGAAGCAGAACAGCACCTTCATCAGCAGCATCCAGTCGACGAGCCCGAACTCGCCGGTGAACAGCCCGTGCGCGTACTCCCCGCCGTGCCACGGGGACCACAGCCATCGCACGACGACGGCGGCGGCGAACGCCGCGAGCAGTGCGGGCCACCACCGGCGCACAACCGGCTCGATCCGCTCCCGCGCGTGGCTCACCCACATCCCGAGCAGGTAGACGGGCAGGAAGTAGACGGCGATCACCGGCGTCCAGAGCTCGGGTGGGCGGTGGGCCAGCGCCGAGAACACCAGCAGCGGCACGATCAGCCAGTACAGCCGCGGATGCCGGACGAACCGCATCAGCAGCGGCGCGGCCAGGTAGAACAGCGCGATCATCGGGATGAACCAGACCGCGTAGTCGGGCGAGCCGACCCCCGTCGCGAGCATCACCGCGGCGCGGTACCAGGGCGAGTGGCCGTCCCCGGGGGTGAACCACGCGACGTACACAACGGCCGGGACGGACGTGACCAGGTACGGCGCGATCACGTTCCGCAGCTTGCGGCGCAGGTAGCCGCGGTACTCGAACGTGCCGGAGAGGTGCTCGAACAGGAAGCCCGCGATGAACAGGAACAGCACCGTGCCGTAGTCCAGCGCGTCCGCGAGCAGGTCCATCATCCGCGGGTGCGCCGCGTGGCCGAGGGTGAACACGACGTGGCCCGCGACGATGAAGCAGATCGCGACCGCACGGAAGTTGTGCACGTACCGCAGGAACACGCGTCCCCCCAGCTGGTCCTCCGACGGTGGCCGGGGCGAACGCTACCGTCCGCCCTTCGGCGCAACGGCAGCGGCGTGACCACGCGGTCCGGCCGGAGGCGCCGCGGCACCGAGCGAGATCTCCGGATCTTTCAGCCACCGAGAGATCACGCCTCCGAGTGACCGTTCGTCATCCCGAGAGCGCCTTTCGTCGTACCGCTTGTCCTCGATCGGGCCGCTCCGCCCTCCCCGTTCGGGTAGCTTGCGTCCCGACTCGGACCGGCCCGGGCACGCCGGACGGTCGCCTCCCCCCGAGGTCGAAGCCGGAGGAACCGTGGCCAGTGCCGTCCCCCAGGCACGTCGTCGCTCTCGCTCGCTGCGCACGCAGCTGCTGCTCGCCGTGCTGCTGCCCGGCGTGCTGATGTTCGTCGTCGCGGCCGCGGTCGGCATCGGGCCGATCATCGACGCCGCCCGGCAGAACGCACTGGTCGCGACGGTCGCCGAGCAGGCGGACTCGGTCGCGATCCCGCTGTTCCACGCGGTGGACGACGAGCGGGCGGCGAGCCTCCGGTTCGCCGCCGCGCCCACGGACGAGCACCGCCAGGCGCTGGGCCGGGCCCGCGGCGCCTTGAACTCCGTGGCGGCCACCGTGTCCGGCAACGTGGAGGACATCGTGGGCACCTTCCCCGTGGCCCAGCAGCAGCCCTTGCGGGACTACGCGGCCGCGATGGCCCGGCTCCCGCAGATCCGTTCCGCGGTGGACGGCGGGGCGCTCGACCTCGTCGGCGTTCTGGACGCCTACGGCCCGATCGGCTCGATCCTGACCCAGTCGTCCTACTCCTGGGCGGTCCTGGCCCCCACCGGTGCCGTCGGCAACCGGCTGACCCGCACCGCGGACCTGCTGCACGCGCAGGACCTGCTCAACGCCGCCGACGCGCTCGCGGTGGCCCGGCTCGAGGTCGGGCCGCTCAGCCCGGCGGAGTACGGGCGCTTCGCCCAGGGCGTCGGGGCCGCGCGGGCGGTGCTCGCCAAGGCCGAGCCCTGGCTGGACTCCCCCGAGCGCGAGGCCTTCGCCGCGCTGCGGGCGGGGGCGCCCTGGGTCACCACCCAGGCGGGCCAGGACGCGCTGCTCGCCGCCCCGCCGCTGGCCAGCAGGGCCGGGGCGACCACCGTCCCGGTGGACGTGGCCGCGTTCGGGACCGCCTCCCAGAAGGCCACGTCCGACCTCATGGAACTCGGGTTCACCGCCGGTGCCGCCGCGTTCCACGCGGACAGCGACGTGTCCCGCGCGGACCTCGTCCGGACCGTCGCGCTCGTCGCGGGGCTGCTCCTGGCGATCCTGGCCGCGACCGGCATCGCCTGGGTGGTGGCGTCCCGGCTGGTGGGCCGGTTGGGGCGGCTGCGACGGGAGACGCTCACCCTGGCCGACCAGCGACTGCCGGAGGCGGTGCGCCGGCTGCGGGACGGCGAGCCGGTGGACCTCGAGTCCGACGTCCCGGCCCTGGACTTCGGTGGGGACGAGATCGGCGAGGTCGCGGCCGCGTTCAACCACGCGCAGCGCACCGCGGTGCGCGCGGCGGTGGACGAGGCGAACACCCGGTCCGGGTTCAACGCCGCGTTCCTGAACATCGCCCGCCGGAGCCAGGTGATCCTGCACCAGCAGATGCAGCTGCTGGACCAGGTGGAGCGTTCGGAGTCGGACCCGGACCAGCTGGAGATGCTGTTCCGGTTGGACCACCTCACGACCCGCGAACGGCGCAACGCGGAGAACCTGGTGATCCTGGGTGGCGGGCAGCCCCGTCGGCGGTGGCGCAAGCCGGTGCCGATCACCGAGCTGGTCCGAGGCGCGGTCGGCGAGGCCGAGCACTACCAGCGCGTGAGCGTCGGGCGGCTGCCGGACGTGCACGTGGTCGGGCCTGCGGTCGGTGACCTGGTGCACCTGCTGGCCGAGCTGATCGACAACGCCACCTCGTTCTCCCCGCCCCAGGCCCCCATCGAGATCCGCGGTGCGGTGGTCGGGCGGGGCGTCGCCGTCGAGGTCGAGGACCAGGGCCTGGGCATCGAGGACCACCGGCTCGCCGAGCTGAACGAGACCCTCGGCGACCCGCCGGACTTCAGCCTCTTCACGCTGTCCGAGGACGCACGGATCGGGCTGTTCGTGGTGGCGTGGCTGGCTCGCAAGCACGACGTCACGGTGTCGCTGCGTCGGTCGACCTACGGCGGCATCACCGCCGGGGTGCTCATCCCGAACTCCGCGCTGACGATCGGGGACCGCATGTCCGAGCCGTCCGGGTACGGCGCGGAGGTCGCGGTCCCGGCGCCGCGTCGCTACGCGCCGACGCCGCAGTCGATGCCCCAGCCGACCGCGCAGTCGGCGCCGCGCAACGGCCACGCCCTGCCGCCGCCACCCGCGGAGCAGGCCGCGGAACCCGTCTCGGCGAGCGGTGTGCTGCCCCCGCTGCCCCAGCGCAGCCGCCAGTCCCACATGAGCCCGCAGCTGCAGACGATGCCGGGCGCGCCACAGGAGCGGGAGTCCGCGGCCCCCGCCCCGACCGTCGCCCGGGACCGCATGGCCGCGCTGCAGCGCGGCGCGGCCGCCGCCCGTCGTGACCCGCTCCCCGACCAGCACCATCCGAAGGAGGCTCGATGACCGGCCCCTACTCGGCGGCGCCCGCCCCGGACCGCGCGGAGATGGCCCGCCCCGACCTGTGCTGGCTGCTCGACGACCTGGTCGGGCGGGTCGGCGGCGTCGACCGGGCCGTGGTGCTCTCGGCGGACGGGCTGCTGCTCGCCCGTTCGAGCTCGGTGGCCCACGAGGACGCCGAGCAGCTCTCGGCGATCGGGTCGGCCTTCCACAGTCTCGCCCGCGGCGCCGCGCGGCAGTTCGCAGGCGGGCCCGTGCAGCAGACCGTGGTCGAGACGGACTCGATGTTCCTGTTCGTGACCGCGGCGGGGCCGGGGGCCTGCCTGGCGATCCTGGCGGAGGCGGACGCGGACATCGGCGTCGTCGCGTACGAGACGGGGCTGCTGGTCCGGCGGGTCGGTTCCGTGCTCTCGGCACCGCCGAGGTCGGGTGGCTGAGAGCGCGACGAGGGAGACGATGGCCGAGCCCGAGTGGGTCGACGAGGACGGGGGCAGGCTGGTCCGCCCGTTCGCCATGGCCCGTGGCCGGACCCGCCCCGGCCTCCACGACCTGGACATGATCACGCTGGTCGTGTCGGCGGGCAGGCGCGGGCGCCCGCCCGCGGGCCTGGAGTACTCCGAGATCCTCGACGCCTGCCGGGACCCGGTGTCGGTGGCCGAGGTGGCGGCGGCGGTCAACCTGCCGATCGTCGTGGTGAAGGTGCTGTTGAGCGATCTGATCGAGGAGGGCGACGTGTTCTTCCGGGCTCCGGTGCACCGGACCGCGGCACGCGACCGTGACGTGCTGACTGCGGTGCTCGATGGCCTCCGCCGCCTCTGAGCCGCCCGCGCTGCAGCGCGCGGCCCTGAAACTGCTGGTCGCGGGCGGTTTCGGCGTGGGCAAGACGACGTTGGTCGGTGCGGTCAGCGAGATCGTGCCGCTGCGCACCGAGGAGCTGCTGACCTCCGCTGGCGCGGCGGTGGACGACCTGACCGGTGTCTCGGCGAAGACGACCACCACGGTCGCGCTGGACTTCGGCCGGATCACGCTGAACCCGTCGTTGGTGCTGTACCTGTTCGGCACGCCCGGGCAGGAGCGGTTCTGGTTCATGTGGGACGAGCTGGCCGCCGGGTCGCTGGGCGCGGTCGTGCTCGCGGACACCCGCAGGCTGGACTCGTGCTTCCCGGCCGTCGACTTCTTCGAGAGCCGGGGGATCCCGTTCGTGGTCGGGGTGAACTGCTTCGACGGCGCCCCCCGCTACCCCGTCGACCAGGTCCGCCAGGCCCTCGACCTCAGCCCCCAGGTCCCGGTCCGGCACTGCGACGCCAGGGACCGAGAGTCCGGTAAGGGGCTGCTCGTGCTGCTCGTGGAGTACCTCCTGCAGCATGTGCCGGTGGGTCAGTAGGAGACGCGACCGGTGAGGACGAGCAGCAGCTCCCCCATCGGCGCCTCGAGGGGCTCGCCCTGCCCGCGACGCCAGTCGACGTCCGTCGCGACGAGCGCGCGGCCCTTCACCCGGTCCCGCGCGTGGAACGGGAAGGGGCGCCGCCACACCAGGTCCGCGGCCACCGCGGCGGGCCCCGGCGGGATCGGGACGTCGACACCCACCGCGCGCGCGACGTCCTGGGTGTGGACGAGGACGTCGTTGAGGGGGTCCACGGGGGCGGTGCCCGGCGGGCGCCGACGGGCCCCGACCAGCGCCCGCACCTCGGCCCGCAGCTGCTCGATCGGTGCCGCGGCGTGTGCCCGTGCCGACGCGTCGATCATGCGGTTGAACCGGAACCCGCTCCTGACCAGCGCGGGCACCATCGTGAGCGGCGATGCTGTGGTGAGCGCGACGTGCGCGGCGACCTCGCGGACCCGCCAGCCCGCGCAGAGCGAGGGCTGCTCCCACTGAGCGGGGGTCAGCTGGTCCAGCAGGTCCGCGAAGTCGGTGCGGGCGGCGGCGATCGCGGCGTCCAGGTCCATGGCGACCCTCCCAGATCGTCAGGTTCTCTGACCACCAGGGTAGTCAGGCAAGCTGACTAGACTCCAGGGGTGAACGTCGGGACGTTGTTGTTCATCCCCTACCGGGCGATGGAGACCGAGGTCATGCGCGCGCTCGGCGAGGCCGGGCACGGCGTGGTCACCCTCGCCCAGGCCCGGGTGCTCCAGCGGATCGGACCGGGCGGCAGCAGGCTGACCGACCTCGCCGACCAGGCCCAGGTCACGAAGCAGACGGCGGGGGTGCTCGTCGACCAGCTCCAGGCGGCGGGGTACGTGCGCCGGGTCCCCGACCCGACGGACGGACGGGCCCGGCTCGTGGTGTTCACCGCGCTCGGCGAACGGGCGTGCGCGGTGGCGAACGGGACCGTCGCCGCCGTCGAGGCGCGGTGGGCCGAGCACCTCGGACCGGAGGCGATGGCCGCGTTGCGCTCGGCCCTGGTGAGCCTGCGGGAGATCACGGACCCCTACGCCTGAGTAATGGTCCGCGCGGATCGATCGACTGCACTGCAGGGAGGCAGTGATGACGACCGGCCAGGACGTTCCCGCACGATCCGACGACCGACCGTGGCGTGGCCGGCACGCCCGCCCGGACGCCCCGCCACCCGCCGCGCACCGGGGGTCGGGGGCGCACCGGGCCGCGGTCCCCGCCGAGCGGCCCGCCCCGGGCCCGTTCGTCCCCCCGCAGCGCCGCGCCCGCCCTCCGGTCCCGACGGGTGCCACCACCGTGCTCCCCGTCGTCCGCAGGCCCGCCCCGCGCCCGCCGATCCCGGACGCCCCGCTCGGCTCCCCGATCGGGTACGCCCTCCCGGTCCGCGCACGCGGTCGGTTCCCGCTCGGCGCGCCCGTCGGGATCGCCGCGGCCCTGCTCGCGGGCGTGGGCGTGGTGCTGCCGTGGGCCCGGATCGCGGACTCGGTCGCGTTCACCGGCCTGGCGGCCGGGGACGGCCGGATCGCCCTCGGCGCCGCGGCGGTGCTGCTGGTCGGCGCCCTGCTCCGGTGGCAACCGCGGGCCGGAGTGCTCCTGCGGGTCCTGGTCGCGCTCGCCGCACTGGGCGCCGTCGGCGTGGCCGTGCTGGACCTTCGCTCGCTGAGCGGGCTCGCCGTCCCGGCCCAGCCGGGGCCGGGGCTGTTCGTGCTGGCCGCGGGCGGGCTCGTCGGGCTGGTGTCGGTGTTCCTGCCGGGGCGGAGTCGTCGTGGGACAGACGTCCGTCCCAGACGCTCCTGACGATCGAGTGATCAAGTAGGGTCGCCCGCCATGGGACATCGCGAGGACCTGCTGGACGGCGCGGCCGACTGCCTGTACACGAAGGGTTTCGGCCGCACCACCGCCCGGGACGTCGTCGCCGTGTCCGGCACCAACCTGGCGTCGATCGGCTACCACTTCGGCTCGAAGGACGCCCTGCTCACCGAGGCCGCCGTGCGCGGGACGGGCGAGTGGGCCCAGGTGCTCGACGCGGCGTTGGCCAGGGTCGATCCCGCCGCCTCGCCGGACGAGCGGGTGCAGCAGACGTGGTCGGCGATCGTCGAGCTGTACCGGACCGACCGCAGGCTCTGGACCACCTACGTCGAGTCGCTCGCGGAGGCCGCCCGCTCCCCCCGCCTGCACGACGCCCTGGTCGGTGCCCAGCGCGAGACCCGCGAGGAGCTCGCGTCCATGTTCCACGCCCTGCCCGAGGACGCCGCCGAGGCGGACCACCGCACCCGCGTGCTCGGCGGCTTCTACCAGGCCCTGCTCACCGGGCTGATGGTGCAGTGGGTGGTGGACCCGGACACCGCCCCGACCGGCACCGAGATCGCCGAGGCGATCCGGATGCTGGTGGGCTCCGCCGAGCTCGCCTGAGGGACGCTCAGTCCCGCTTCGGCCGCCCGATCCCGAAGGCGTAGAGGGTGGCGAGGACGGCGAGGGGCGGGATGCCGCTCCACAGGAACCAGGGGTAGACGAGCTCGCCGGTGGTGACCGAGACGATCCCCCACGCCACCAGGTTCACCACGGCGATCGACGTGAAGACGATCGTGAGCACCCGCAGCGCCGTGCCGCCACCGGTGTCCGAGAAGACCCGCGGCCCGCGGTCGGAGGGCTTCGCGGGCAGGTTCGCGGGCGGCGGCGGGAGGTCCCGGACGAGTCGGTCGAGCTGGCCCCGGGTCTTGGCGGCCCACAGCTCGCCGGACCGCGCGTCGAACTCCCCCAGGTCCAGCAGGCCCTCCGCCTGGGCCCACTGCAGATGTCGGGCGGCGCGCGCCCGGTCGGCGTCGGAGACCCGTATGTCCTCGGGGCGCACCGGTTCGTCCACGCGGCCATCCTGCCGGCCCCGGCGCTGTGACGAACCAGGGTTTCTCCCTGATCCCGCCTGCGGGAGAGACTGCGCGGCATGACCAGCACGGGCGCCTTCGACGCCCTCCCCCCGGCCACCGCCGTGACCGTGCTGCGGTCGGTGTGCTCGTCGTCGCGCTGGGCGGAGGCCGTCGCGGCGGGCAGGCCCTACGGCGAGCTGGACGCGCTGCTCGCGGCCGCGGACAAGGCCCTCGACGAGCTCGACGAGGAGGGGATCGCCGAGGCCCTGGCCGGTCACCCCCGCATCGGGGCGCGGGAGGTCCACTCCGCGACGAGCAGGCGCGAGCAGTCCGGGATGGCCGAGGCCTCGGACGGCGTCCGGGCCGCGATCGCCGAGGGGAACGCCGAGTACGAGCGCCGCTTCGGCCACGTCTACCTGGTGTGTGCCGCCGGCCGCGGCGCGGACGAGCTGCTCCGCGTGCTCACCGAGCGGCTCGACACCACCCCCGAGCAGGAGGCCGCGCGCACCCGGGCCGAGCTCGGGGCCATCAACCGTCTGCGGCTGACCGGGCTCATCGTGCAGGATCGGTGAGGTGAGTACCCATCCCACCGCACCGGTCCCCGAGTCCCTGTTCGACGACGAGCGCGAGCAGCGCTGGCGGGCCCGGTTCACCGCGGTGCGGATGTCCCGCCCGGCCTGGGCGCTGGACTCCCCGGACCGCTGCGTCTACACCTCCAACCGGAGCGGGACCACGCAGGTCCACCTGTGGGACCGGGCGTCGGACACCCACCGGCAGCTCACCCACCGCCCGGCGGGCACGTTCCTCGCCACCCTCCCGCCCGCGGGCGAGGAGGTCTGGTGGTTCGCCGACACCGACGGGGACGAGTTCGGCCACTGGGTCACCCAGAGCTGGGCGGGCGGCCCCGAGCAGGTCCCGCTGCCCGACGTCGAGGACGGCTACCCGGCCGGGCTGGACGTCGGGCGGGAGCGGCTCGTCGTCGGGACCTCGACGGACGAGGGCACCACGATCTGGGTCGCCGAGCGCGGTGGCCCGGCGTCGCCGGTCGGCTCCGCGGGCTACGCGGGCGCGCGGGTGGTCTACCGGCACAAGGAGGACGCGGGCGTCGGCGGGCTGTCCGAGGACGAGACGCTCGTCGCGATCAGCCACTCCGAGCACGGCGACTCCCGCCATCCCGCGCTGCGCGTGCTGACGGCCGCGGGCGAGACCGTCGCCGAGAAGTCGGACGGGCCGGGCAAGGGCCTCAACCCGATCGCCTTCTCCCCGGTGCGCGGGGACCAGCGGCTGCTCGTCGGGCACGAGCGGCGCGGCCGCGAGGAGCTGCTGCTCTGGGACGTCGCGGCGGACACCGAGACCGCGCTCGACCTCGACCTGCCGGGCGAGCTGGACGCGGACTTCTACCCGGACGCCTCGGCCCTGCTGATCTGGCACACCCACGCCGCCCGCACCCGGCTGTACCGCTACGACCTGGGCACCGCCGAGCTCACCGAGCTGCCGACCGTGCCGGGCTGCATCGGCTCCGCGGACGTCCGGCCGGACGGGGTGCTGGAGTACACGGCGTCGTCCGCCGCGCACCCCTCGGCGGTGCACGCGCTGGGCACCGACGGGACGGACCGGATCCTGGTCTGGCTCGGCGAGCCCGCGCCGGACTCCGTCCCGGTCGAGGACGTGTGGGTCGAGGGTGTGCACACGCTCGTCGCGAGACCGGAGGGCGAGGGCCCCTTCCCCGCCGTGTTCGCCCTGCACGGCGGTCCGCACGCCGCGGACGAGGACCGCTTCTCCGCCATGCGCGCCACCTGGGTGGACGCGGGGTTCGCGGTCGTCGAGGTCAACTACCGCGGCTCGACGGGCTACGGCTCGGTCTGGCGGGACGCCATCGAAGGCCGCCCCGGGCTCACCGAGCTGCGGGACGTCGCGGACACCTACGACGCGCTGGTGGCCGAGGGCGTGATCGACCCGGCCCGCTGCGTCATCGAGGGCTGGTCCTGGGGCGGCTACCTGGCACTGCTCGGCGCGGGCACCCAGCCCGAGCGGTGGGCCGCGGTGATCGCCGGGGTCCCGGTGGCGGACTACGTCGCCGCGTACGAGGACGAGATGGAGCAGCTACGCGCCTTCGACCGCGCGTTGTTCGGCGGCTCGCCCCAGCAGGTCCCGCAGACCTACGTGCAGGCGAGCCCGCTGACCTACGTCGGCGAGGTGCGGGCGCCCGTGCTGGTGCTGGCCGGGGAGAACGACCCGCGCTGCCCGATCCGCCAGATCGACAACTACCTGGACGCCCTCGCCGAGCGCGGCGACCTGCCCTACGAGGTCGCCCGGTTCGACGCAGGCCACGGCTCCCTCGTCGTCGCCGAGACGATGCGGCACGTCGCCACGGAGATCGACTTCGCCCGCCGGGCCCTGGCCCGCGTCACACTTCCCACCCCGTAGTGGTCATCTCGATGTAGCGATCTCGTAACGCCTCGGTGCCACGATGAGGAGAACCTGCAAGGAGGCGGTCAGCGTGGCGCTCTGGCGCGTGCACGTGGAGCTGGAGGATCGACCCGGCCGGCTCGGCGAGCTGGCGACCGCGGTCGGCCGCTCCGGCTGCAACATCCTCTCGCTGCACGTGGTCGGGGAACCGGCGGACGACGGGTCCGTCACGGACGAGCTGGTCATCCAGATCCCGGACCGGGTCGAGCCGGCGAGCATGGTCGCCGCGATCGAGCAGGCGGGCATCCCGTGCAGCCTGCTCGTGCGGGCGGACGCGACCGAGCTCGCGGACACCGCGACGACCGCGTTGGCGTTGGCGCGCATGGTCGTGGCGGACCCGGGCAGCGCGCCGCAGGCGGTCGCGACGCTGCTGCGGGCCCGGATCGTCGAGACCGACGCGGTCGGCGGGCACGTGCACGTCCTCCGCGTGGGCACCGCGCAGGTGCACCTGGCCCGGGCGTGGCCGTTCACCGCAACCGAGCTGTCCCGGGCCGCCGCGCTGCTGGAGCTCGCCGCGCAGCTGACGTTGTCCGGCTCCGGATCGCGGCTGGTCGCGCGGGTGGACCCGATCCTGTTGCTGCGGGACGGGTCGGAGGTCCGGGTCCGCGGCGCCGCCCCGGCGGACGGCCCGCTGATCGCCGCGATGCACGCCCGGTGCTCGCCCGAGAGCCGCAGCGCGCGCTTCCTGTCCGCCGCCCCGCGGCTGGAGGCCGCGGAGCTGGACCGGCTGACCGGCGTCGGGCTCCCGGAGCGCGACCTGCAGACCGTCCTGGCGCTGACCGTGGACGGCGGCAGCGCCGTCGGCATGGTCTCCCTGGAGCGCGGCCCCGGCTCCGCCGTGTCGGTCGCCGTGCTCGTCGAGGACGCGTGGCAGGGGCGCGGGCTCGGCACCGCCCTGGTCAGACGGGCGGCGGAGCTCGCCGCCGAACGCGGCGCGGCGGAGCTGTCGGTGGTCACGCCCACGCAGCACATGCGGATCACGAGGCTGCTGCGACGGGCGGGCCTGCGGCCCACCGCGGAGATCGCGGACGGGATGCTGCACGTCCGCGCCCCGCTGATCCCCCAGGCCGCGACCGTATAGGAGCCGAGCGGAGCGCGGGGCGGGGTTCAGAGCAGGGTGAGGACGGTCTCCGTGGGCCGCCCGACCACCGCGCGGTCCCCGGAGATCACGATGGGTCGCTCGATGAGGATCGGGTTCGCGACCATGGCATCCAGCAGCGCGTCCCGGTCCGCGGCCGCCAGGCCCAGCTCCTCGTACACCGCCTCGCCCTTGCGCACGATCGCCCGCGGGTCCTCCGTGCCGAGCTTGCGCAGGACCTCCTCCAGCGCCGCCCGGTCCGGGGACGCGTCGAGATAGCGCACGACCTCCGGCTCCACGCCCTTCTCCCGCAGCAGCGCGAGCGCCTGCCGGGACTTGGTGCAGCGCGGGTTGTGCCAGATGACGACGTCGCTCATGGGGTGGACTCTAGGCCGCCTCTAGTGTCTCCGGGCATGGCGATCCCCGAGTCCGGCGTGCTGGTGTTCGACGGCGAGTGCGGCTTCTGCACCCGCGCGCTCGGCTGGATCCGGCTGCTGGACGGCGAGGCGCGGCTGACCACGGTGCCGCTGCAGGGCGCGGGGGTGCCGGAGCGGATCGGGACAACGGCGGCGCGCTGCCGGGAGACCGTGCACCTGGAGGTGGACGGGACGCTCCACACCGGAGCGGACGCGGTGAACCTCGCGCTCGCCGTCGCGCTCCGCCGGTCCTTCCCCCAGCGGCTCTACGCCCACACCGCGGCGCTGCAGGAGCGGGTCTACGACTGGGTCTCCCGGAACCGGGGCCGCCTCCCGGGCACCACGCCCTGGTGCACCCGCCATCCCGCCTCCTGCGCCGGGTGACGCCTGGACGTCACTCGGTTGCGCTCGGGCCGCATGAGCGTCAGCCCTGCGCCGTAGCTGAAACCACGCTGAGTGATCCGGCGGGGCGCACCCCGCGCTCGGGCACACTTCAGGCGTGATGAGCGCGCCGCCCGAACAGCCGACCGAACGCATCCCGTTGGTCCCGCCCCCCGCCCCCCGGCCCCGGCGCCGCGGGCTCGGCGGGCGGATCGTCGGCGCGCTCGCGTTCGGCGTGCTCTGGTCGGTCTTCCTGCTCCCCGACCTGTGGTTCGGCCTGGACCGGTGGAGCCCCTTCACGCAGCTCGTCGCGTTCCGTCCGCTGCTGGTGGCGGGGACCGCGGTGGTCGTGGTCGTGCTCGCGCTGGTCACGATCGGGATGCGCCGGGCCTGGCCCTTCCCGGTCGCGCTGCTGGTCGTGCTCGGCCTCGGCGTCTCCATGCTCGCGCCGCGACTGATGGCGGACCCCGTCCCGACGGGCGGCGAGCCCCTGAAGGTGCTGTCGTTCAACATCTACACCGGGGACGCCGACGTCGACGCGCTCGCGGACACGATCCGCCGCGAGCGTCCGGACGTGGTGTCGCTGCCCGAGGGCGGCCAGCGCTATCTGGACCGGCTCACGCCGAAGATCGCCGACCTCGGGTACACGAGCAAGGCCTCGGTCGGCACCCACTCACAGGACGTGAACGGCGTGATCGCGCTGGCCGCCCCGCGGCTCGGGGATGTGACCTTCCGCACGGGCAGGATCTCCGACGACTCGCCGTTCCCGTACGTCGAGGTGTCCGGCGGGGACATGGGCGACCTGACGTTCGTCGCGTTCCACTCCATGGCACCGACCGCGGGCGAGGTCCCGCAGTGGCGCACGGACATCACGGGCGCGGGCGACTGGTGCCGCACGGGGAAGCCGACGGTCGTCGCGGGCGACTTCAACGCCACCCTCGACCACTCCGTGCTCCGCGAGGCGATGGTGGGCTGCGGGGACGCGGCCTCCCAGCGGGGTGCGGCGCTGCGGCCGACCTGGCCCACGTCGATGCCGAGCTGGGTCGGCACCGAGATCGACCACGTCTTCTCCAGCACCGGCACGGCCGAGTCCTACGCGGTCCTCGACCTGCCCGGCAGCGACCATCGCGCCGTCCTCACGACCCTGCGGATCCCGGCCTGAGCGGCTCCTCCCGAGCCGGGTCCACGCCCGCGGGCAGGCTCGGCAGGCGCGGCCAGGTCGGGGCCGTCGACGCAGGCGCACAGCGAGGCCCACTCCCGGACGTCGCGCACGGCGATCCGCAGCGAGGGTGCGACGACGGTGAGAACCGGATCCCGGCGAGCCACCTGGCGGGGGAGCTCCCGGCGCTGACTCGCCACCGCTGAGGCGCGCGTGGGCTCAGCGGATCGTCCAGGGCGCCCCGCCACGGCGGCACGTCGCACCCCCGGCCAGACCACTCCGGCGCGGCGGGACCGAGGCGCCCAACACATTCCTATTCAATGACTTTCATATGTCTGCAAGTCATTGATACCGTCGCGCGGTGCCCAGTCCGGCGACCCTGCTCCCCCGCCGCGCCGACTGGACGGTCGCCGTCCCGCGCCGAGACCTGACGGCGGGGCTCACCGTCGCCGTCGTCGCCCTGCCGCTGGCGCTCGGCTTCGGCGTCTCGTCCGGTCTGGGTGCGGGCGCCGGTCTCGTCACGGCCGTGGTCGCCGGCGCGCTGGCCGCGGTCTTCGGTGGATCGCGCACGCAGGTCAGCGGTCCGACGGGCGCGATGACCGTGGTGATCGCCCCGATCGCGGCCACCCACGGCCCGGGTGGGATCCTCACCGTCGGGCTACTCGCCGGGGTGCTCCTGGTGGTCGGCGCGCTCTGCCGGGTCGGCGGGCTGATGCGGCTGGTCCCGGCGCCGGTCGTCGAGGGTTTCACGCTCGGGATCGCCTGTGTGATCGCGCTGCAGCAGGTGCCCGCGGCGCTCGGCCTCCCACCCGGGGAAGGGCAGGTGCTCGGGGCGGCGCTGCACTCCGTCACGGCGTTCGTCGCGGCGCCGCACTGGACCGAGCTCCTCCTCGCCCTCGGGGTGGGCGGGGCCGTGCTGCTGGGCAGCAGGCGCCGACCGGGCCTGCCGTACCCGCTGCTCGCGGTGGCCGCCGCGACCCTACTCACGGCACTGCTGCCGATCCCGTCCCGCGCCATCGGGGTGATGCCGACCGGCCTGCCTGCGCCCTCGGCGGCCTTCTTCGACGCGGCCACCGTCTCGACGCTGCTGCCCGCGGCCTGCGCCGTCGCGGCGTTGGCGGCCCTGGAGTCGCTGCTGTCTGCGCAGGTCGCCGACGGGATGAGCGTGTCCGACCGGCACGATCCCGACCGGGAGCTGCTCGGACAGGGACTCGCCAACCTGGTCGCGCCGCTGTTCGGCGGGGTCCCCGCCACCGGAGCGATCGCCCGCACGGCGGTGAACGTGCGGGCGGGGGCCCGCTCCCGGCTCGCCGCGCTGACGCATGCGGCCGTCCTCGCCGCCGTCGCCTATCTCGCCGCGCCGCTGGTGGCCCTGGTCCCGCTCGCCGCGCTCGCCGGGGTGCTGCTGGCCACCACGGTCACGATGGTCTCGCCGCGCAGCCTCGCAAGCATGGTCCGCGCCACCCGCCGCGACGGTGCCGTCCTCGTCCTGACCGCCGCGGCCACCGTCGCCCTCGACCTGACCTGGGCGATCGCGATCGGTCTCCTCGTCGCCGGGGCGTTGGCGCTGCGGTCGGTGGCCAGGGAGGCCGGGTCCGCGCCGACCGGCATCGACGTGGCCGCCGACGCGCAGGAGCGCGCACTGCTGAACCGGCACGTGCTGGCCTACCGGCTCGACGGCCCGTTGTTCTTCGCCGCCGCACACCGCTTCCTGCTGGAGCTGCCCACGCTGGTCGACGTCGAGATCGTGATTCTGCGGCTCTCCCGGGTCAGCACGATCGACGCCAGTGGAGCGCTGGCCCTCAAAGACATGATCACGGAGCTGGAGCGGCACGGCGTCGCCGTCTACCTCTCCGGCGTCCGCGACGACCACCATCGTCCGCTGCGCAGCCTCGACGTCACCACCCGCCTCGACGGGCTCGGCCGGGTCTTCGCCACGACCCCCGACGCGATCGCCGCGGCCCTGCGTCACCTCACCCAGCAGTCCGACGACGGGGCCGCGGGCGAGACGCCCGACCACGGACCGTCCTGCGGCGGATGAGCGCGACGAGGGCGACACACCCGTGGCGGCGTCAGACCGGTTCGAGGCCGAAGGTGTCCAGGTCGAGGACGAAGCCCTTGACCTCCATGTCCTGCACCGTGAACGGGCTCTCCTTCAGCCGCGCCACACCCGCGCGCACGCTCTCGAAGGGGTCGCCGAACGATCCCGGCGCCCACTCGGGGACCGCGCCGGTCTCGCCCTGGAGCTTCGCCACGAAGTCGGGGTCCGTGAACGTGGCCATGCCACAGCCCTTGTGCTGCACCACGTAGACGGTCCGCGTGCCCAGCTCGCGCTGGCTGATCGTCACCGACCGCACCACGTCGTCGGTGACGATGCCGCCCGCGTTGCGCAGGACGTGGGACTCGCCGGGCTTGAGGCCGAACAGCGCGACCGGGTCGATCCGCGCGTCCATGCAGGTCACGAGGAGGGTGTGCAGGGACGGCGGGGCCGGCAGGCCCTTGGCGATCTCGGCGCACGCGGCGGCGCCTCCGTCCTGATGGCGGGTCAACAACGCGTCATCGCTCACGGTGTCCATTTTCCCGGACGATTCGGACGTGCGCATGTCCCCATCGGGTGGTGGTGGCCCGTACACGTCCGAGATCGGTCACACCTGGTCCGCGATCGTCTCCGCGATCTCGTAGGTGTTGAGCGCCGCGCCCTTGCGCAGGTTGTCCCCGCACACGAACAGCTCCAGGGTGTTCGGGAAGTCCAGCGCCTGCCGGACCCGCCCCACGTGCGTCGGGTCCTGCCCGACGACGGCGGCCGGGGTCGGCCACACCCCGGCGGCCGGGTCGTCGTCCAGCACGATCGTGGGCTGTGCGGCCAGCACCTTGTGCGCTGCCTCCACGGTGACCTCGCGCGCGAAGGTGGCGTGCACCGACAGCGCGTGCGTGGTGACCACGGGCACGCGCACGCAGGTCGCCGACACCTTGAGGTCCGGGATCCCGAGGATCTTGCGGGACTCGTTGCGCACCTTGAGCTCCTCGGACGACCAGCCGTCGTCCTTCAGCGAGCCGGCCCACGGCACCACGTTCAGCGCGAGCGGCGCGGGGAACGGGGAGGTGTCCCCGAGCGGGGCGACCGCCTCGGCCACGTCCCCGGACCGCGAGCCCAGGTCCTTGCCCGCCACCGCGGACAGCTCGGCCTGCAGCCGGTCGATGCCGGGCTGCCCGGCACCCGACGCGGCCTGGTACGAGGCCACGACCAGCGCCTCGAGCCCGAACTCGCGGTGCAGCGCGCCCATCGCGGCCATCATCGACAGCGTGGTGCAGTTGGGGTTCGCGATGATCCCCTTGGGCCGGTTCGCGGCCTCGGCGGCGTTCACCTCGGGGACCACGAGCGGCACGTCCGGGTCCATCCGGAACGCGCCGGAGTTGTCCACCGCCACGGCACCGCGGGCGGCGGCGATCGGGGCCCACTCGGCCGAGATCTCGTCCGGGACGTCGAACAGCGCGATGTCGACGCCGTCGAACACCTCGGGCGCCAGCGCCTGGACCTCGACGTCGGCGCCGCGGATCCGCAGGACCTTGCCCGCCGACCGCGCGGAGGCGATCGGGCGGATCTCACCCCACGGCACCGTCTCACGGGCGTTGATGATGTCGATCATGGTCGTGCCGACGGCACCCGTGGCGCCGACGATCGCGAGGACCGGAGCCGGGTCGTTCATGGCTCAGCGCCCCGTCCCGGCCGCGACCACGGCCTCTTCCTCGGAGTCCAGCTCGAACGCGGCGTGCACCGCGCGCACCGCCTCGTCCAGCTGGTCGGAGCGGCAGATGACCGAGATCCGGATCTCCGAGGTGTTCATGGTCTCGATGTTGATCCCGGCGTCGGACAGCGCCTCGCAGAACTTGGCCGTGACGCCCGGGTGGTTCCGCATGCCGGCGCCGACCAGCGAGACCTTGCCGACCTCGTTGTCGTACACCAGCTCCGCGTAGCCGATCTGCGCCTTCGCGGCCTCGAGCGCGGCGACGGCGCGCGGGCCGTCGGCGCGGGGCAGCGTGAAGGTGATGTCGGTCTTCTTGTCCGACGCGTTGGAGATGTTCTGCAGCACCATGTCGATGTTGATCTCGGCGTCGGCCACGACACGGAAGATCCGCGCGGCCATGCCGGGGGTGTCCGGCACGCCCGTGACGGTGACCTTGCCCTCGGACCGGTCGTGCGCCACCCCGGTGATGATGGGGTTCTCCAACGGAATCTCCTCGATCGAGCCGGCCACGAGCGTGCCGGACTTCTCGTTGTAGCTGCTGCGGACGCGCAGCGGGACGTTGTAGCGACGGGCGTACTCGACGGCCCGCAGGTGCAGCACCTTCGCGCCGCACGCGGCCAGCTCGAGCATCTCCTCGTAGGTGACGGTCTCCAGGTGCCGGGCCTTCGGCGCGAGGCGCGGATCGGCGGAGAAGATCCCGTCGACGTCCGTGTAGATCTCGCAGACGTCCGCCTTCAGCGCCGCCGCCAGCGCCACCGCGGTGGTGTCCGAGCCACCGCGGCCGAGCGTGGTGATGTCCTTGGAGTCCTCACTCATCCCCTGGAAGCCCGCGACCAGCACGATGTGCCCCTCGGCCAGTGCGCTCTGCAGCCGGTGCGGGTTCACCTGGACGATCCGGGCGTCCCCGTGCTTGCTGGTGGTGAGCATCCCGGCCTGCGAGCCGGTGAAGCTGCGGGCCTCGGCGCCGAGGGAGTGGATCGCCATCGCGACCAGCGCGTTCGAGATGCGCTCGCCCGCGGTGAGCAGCATGTCCATCTCGCGCGGGGGCGGGGCCCCGGTGGAGACCGCCTCCGCGAGGTCCGTCAGCTCGTCCGTGGTGTCACCCATCGCGGACACCACCACGACGACGTCGTGACCCTCCTTGCGGGTTCGGACGATGCGCTCGGCGACCTTCTTGATCCGCTCCGCGCTCTCGACCGAGGACCCGCCGTACTTCTGCACGACGAGGGCCACTCCGACCTCCTGTTCCAGCGCCGACGGCGCCATGGCTTGCTGTGGTCGGAACACGAGCCTACCGGCCGCGAGCTGCGCGGTTAACCTGTTTGACCGATGCCACACCAGGCCCGCGCCACGTTTACCGGACGACTGTCCTGGGCACCGCGCGGACGCGCGCGACTGTCGGCACCGCGCGGACGCGCGCGCGACCGTCGTCGTCGGGACCGAGCACCAGCCCGGCGCGGGAGAACCTGGAGCGGGCTGCCGCCGGCAGGGCGGCCTCCAGGTCTCGTCGAAGCGGTGGGCCTCAGCCGATCCGGCGGACCAGCCGCACCACGACGGCCGTGATGATCAGCCAGATGACCGCGGCCGTGCCGTAGTTCAGGGTGATCGCGAGCTTGGGCTCCGCGGGCAGGAACAGGTTGTCCAGGCCCAGGTTGAAGTACGTCGCGAGATCGTGGATGAAGCTCGAGAAGCCGTTGGCCGGGTTCGCGTCGAGCAAGGTCAGCACGATGTACACGACCAGGATCGCGACGATGACCATCCCGATCCAGTTCAGCACGGTGGCCAAAAGGCCTGCCCCGCGTCGCACGCTCGTTCCCACCGCCATGTCCGAGTCCTCCCCGACGAGTCGAGACGATTCTCCCATCCCGGCCCCGCCACGCACGGTGTGCCGCACTGGCCCGAACGAGTGGCCTTCGGTGACGCTCGGTGCCGGGTTGCGGAGTGCCGGGGCGATGGGTTTACAGTCGACGCATGGCGCGCCTGCTCCTTCGCCGCCGCGGCGGGGTCTGACCGACCGGCCCCTCGTCGCGGGTTCTGGCGTGCGCCGGTCTTCCTCACCAGACCAGGCTTAGGAGCCACCCGCGATGACCCTCTCCCCGGACGCCTACACGTCGTCCTCCACCTCCCGGATCCAGACGCCGTCGGTCCCCGCCCCGGCCGGACAGTCGCCGTGGAACACGCAGAAGGGCAGCCATATGCCCTTCGGCCGGTACAAGCCGTTCCACGAGCTGGTCGAGCCGGTATCCCTGCCGGACCGGACGTGGCCGGATACCCGGATCACCAAGGCCCCGCTGTGGTGCGCGGTCGACCTGCGGGACGGCAACCAGGCCCTGATCGACCCGATGTCCCCGGCCCGCAAGCGCCGCATGTTCGACCTGCTGGTGCGCATGGGCTACAAGGAGATCGAGGTCGGCTTCCCGGCCGCGTCGCAGACGGACTTCGACTTCGTCCGCGAGATCATCGAGCAGGACGCGATCCCCGACGACGTCCGCATCCAGGTCCTGACCCAAGCCCGTCCCGAGCTGATCGAGCGCACCTTCGAGGCCTGTGAGGGGGCGCCGCGCGCGGTCGTGCACCTCTACAACTCCACGTCGGTGCTGCAGCGTCGGGTCGTCTTCCGGGCCGACCGCAAGGGCATCACCAAGATCGCGACGGACGGTGCGGAGCTGGTCCAGCAGTTCGGCGAGAAGTACAGCGACACGGAC
>Ga0207641_10001113_pt1 | contig 27018 bp, 22 predicted proteins | sample KBSSwiS62_FD_184306 | JGI IMG/M metagenome (GOLD analysis project Ga0207641, IMG submission 184306) | Switchgrass rhizosphere microbial communities from Kellogg Biological Station, Michigan, USA - KBS Switchgrass S6-2 (SPAdes) (version 2) | ecosystem: Host-associated > Plants > Roots >... | reverse complement strand
GCCAAGGAGTTGGCCCTCGAGCGCGTGCGTGAAGGCTACCAGCGGCCGATGCCCCGGACGGGCATACTGGTAGGTGGCGAGGGCCTCCGGGCCGCGCTCGAGCTGGGTGTCCACCTCGCGTGGCGCGCCGGCCGCATCAGCGATCACGACGCCGTCGTCGGCCGCGCGCTCGCCAACATTCTCGCAGGCGGCGCGCTGCCCCATCAGACGACTGTCAGCGAACAACACCTGCTCGATCTGGAGCGGGAGGCGTTTCTGAAGCTGTGCGGCGAACGAAAGACGCTCGAGCGGATTCAGCACACGCTGAAAACCGGTAAGCCGTTGCGGAATTGATGATGGAACCGCTGGTGCTCGTGCCAGGCGTTCAGGGCCGCTGGGAATATATGCGGCGCACCGTCAACGCCCTCTCTGTCCACTTTCGCGTGGTGACGTTTTCACTGCGGGGCAACTCGATCGACGAGTACGCCGATCAAGTCGCGCACGCGCTCGACGAGCGGAAGATCGATCGCGCGGTCGTTTGTGGCGTGTCGTTCGGCGGCCGAGTGGCCCTCAGGTTTGCCGCAACAGCGAGAGCTCGAACGTCGGCGCTCGTCCTGGTGTCGACGCCGGGGCCGGCATGGCACTTGAGGCCTCGGCACGTGACGTACACACGCTGGCCGCGGGTGTTTGGACCCCTGTTCCTGGCTGAGGCGCCATGGCGGCTTCGGGCCGAGTTGCTGTCCGCGCTCCCCGACCGGCGAGCGCGGTGGGCCTTCAGGCTCGAGGCCCTGCGCACGCTGATGACCGCGCCGCCGCCGTTGACAGCGATGGCCGCCCGCGCGCGGATGATCGACCCGGTCTCTGCGAAGGCCGATTGCGATCGCGTGACGGCGCCGACGCTGGTCGTGACCGGCGAGCCTCACATGGATCATGTCGTGTCCGGGACGTCGTCCGACTACATCCAGTTGATCGCGGGAGCGCGCAGCGCCGTCCTCGAACGCACGGGCCATCTCGGCACGATGACGCGACCGGACGCCTTTGCCGCGCTCGTCCACGACTTCGTTCGTAGTGTCCGGCGTCAGCCGGGTCAGGTGGCGTGATGCCGGCCCTCGAGCTCTCGGGATCGGCCGGACGTCTCGAAGCGCTGCTTGACGAGCCGGCGCCGGCGGGAAGCATCGGCGACGACGGGATCGTCAGCGGCGGGAACGAGCGCGGCGTGCGTGCCGCGGTCGTGTTTGCGCATCCGCACACCGAGTACGGCGGCACGATGCACACCAAGGTCGTCTACCAGGCGGCCAAGGCGCTGAGCCGGATCGGGTGCGCGGTACTTCGCTTCAACTTTCGCGGCGCCGGCGCGAGCGCGGGACAGTTCACGAACGGCCCCGGCGAGATGGACGACTTTCGAGCGGCATTGACCGCGATCAGCGAGAAATACCCGGAGGTTCCGCTCTGGGCGGCCGGGATGTCGTTCGGATCCTGGGTGGCGCTGACGGTTGGCGCGAAGGATCCGCGTGTGTCGACGCTCATCGGCATCGCGCTGCCGATCTCGCGATACGACTTCGGCGCCGTCGAGCGCAGCACGAAGCCGAAGTTCTTCGTCCACGGCGAGTTCGACGAGCTCTGTCCACTGAAGGAGATGCGGGCGTTCTACGCGCGCGCGGCGGAGCCGAAAGAGCTCGTGGTCATCGATACGGCGGATCACCTCTTCGATGGCAAGGTCAGCCAGGTCGCGGGCGCCATCGAGGATCTCCTGGGAGATTGGAATTCGTAGCCATGAATGAAGCTGTCATCGTCTCCGCCGTTCGCACCGCCGCCGGCAAGGCGCCGAACGGGACGCTGCGCGGGACGCGGCCCGACGAGCTTGCGGCCACGGCGATTGGCGAAGCATTGCGCCGCGCTCCGGGAATCGAACCGGCCGAGATCGACGACGTGATTCTGGGATGCGCGATGCCGGAGGCCGAGCAAGGGATGAACGTCGCCCGCATCGCGAGTCTGCGGGCGGGCATTCCTGTCCAGGCCTCGGCGGTGACGGTCAACCGCTTCTGCTCGTCAGGGCTTCAGGCGATTGCCTACGGCGCGGAGCGGGTCATGTGCGGCTTCGCCTCGGCCGTCGTGGCAGGCGGCACCGAGTCGATGAGCCTGGTGCCGATGGGTGGTCACAAGATCGCCCCCAATCCGACGTTGATCGCCACGTATCCCGACGTCTACTTGAGCACCGGCCTGGTCGCCGAGAACCACGCGCGCGAGTCACGGATTTCGCGGGAGGAACAGGACGCCTTCGCGCTCCGCAGCCATCAGCGCGCGATTGCCGCGATCGACGCGGGCCGCTTCGCCGAAGAGATCGTTCCGGTCACCGCGCGGTTGGTGAACGGCGGCCCCGCAGTCGCCACGGTCACGTTCACTGCTGACGAAGGACCGCGACGCGGGACCTCCGCCGAGGCGCTCGCGAAGCTGCGGCCGGCGTTTCACGCCGGCGGAACCGTGACCGCCGGCAACTCCTCGCAGACCAGCGACGGCGCCGCGGCCGTCATCGTGACGTCGGCGGACCGCGCGCGCGCCGCGGGATTGACGCCGCTGGCGCGGTTCGTGACATTTGCGACCGCCGGCGTCGAGCCCGAGCGCTTCGGCATCGGACCGGTGCCGGCCATCCAGAAAGCGCTGAAGCTCGCCGGGCTGACGCTCGAACAGATCGACCTCGTCGAGCTGAACGAGGCATTCGCCGCCCAGGTGCTCGCCTGCTTGAAGGAGCTGCCGATCGATCCCGATCGGCTCAACGTCAACGGCGGCGCGATCGCGCTCGGACATCCGCTCGGATGTACCGGCGCGAAGCTGACGACGACGCTCCTGCACGAGATGAAGCGGCGGAAAGCGCGGTACGGCATGGTGACCATGTGTGTGGGCGGCGGCATGGGGGCCGCCGGCATTTTTGAGAGAATGTGACGTATGTCTACAACCGCAGCTCCGACCGCTCCCTCTACGCTTCGTGGCGGCGAATGGCTCCTGCAGCCGTCATCCAGCGACAGCGTGTTCACACCCGAGACGCTCACCGATGAACATCGGCTGATCGGACGGACGGCGCAGGAATTCGTGCAGAACGAAATCCTGCCGGTCCTCGACAAGCTGGAACAGAAAGACTGGGAGCTCGCGCGACGGTTGGTGCAGCGCGGCGGCGACCTCGGCCTGCTCGGCGTCGATGTGCCTGAGGCCTACGGCGGCGTCGGTCTCGACAAGGTCAGCTCGCTCGTCGTCAGCGAGAAGATGGCAGCGTCCGCCTCGTTCGGGGCGACGTTCGGCGCCCACGCCAACCTGACGGTCGTTCCGTTGGTGCTCTTCGGCAGCGAGGCGCAGAAACAGAAATATCTACCGAAGTTGCTCGCCGGACAGCTGATCGGCGCGTACGGCCTCAGCGAATCCGGCTCGGGCTCCGATGCGCTCGGTGCGCGCACCCGGGCGGTGCGACAGGCCGATGGCAGCTTTCTGCTGAACGGCGAAAAAATGTGGATCACCAACGGCGGCTTCGCCGATCTGTTCGTCGTCTTCGCGAAGGTGGACGGCGAGCAGTTCACCGCCTTCCTGGTGGAGCGCGCGTTCGGCGTCAAGAGCGGCAAGGAAGAGCACAAGATGGGCCTCCACGGCTCGTCGACGACCGCGCTGATTTTCCAGGACGTGAAGGTACCCGCCGAAAACGTTCTCGGTGAGGTCGGCAAGGGGCACAAGGTCGCGTTCAACGTGCTCAACTTCGCGCGTTTCAAGCTGGGCGCCATGTGCGGCGGCGGCGCATACGGTGCGATCGCAGAGAGCGCGAAATACGCGGCGTCGCGGCGGCAGTTCGGCCAGCCGATCGCCAGCTTCGGCGCGATCAAGCACAAGCTCGGCGAGATGGTCGTCCGCACTTACGCGGTCGAAAGCCTGCTCTACCGCACCGCCGGGCTGGTGGACGCGCGCGTCGACGCCACGCCCCACGAAGCAACTGACGGCGGGCCGGCGCTGGCCGCGTTCGAGGAGTACGCTGTCGAAGCGTCGATCGCCAAAGTGGCGGGCAGCGAAGCATTGAACTATGTCCTCGACGAGAACATCCAGATTCACGGCGGCAACGGCTACGTGCGCGATTACCCGGCGGAGCGCCATTTCCGCGACGCGCGCGTCAACCGGATCTTCGAAGGCACCAACGAGATCAACCGCCTGCTGATTCCTGGCATGTTGATCCGCCGCGCGGTGAAGGGCGACCTGCCGCTCATCCCCGCGGCGAAGGCGCTGCAGGACGAACTCATGGGTCCGGCAGCGATGGCGGCCGCGGACGATGCGGTGCTCGGCGAGGAACTTCGCACGGTGGAGGCGTTCAAGAAGACCGCGCTGATGGTCTTCGGCGTCGCCATGCAGACCTACGGCGAGAAGCTCACCGACCAACAGGAAGTGCTCATGCACCTCGCGGACATTGCGATCGACGTGTTCAGCGCCGAAAGCGCGAGCCTGCGCGCCCGCGCCGCCTCCGACAGCAAACAGGCCAAAGCGGCACTCCACGTGGACACGGCACGGGTGTTCGTCAACGACGCCGCCCTGCGCATCGACGCCTCCGCGCGCCAGGCGCTTGCGGCGATGGCCGAGGGCGACACGCTGCGCACGATGCTCGCGGCACTGCGTCGTCTCTTGAAAGTGACGCCCGTCAACACCGTCGTCCTGCGGCGGCGCCTCGCTGACGAGACGGTGGCGGGCGGTGGATATCCGTTCGCGTAAGGGGGGCTTGGGCCGGATGGGCTGGATGGGTCGGACGGGAAAACGTGAGGAAACAGACGGCGCGGCGAACCGTGTCCGTCCCGAACATCCTGCCCGTCCTGCCCGTCTCGCTCTTCATGACCTTCCTACCCTTCCTGCCCCTCCTGCCCTCGTCGCTCTGCTGCTGATCTGCCTCGCGATCTCCTGCAGCGCCCCGAAACCACCGGACGATCGGGACTACGCGACCAGGATCGCCGCAGACCGTGCCGCGAAGGACGAGGCATTCAAGGCCAGCGACGATCCGATCCCGAAGTCGAAGCACGCCGAGTTCCTGCCGCTCGCGTACTACCCCGTCGATCCCGAGTTCAACGTGCCAGCGGAGCTCAAGCGGATCGATGATCCGACGATCATCGAGATGCCAACGTCGACCGGCACCAACCGAAAGATGCGGCGCGTCGGCACGCTGCACTTCACGCTGAAGGGTCAGCCGCTGTCGCTGCTCGCGTTCATCGAGCTCGGAGAAACCTCGAGTCTCTTCGTCGCGTTCAGCGACCTGACGAGCGGCGCCGAAACCTACGCCGCGGGACGGTTCCTCGACATCAACCGGAACGCCACCGGCCTCTACGAGCTCGATTTCAACCGCGCCTACTTTCCGTACTGCTACTACAACCCGACCTACGAGTGTCCGCTCCCGCCGCGAGAGAATCGCCTGAAGATTCCGATCCACGCCGGCGAACGCATGCACAAGTCTCAACTCTCAAGTGTCAAGTCTCAGTGAGACTTGAGACCTGAACTTGAGACTTGAAACTTGAGACGTGAAACTTGTTACGAGCGATAGTGTTCGACTTCGACGGCGTCATCGCCAACAGCGAGCCGCTGCACTTTCAGGCGTTTCGCGATGTGCTCGCGGCCGAAGGCATGACGCTCTCGGAGCGGGACTACTACGACCGGTATCTCGGCTTCGACGATGTCGGCGTGTTCCGGGCGCTCGGGATTGACGAACGTCGCATCGACGATTTTGCGAAACAGAAGGCGCTCCGGATCGAGGCGCTCGAGCGTGACGTCTCGATCTTGTTTCCGGGTGCCGCCGCGGCCGTGAGACGGCTGGCGGCGGCGGTGCCGCTCGCCATTGCATCCGGGGCGATTGGCGTCGAGATCCGGCGGGTGCTGCAGCGCGAAAATCTGGCGCAGTTTTTCGTCGCGGTCGTGGCTGCGGAAGACGCGCCAAACAACAAGCCGGCGCCGGATCCCTATCTGCACGCGGTTGCCAGGCTCGGCGCCGCGTGCGGCGGTCCACTCTTTCCCGGAGAGTGCGTAGCCATCGAAGATTCCCATTGGGGACTCGAATCCGCCCGCACAGCGGGGTTGAAGACCGTCGCCGTGGCCCATACCTACGATCGCCACGCCCTCTCCGCCGATCTCGTCGTCGAGGGGCTGGACAGTCTGGAAATTGGATCGCTCCGGTCGATCTGTTCCGTTTAAGCGAACACATCCTTTCACAATCCAAACACTTGGATATTAGGGCAGATCCCGCCCTTTTTATGGCCTTTCGGCTTTACACCCCTTACAACCGCTGGTGATACTGGTCTGTCCCGAACAGCGAACGATTTCATACACCGTGCGGCTTCGGGATCCGTTTATCCACGTTTGGAGGAGGAAGAATGAGACTTCGGGCAATCGTTCTGGCACTCGCGGCGCTGTTTGCTGCGAGCTCGCTGGCGAGCGCGCAGAATCAAGTCGGCGAGATTTTCGGTAAGGTCACGGACGGTTCGGGTGCGGTGCTGCCGGGCGTCACAGTGACCCTGACTGCTCCCAACCTGCTGCAACCGCTCACGGCAGTGACCAGCGGAACCGGCACCTACCAGTTCCCACGTCTCGAAATCGGCACCTACACCGTCAAGTTCGAGTTGGCCGGCTTCAAGACCGTCGTGAATCAGGACGTCCTTGTGAACGTCGGCTTCAGCGCGCAGATCAACGCGCAGCTGGGCGTCTCCGCCGTCCAGGAAACGATTACGGTCACCGGCGCGAGCCCGATCGTCGACACCAAGGACACGGGAACCAAGCAGACGTTCACCAACGAGTTGCTGCAGGGCATCCCGTCGGCCCGCGACCCGTGGGTCATCCTCCAGCAGACGGCCGGCATCTCCATGGACCGCGAGAACATCGGCGGCAACCAGTCGGGCCAGCAGTCGGGCTTCGTATCGCGCGGCGCCGCGGGCTTCAATGCCAAGTGGTCGCTCGACGGTGTGGATGTGACCGACCTGGCGTCCCTCTCGTCGCCGAACTACTACGACTTCGACGCCTTCGAGGAAATGACGATCAACACCGGCGGCGTCGACGTGACGCAGCAAACCGGCGGAGTCGGCATCAACCTCGTGACCAAGAGCGGCACTGACAGGTTCCGCGGATCGTCGCGGCTGTTCGATACGAATAAACGCACGGAAGCGAACAACATCACCGACGCGCAGCGCACGCAGGGCGCGTCGTCGGGCAACCCGATTCAGGACGTCCAGGACTACGGCGTCGAAGTCGGCGGTCCGCTCAAGAAGGGCAAGGCGTGGATCTGGGGCGCGTTCGGTAAGCAGCTCATCGACGTCGGCGTTCTCGGCTTTTATCAGCCGAGCGCGAACTGCCAGGCGTTCAAGAACTCGGCGACGGCGCTCGCCTCGTCGATCGACGATGTGAACAACTGTCTGAACACGGACGAAACGCTGCTGCAGAACACCAACTTGAAGGCCGAGGTTCAGCTGTTCAAGGGCAACAAGCTGTCGGTCTTCAATAACTTCTCCAAGAAGGTCCGCAACGCCCGCGGTGCGAGCGACCTGAACCCGATCGAAACGACGACGCCGCAGGACGCCATCTCCTCCGTGTACGGAGTCGGCAGGCGGTGGTGGTCGATCGGGCCGGGCAACGCCACGTACAAGGCGGCCGATCAGTGGGTGCTCAGCGACAAGCTGTTGCTCGACGTTCAATGGGCGCACGTGGGAAACAACTTCACGCTCGACTTCCACGATCCAGCGCTGGCGACCGTGCAGCCCACGTTCATCATCAACAGCCCCGCGGGTCTGAACGGCCGCTCGGGCACGCAGAGCTTGAACTTCCGTCCGTCGCAGGTCGTGAACGTCAACATGAACTACTTCGCGCCGGGCAAGGTGGGCGGCGATCACGCGTTCAAGTTCGGCGGCTACTGGCGCGACAACTACAGCTTTGGGCAGAGCCGCGTCGGCGGCGACGCCACCGCGCGCTTCCCGACCGCGGCGGAGCTCGCGAGCACGACCGATTGCGCGACGATCGCTGCTGGCTGCCAGGTGGATACGCGCCGCTGGAGCCAGGCCATTTACGACCTGAAGAACCTTGCGGCGTATGTGCAGGACACGGTCACGCACAACCGCGTCACCCTTCAGCTCGGTATCCGCTACGATCAAAACCACGATCAGGCGCTGCCCTCGCAGGTTCCGGCCAGCATGATCCTGCCGACCATCCTGCCGGCGGTGAACTTCGCCGGCGCGGATCCCGGAATCGTGTTTCACAACTTCTCGCCGCGCATCGGCTTCACGTACGACATCAAGGGTGATGGCAAGACGCTGTTTCGCAGCAACTACGCCATCTACTGGGGCCAAGTCGGCGATGGCGGCGTTTCCAGCCAGCTCAATCCGGTGACTGCGGTCACCGCTCGATACGCGTGGGTCGACGCGAACCACGACACCGTCGTGCAGCCAGGCGAGATCTACGACAGCAAGGGTGTCCTGTTGCTTTCGGGTGGCAACCCGGCGAACTTCCTCCTGGAAACCGGGAACTGGAATCCTGCAAACCCCGGATCGCCGACGACGCTGAACACCGTCGATCCGAATCTCAAGAACGATCGGACCGACGAGTTCATCGTCGGCTTCGATCGTGAGGTTGGCTCGGGCTTCGCCGTCGGTGGCAATTACATCTGGCGCCGGTACGTCAACTGCTTCAGCAACGCGTGCCCAGGCTGGGCGCCGCTGAACGGCGTCGCGACGGACGGCTCGAGCTACACGCCCGTTCAGTTCACAGCGCCGGCCTCTACGTGCCCGACGGGTGCGACCTGCCCGACGCTGACGTACTACCAGCCGATCGCCCAGCTCGGGACGGTATCGACCGAGACCAACATCGACGGCTTCAGCCGCGTGTTCAACGGTGTCGAACTGACCGGCCGCAAGCGGCTGTCGAACCACTGGCTGATGAACACGAGCTTCAGCTACAACAGCACGATCATGAACTATGAGCCGGGTTCCTACACGGGAAATGGAACCGGCGGGTCGCCTGGAGATCCGACCAACATCGCCCAGCGCAACGGATTCCAGTACGATTACCTGACGGCCGGCAGCGGCATCGGCAACGTGTTCGTGAACGCCAAATGGCTCTACAAAATCAGCGGCATGTATCAGCTGCCGGCTAACGTCAACGTCTCGGCGTTCTACAACGCGCGCCAGGGCTATCCGTTCGAGCGGACGGTCACGAGCCCGTCACGTGCCAACGGCGCCGGCACCGTCAGCCTGCTGATCGACAACATCGGCGATAGCCGGCTGCCGACCTACCAGAACCTCGACTTCCACGTCGAGCGGCCGATCAAGGTCGGAACCGTCCGGTTCGTGCCGAGCATCGACGCTTTCAACGTGTTCAACTCGAACACGGAGCAGGCGATCCGCGGCGCGCAGAACAGCTCGAACGCGAACTTCATTCAGGCGGTCACCGCGCCGCGCGTTCTGCGGTTCGGCATCCGCGTGAACTGGTAAGCCGTACTGGATAGGCTGTAAGCCTGATTGCGGGTTTCTCGAGGGCGGGGCGTCAAGCCCCGCCCTTTTTTTGTTATCCTGACCCCGTTGCAGCCGCATCTCGTCCATAGCTTCACCCACGCCGCCCTCAGCCCGGATCCCGATCTCGCCGTCGCCGCCCTCATGATTGCGCGCGTGGAATACCCGAAGCTCGACGCGGGCCCGTACCTCGATCAGCTCGACGCCCTTGGCCACGAGGCGCGACGGCGCGTCGAGTCGGCGGTCGTCGTTCCCGACGACGTGCCCGAGCAGGTGGATCCCGATCGATACGCGCGGGTCATGGCCTTGAACGATTACCTGTTCGGGGAGCTGCGATTCACCGGCAACGAGCTGCAGTACGAGGATCCGCGCAACAGCTTTCTGAATCAGGTGCTCGAGCGGCGAACCGGCATCCCGGTCACGCTGGCGCTGGTCTACCTGGAAGTAGCGCGGCGCGCGGGCCTCTACGTCGAAGGGATCAATTTCCCTGGACGTTTTCTTCTCCGATGCCCGGCGCGGCGCGGCCTGCCGTATTCGGAGGACTTGATCATCGACGCCTTCCGGGGCGGCGCGCTGCTCACCCGTGACGCGTGCCGCGATCTGTTGCGTACGGGTACGGGCGACGAGACGACGCCAGGAGACGATGACGGGCTGTTCGAGTCGCGCTTGTTCGTGCACGCCACCAAGCCGCAGATCCTGGCGCGGATGCTCGCCAATCTGAAGCGGTTGTACGTGCGCATGCATTCGTTCCCGCAGGCCAGGGACATCACTGACCTGCTGGTGGCGGTCAATCCATCGGCCATCGACGAGCTGCGCGACCGCGGCCTGCTCGCCTATCACATGAGGGATTTTTCAGGCGCGCTCCGCGATCTTCAACGGTACCTGGAGCTGTCGTCGTCGGTCCGCCTCGACGATGAAGAGCGCGAAGAGCACGAGCAGATCTGGGAGCACGTCAAAGCGCTTCGGAAGCGCGTCGCCTCGCTGAATTGAGGCTTCGCCGCGTCAACGGGTTAGGGATTAGGGATTGGACATGCTCACCGCGAACTCGCGTTGAAGCTGAAGCGGCCGTCAGACTCTGCTGACCGCAGGAGCGAATCGGCGAACTCCAGCACAACATACTTGGCGTCCACTGAGGTGAGGTTCGACTTATCCCTAATCCCTGATCCCTACCCCCTAGTCCCTGCACGCCGTTGTCCCTCAGGACAGTCCTTCAGCAACGGGCACACAGCGCAATGCGGATCCGCTTCCGTGCACGTCGCCCCGCCATGATGCGACAGGTACAGAAACGCCCGGCGGTACGCCTCCACTGAATCCGGCAGCTCGGCGCTCATCGCGGTCTGGACCGACCGCGCCTGCTTCTTGAAATCGGCGGCCGCCTGTCCGTACCCAAGACGGCGGCCGACACGGTTGAGCCGCGCGTCGACCGGCAGGATGCGATGGTCCGCGGCGAAGAGCAGCAGCCGGTGGGCGCCGGCCTCGCCGAGCTGCGGAAACGGCTTGAGCGCCCGCCGCGCCGGACCGAGCGGGCCGGCGAGAATCTTGCGCAGATCGGGCGAGCGCCGGAAGAGATCGACGCCGGTCCTGAGTGCCGTGAGGCGGTTCTCGAGATAGGGTCCGGCCAGCGCCACGCTCTCTTCGAGCTTCTTCTGCGGCGCGCGCCACATCGCGTCCGGCGTCAGCGCGCGAATACGCTTCAGTGCCGCGAGCGCGGCGTCGCGTTTTCGCGGCGTCGAATGGACCGACAAGACTTCCCAGACGAAGAGCGTGAACGGATCGCGCGGCGGCCTGGGCAGCGCGCCGTAAAACTTCTGCAATAAATCGATCGCGCTCTCCAGCCTCGACACCGGTGAAGACTGTACCACTGTGATTCTCGATTTCGGACGGTGTTTCGCCGCAGACAGTGTTGACGTTCGTTGGATCGCGCGATTCAACGAATCGTGATCGCGCAGCGACCGGACGTTGCGACGGTGGCGTAAGCCGCTGACGATTCCCGCCTCTGAACAATCTGGACGGTGTCCGGATCGTCCGCGAGCAGTGGCACATCGGATGCTCCTGAGAACCCGACTCAAACAACCGTTCACGGAGGAATTCGAATGAAGCGTGTGATCTTCGTGCTTGCGCTGCTGGCGATCGCGACCACCGGAACCGCGTTCGCGCAAATCCAGGGCGGCACCATTTCCGGAACCGTCAGGGACGAACAGGGCGGCGTACTGCCAGGCGTCACCGTCACGGCGCAGGGCGTTGACGCGACGCACACGTTCATCACCGAGGCCACCGGCGAGTACCGGTTTCTCAATCTTGCCCCGGGCCCGTACAAAATCACCGCCGCGCTCCAGGGTTTCACGACCATGGTCCGCGACAACGTCATCGTCTCCGTCGGCCGCAACGTCGAGCTGCCGCTCGCGTTGAAGATTGCCGCGGTGGCCGAAACGATTACGGTCAACGGCGAGTCGCCGGTCATCGACATCAAGGCCACCGGCACCTCGACCAACTTCACGTCCGACGAGCTCACGCGCATCCCGACCTCGCGCGATCCGTTCGCGCTGATGCGATCGGTCCCAGGCGTGCTGGTGGATCGCGTGAACATCGGCGGCAACGAAACCGGCCAGCAGTCCAACTTCGCGTAGAAAGGCACACGACCCCAGGACGCGGTGTGGACGATGGACGGTATCAACATCACGGACATGACCGCGACCGGCGCGTCACCGAGCTACTACAACTACGACAACTTCGAGGAGATTCAAGTCTCCACCGCCGGCCAGGACATCAAACAGCCCACCGGCGGCATGGGCCTCAACCTCGTCGTCAAGCGCGGCACCAACCAGTTCCACGGCGGCTTCCGCGGCTACTTCGACAACGAGTCGATGGAATCGAGCAACGTGCCTGGGGAACTGGCGGCGACCGGCACGACGCACGCGACCTCGGACCACAACAAGCAGATCTCTGATTATGGCTACGACATCGGCGGCCCCCTCCTCCGCGACCGCGCCTGGTTCTACAACTCGTACTCGATCCAGGATGTGCGGCTCGTCCGGCGCGCCGGCGCCCTGGTCGACCGGACGCAGCTGAAGAACCCCGACGTGAAGTTGAACTGGCAGGCGACCAAGAAGGACATGGTCAGCTTCCTCTACTTCGACGGATTCAAGATCAAGGAAGGCCGCAGCCCCGGCGTCTCCGGGATCCTGTTCGATGCGCCGACCGCGACGTTCCACCAGGACAACACCTATACCGATAGTCCGCTGCACGGCCTGTGGAAGATTGCGGACGATCGCGTGCTCAACGCCAACATGTTCGTGTCCGCAAAATACGCGTTCTTCAACAACGGGTTCATCCTCGATCCGGTGGGCGGCCTCTCCCAGCAGGCGGGCCGCAATTTCACGACCGCCACCTCGTACGGGTCCGTCAGCCAGGGCCTGAACGTGCGCCCGCAGAAGGTCGCCAACGTCGACGTGAACAACTTCGTCAGCGCGATGGGCAGTAGCCACGATCTGAAGTACGGGTTCGGCTTTCGGACCGTGGACGCGGTCAGCGGCACGCTCTGGCCGGGCAACGGGATTCTCGCCATCGAGAACTCTCCGACCGACTTGCGCGCCCAGGTGTTCCGTCAGGGCTACGGCGGCAACCGCGCCGACTACCTCAGTTTCTACGCCGGCGACACCATCCAGCACGCGGCGCTGACCGTCGACGTCGGCGTCCGCTTCGACCGGCAGTGGGGCAAGGCGCTGGCCAGCGAGATTGCCGCGAATCCGGCGTTCCCGAATACCGTGCCGGGCGTGTCCTTCGCCGGCTACGACTCGCCGTTCACGTGGACCAACTTCTCACCGCGGGCCGGCGTGACCTACGCGCTCGACCAGTCGCGGAAGACGATCGCACGGGCGAGCTTCAGCCGCTACGCCGGCCAGCTCGAGACTGGAACGATCGGCGTGCTGAATCCGAGCTCGACCGCCGGCTCCGCGACCTACCGCTGGGTAGACACCAACGGCGATCACTTCGCGCAGGCCAGCGAAGTCAATCTGACGCAGTTCATCACGGCGGCCGGCGGCTTCAACCCGGCAGCGCCCACCGCCGTTACGTCGGCGAACTCGCTCGATCCAAACCTGAAGGCGCCGAAAACCTCGAGCTTCGTCGCCGGCGTGGAGCGCGAGATCAGGGCGAACCTGGCCGTGAACGTGAACTACAGCTACACACGGACGACGGATCTCTTCGGCAACTTCACCAACCGGATCACGCCGCGCGTGGGCGTGACGCTGGCCGATTACGCACCCGGCTCGGGGTTCTCGGGAACGCTGCCTGACGGCACGCCTTACAACGTGCCGACGTTCATCCCGAACGCCGCGAAGGTGACGGCCGGCGGCAATGGCTTCACGACGACGAACATTCCGGACTACGCGACCGACTACCACGGTCTCGAGCTGAGCCTTGTGAAACGGCTGTCGAACCGGTGGATGGCACGCGCCGCGTTCTCGTGGAACAACGCCCGCGAGCACTTTGGCAGCGCGGCGGGCGCTTACGACACGAACGGCAACCCGACGCCGACGCTCAGCGAGCCGCTCCAGGACGGCGGCCAATTCGCGCCGCAAAGCGGCGGCAGCGGCGCCGGCAGCATCTACATCAACGCAAAATGGCAGATCAACGCCAACGCGATGTACCAGGCGCCATACGGGATCGAGGTCAGCGGCAACGTGTTCGGACGGCAGGGGTATCCGTATCCGCTCTTCCGGCAGGGGACGACGGCGGCACTAGGCGGCGACTCATCGCTCCAGATCCTCGTGACGCCGGCGATCGACTACCTGCGCTACGACAACCTGTGGAACACCGACCTGCGCGGCGCGCGCTCGTTCAAGGTGAAGGCAGTGACGTTCCGCGCCATCCTCGACGCGTTCAACGTGTTCAACGCCAACACCGCGCTGGTGCGGAATAACAACATCGCGTCGCCGACGTTCAACGCACTGGCGCAGAACTTAAGCCCACGGATCTTCCGCGTCGGGCTCGTCATCGGATCCTGAGCTCCGTAGGGGCTGGGGGCTAGCAGCTAGCCCCTAGTACCTAGCCCCTAGCCCCGACTGCCGTCGGCGATCTCTTGATACAGGATCGCCGACGCGATAACCCCGCCGTGAAAGTTTCCGACGTCCAGTTTCTCGTTCGGCGCGTGCGCGTTTTCGTCCGGTAGTCCAACGCCGAACAGCACCGACGGCAGGCCGAGCTCCTCCTGGAACGTCGACACCACCGGTATCGATCCGCCTTCGCGTGTCAGCACCGGCTTCTGCCCGAATCCCTTTTCAATCGCGCGCGCCGCCGCCTGGACGAACGGGTTATCGTAGGACGTCATCCAGGGCTTGCCGCCGTGCATCCGCGTCACCTTGAGCTCGACGGTCTTCGGGGTGACCTTCTTCACGTACTCCTCGAAGAGGCGCGCGATGGTGTCGGGCGACTGGTTCGGCACGAGGCGCATGCTCACCTTCGCCATGGCGACCGCCGGCAGCACGGTCTTCGCGCCTTCCCCAGTGAATCCTGACAGCAGTCCGTTCACCTCGAAGGTCGGCCTCGCCCACGTGCGCTCGAGCGTCGTGTAGCCGCTCTCTCCGAACAGCTTCGGGACGCCGAAGTCCTTCTTGTACTTCTTCTCGTTGAACGGCAGCGACGCCCACGCCTTTCGCTCTTCCTCCTGCAGCGGCACGACATCGTCGTAAAAGCCAGGAATCTTGATCCGCCCGCCGCGGTCCTTCATCTGCGCCAGGACCTGCGCGAGCACCATTGCCGGATTCGCGACCGCGCCGCCAAACGATCCCGAATGCAGATCGGTGCTGCTCCCTCGAAGATCGAGCTGGAAGTAGACGAGACCGCGAAGGCCATAACAAATCGACGGCACGCCGCGCGCGAACATCCCCGAATCGGAGATCACGACGACGTCGGCGCCGAGCTCGCCCTTGTGGGCGCGGACGAAGTCGTCGAGGTTGACGCTCCCGACTTCTTCCTCGCCTTCGAGAATGAACTTGATGTTGACCGGCAGCCGGCCGTTCTGTTTCAGGTGCGCTTCCACGGCCTTGAAGTGCATGAACACCTGACCCTTGTCGTCGGCCGACCCGCGCGCGTAGATCTCGCCGTCGCGCACCGTCGCCTCGAAAGGCGGCGATTCCCACAACTCCAGCGGATCGACGGGCTGCACGTCGTAGTGCCCGTAGAAGAGGATCGTCGGAGCGCCTTCCGCGCCCAGCCAGTCGCCGTAGACGACCGGGTTGCCAGGGGTATCGATGAGGCGCACGTTCTGCAGCCCGATGCGGCGCATCTCTTCGACGCACCAATCGGCGCAGCGTTTGACGTCGCCTGCGTGCTGCGGCAGCGCGCTGATGCTCGGAATCGCGAGGAACCCTTTGAGCTCCTCGAGATAGCGGTCGCGATTCACGTTGATGAAGTCGATCACGTTGTCCATGCGTTCCTCAAGTCTCAAGTTTCAAGTTTCAAGTCTCAAGGCTCAGCGCTGAGAGTTGACACTTTTAGTGTTGAGCGTTGCTTCGGTGCCGGCAGGCGGGTATCAGCATGTCCATCGATCGGCCTGCCGGCTTACGACCCCCTGGGCCTCGAGCTTCTCGAGATGGGCGCGGACGTTTTCGTGCGCGGCCGGCAGCAGGGCCGGATCGAGCCCATCATAAATGGATTCGGCGATGGCCTGCACGCTCGACCGGCCGGCGCGTAAGGCGTCGAGTACCTGCTGCTCGCGCATGCGGCGATGCTCGAGATAACCGGTGATGAGCGCGCGTGGATCGTCGACGCGCGGGCCGTGCGCCGGCAGGAGGACGGCAGGCTCCAGCAGCAGCAGGCGTTGCAGCGATCGCAGGTATTCCGACAGGTTGCCGCCGCGGCTGGTGTGAATCATCACACTGCTGTCACGTACGACGAGGTCGCCGCTGAAGATGGTGGCGCTTGGTTCATGCCAGAACGCCAGGTGATCCGGCGAATGGCCTGGCGTGTGAATCACCGTCAGCTGGTCGTCTCCCGCCGGAACCAGATCGCCGTCGTTCACGGATTGCCAGGGCACCGGGAACTGTGCGTCTTCCCTGTCCCACGGACGCTTGATGAAGCGGGCCTCCGGGTATGCGGTCGCGAGCGCGGGGGCGCCGCCGGCGTGATCGCGGTGGCCGTGGGTGACGAGGACGCGATCGAGGCGTGCGCGCCGCGCCTGAAGCTCGGCGTCGAGGTCGGCCAGGTGCTGCGGCTCGCCCACGCCGGCGTCGACGAGTGCGGCCGATCCGTTGGCGCCGGCGATGAGATACGTGTTGTTGCCCGATCCGGTCATCGGTCCGGGATTGTGGGCGCGGAGCAGGATTGGGGAGAACATGGTGAGACCGCCGTCCTGGCGGTCGATCAAACCCCTCAGGTGCCGCCGAAGCCGATGGTCACGCGTCCGTCCTCGACGATGACCGGCACGGCGCGGCGGCCCTTGCTGAACTCGAGCATGCGCGTCAGCTCGGCCGCGTTCTTCTTGACGTTGATGTAGGTGAACGGCACCTTGCGCTTTTCGTAGTCGTCGCGCGCTGCCTGGGTGTATGGGCAGCTGTCCTTGCCGTAGATCGTGACCATGCGTCAATTGTAAGACGTCAGCCGTGGAGACGTTCGAGAAGGGTCCGAGCGGCGTCTGGCAGCGGGACCGACTTTCCCACCGTGTAGTCGTAGGTGACCATGACGGTGCTGCCGACGGCGACCACGAGTTCCTTGCCGGCCTGCACAATCTCATATCGCAGCGTGAAGCTGGATCGTCCGATCGCCGCGACCGCCAGCCGGACCTCGAGCTCGTCGCCGAAATGCGCCGGCGCGCGGTAATCGCACTCGGCCCGCGCGATGATGATGCGCGCGTGCGGCGAGGGCGCACCGGTCTGTTCGCGCCAGAACGTCAGCCGGCACTGCTCGAAATACGTGAAGTAGACCGCGTGATTCACGTGACCCATCGCGTCGCAGTCGCGGAACCGCACGCTCAGCCGGTGACGATAGACGTAGTCGTTCGACATGGCGAGGTAGAATACCCGACCACCGTGGGCTTCCCCGCCACCGCCGCTGAATCGTTCACCGCCGACGAAGTTCGCGCGCTCGCGCCCTATTTCACCAACACCGATCGTCCGGTCTTCGCGCTCACCAACCTTCCCGAAACGGTCAAAGGCGCGCTGTTCGCGCGCTACTCGCGCTCCGCGAAATCGGTGCGGCGCCTGTTCCTCGATGAATTCCTGGGTCAGATCGCGCCTGCCGAGCCGGAGCGACAACGTCGCGAAGGCGGGACTGCGGACGCCGTCGCCTCGAGCACGGTCGGCACCGAACGGGCCGACAGGTTGTACGCGCGCGTGCTGAGCGATTACGGCGACGATTCGGTCGCGCAGCTGGGCGGCGCCCACATCGCGTGCGAGGGCGTTTCGAACGTCCTGACCAAGGTGCTCGAATGGGGACGCCTGATGGCGTACCTCGAACAGTCGACGCGCTACGTGCCCTACACGGAGCGGCCGGGCGGCCGCTGGAAGTACCACGTGCCGGCGGAAATCGAGCAGTCGCCCCTGCGCGAGCGCTTCACGCGCACGCTCGACGCCGCGTTCGAGACCTACGCGAAATGGATTCCGGCGATGGAAGCCCACTTCCGGGCGAAACATCCGAAATCGCCCGAGGATTCCGACGGCGTGTATCGCTCGGTGATTCGCGCGAAGGCGCTCGATACGCTGCGGGGACTGCTGCCGGCCGCCACGCGATCGAACGTCGGCCTGTTCGGCACCGGCCAGGCGTTCGAAGCGCTGCTGCTGCGCATGTTCGCGCACCCGCTCGACGAAGTCCGCGGCTGCGGGCAGCAGATGCTCGCCGAGCTGCGGCAAGTGATTCCGGCGTTTCTGGCGCGGCTGGATCAGCCGAATCGCGGCGGCCGGTGGGTGGAGTACTTCGCCGAGACGCGGCGCACGTTCGAAGCGGCGGCGCAGCCGTTCGTGGACGATGTGCCGGCAGAGGACAGGGGCGAAGTCACCCTCACGGACTTCGACCCGGACGGCGAAACGAAGGTGGTCGCTGCTGCGCTGTACTCCGTGTCGGCGCTGCCGGACGACCGGTTGCTCGCGATCGCGCAACGAATGAACGCCGACGACCGGACCGCGCTGCTTCGCGCCTACGCCGGCAACCGCACCAACCGCCGCCACAAGCCGGGCCGCGCCTTCGAGCGGACGAGTTACCGCTTCGACGTCCTCGCCGACTACGGCGCCTTCCGCGATCTCCAGCGGCACCGCCTGCTGACGCTCGACTGGCAATCGCTCAGCACGCGCCACGGATACACGGAGCCGGCCGCGATCGAGGATGCCGGCGCTCTCAGCGAATGGCGCGCGGTGATGGACCAGTCAGCCGATCTCCACGAAGCGATGCTCGCGCACGGGCTCCGCGACGCCGCCCCATATGCCGTCGTCATGGCGTACCGCGTCCGGTTCTACATGGACATGAACGCCCGCGAGGCGATGCACGTCATCGAGCTGCGCACGTCGCCGCAGGGGCATCCCTCGTACAGACGAGTCTGCCAGTTGATGCACCGCGCGATCGCCGACGTCGCCGGCCATCGGGCCATCGCCGCCGCCATGCAGTTCGCCGATCACTCGGACGTGGAGCTCGAGCGTCTGCAGTCCGAGCGAAGCCTGGAGAGGAAGCGCGCGGCGATCGCCGAATCAAACGTTGGGGATATCTGACTCGACGCTGCTGATCTGCCTGAAGCTGGCGTCAGCATCCGCTCGCCCGTTCAGTCTTTGGCCCAGTAGCGCGAGTACTCGTCGAGGAAGGTCAGCGACTCGAACGACCGCATCCGATCGAAGAACAGCACGCCGTCCAGGTGATCGGTTTCGTGTTGCATCACCCGTGCCGGGAAATCGTGCGCCCGGAGCTCGAGACGTCCGCCGTTCCGATCGAGCGCGCGTAATCGAATCTCGCGTGCCCGCGGCACGCGGCCGCGCACGTCGGGAATGCTCAGACAGCCTTCCCAATCCTCGACGACGTCGCTTCCGACGACGGTGATCTCGGGGTTGATGAGCGCGATTGGCTCCGGATCCGGACCGCTCTTCTCGTCGTCCTCGACGTCGAGGGAGGCGACGAAAATGCGGAGCCCCTCGTGGACTTGCGGCGCAGCCAGTCCGACGCCGTGGTACTCGATCATCGTGTCGATCATGTCGTCGATCAGCTTCTGAACCGCCGCGCTTTTCAGTTCGGCCTTCTCCAGCGACCGCGCCTTCGCGCGCAGCACCGGATGACCCATGCGCGCGACCTTCAGAATCGACATGACTCGGGGAATTATACTGGCGCGAGTGAACTTCCTGCATCCGCACGACGACACGCACGCGTATCAGTTCTGTCCGCGCTGTGGCGGCACGCTCGAGCGGCGACTGCTGAAACCGACCGAGCCCGAGCGCCCGGTCTGCACGCGGTGCGGGTTCATCTTCTATCTGGACCCGAAGATCGCGGTCGGCACCATCATCACCACCGATTCTGGCCGGCTCGCGCTCGTCCGGCGCGCCATCGAGCCGGGATACGGCAAGTGGGTGTTTCCGGGCGGCTACGTCGATCGCGGCGAACCGCTGACCAGTGCGGCCATCCGCGAAGCGCGCGAAGAATGTGGCCTCGACGTCCGCCTCGACGGACTCGTCAATATCTACTCGTATGCCGGTCGCGCACCGGTGATTGTCGTCTACGCGGCCACTGCGATTGGCGGCCAGTTGTGCGTTGACGACGAGTGCCTCGAGACGAGAGAGTTCGAGGCCTCGTCCCTCCCGTGGGATCTGCTCGCCTTCCGCAGCACCGCGGACGGACTTCGCGACTACCTCGCGGGCCTGCGACACCCCATCCGCACCTAGCAGGCTGCTTGGCAGGACAACGACTTCGTCGACCGGAATTTGTACGTGCCGGCGATCGATCCGAATCGGTAAAGGGTTCTAGGGTTCTAGGGTTCTAGGGTTCCAGAGTTCGCCGAATGAGTGAACCTTGGAACCCTAGAACTTTAGAACCTTAGAACCCTTATACTGACCGTCTATGAAACACCTGACCCTTGCGACGGCTCTTTTCCTCGCCGCCTCGTTTTCATCGGACATCGCCGCAAAGGGCAAGCAGGCGCCCGCGCAGCGTCAGCCGGACATGTGCGTGACGCCGGCCGGCGCTCAGCCGCTGTTGCCGGCGAAACTGCTGCCTGGGATGGGCATCACCAAGGATTTTCCGGTGACGACGACGTCCGAGGAGGCGCGGAAGTTCTTCCTGCAGGGCATTTCGCAGATTCACTCGTTCTGGTTCGTGGAATCCGAGCGGTCGTGCACGCAGGCGCTGCAGCTCGATCCGAACATGGCGATGGCGTACTGGTGCATCGCGCTGAGCGCGGCCAGCGACTACCGCCCGGCGTTCCAGTTGTTGCGCAACGCCGGGTCCTCGAGCACCGGCCGGGGAACTGGCGCCGCGCCGGCCGCGTCGCCGGATGCGGTGGCCCGTTCGACGAGCGGCGCCGCTCTCGATCCGCAGGTCAGGGCGCGTGAAGCGATCGGCAAGGCGATGGCGCTCCGCGACGCGGTGACGCCGCGCGAGCGTCTCTACATCGAGGCGATGGCCGCGCGCCGCGCGCCAGGTCCGAAGGATGCGGCCGATGCCGCCTACATCGCCGGCCTCCGCAAGCTGGTGGCCGCGTATCCGGACGATCTCGAGGCGAAATCGATGCTCGGCCTCGCGCTCGACAACGGCTTCGATCCCGTCACCAAGGAGCCGCGCGAGCACACGATGGAAGCCATTGCGCTACTCGAGGAGGTCGTCAAGAAAGACGATGCCGCGTTTGGTGCGCATCACTACCTGATTCATGCGTGGGAAGGCAGCACGACGCCGGAGAAAGCGTGGCACGACAACGCGCGCTACGCGGGTCTCGTCACCAACATCCCGCACGCCGCGCACATGCCCGGACACATCTACGCGCAAAGCGATCGGATCGACGCCGCCATCTCGTCGTTCTCGGCGGCCGCCGCGATCGAGCAGAAGTGGATTGCCACGGACTCGCTCTATCCAACCGGCCATCACGGCCACAACGTGCACTTCCTCGTGCAGGCGCTCAATCTTGGCGGACGCTACGAGGATTCGATGAAGTGGGCGCAGCACCTGCTGACGTTCAAGGAGAACCCGCGCGATCGCAACGGCAACAACCAGACCGGCCCCTGGCGCCAGGGCTACTTCTCGGTGATCAAGTCGGTCGTGCGGTTCGAGAAATGGAACGAGATTCTCGAAGGCAAGACGATCCCGATCTACGACAAACCGGAGCAGAATGCGTGGCGGCACTGGGCCACCGGGCTGGCCTACGCGAATACCGGACAGCTGGACAAGGCGAAGGCGGCGCTCGACGACATGCGGAAGGATCTCGAGACCGTGACCTCGTCGAAGGAACCGCTCGGCATCGGCGCGCAGGAGCTCGAGGCGACGATTGCGACGCGCAGCGGCGACAAGAAGAAGGGCTACGAGCTGTACCGCAAGGCGGCGGATCGCGAGGCCGCGATGCTCTACACGGAGCCGCCGTCCTATCCGCGGCCCGTCGTGGAGGGGTGGGGCAACGTCGCGCTCTCGATGGGCGACCACAGGACGGCCGACAAGGCGTACCGCGAAACCCTGGGCCGCGAACCGGGAAGTGGCCGCGCCTATTTCGGTCTCGCCGCGGCACTCGACGGCGAGGGCAGGGCCGGCGAGGCGCGCGAGGTGCGCGCGAAGGCCGCGAAGGCGTGGGCGCGGGCCGACAACAACCTGCCGCAGGTGCAGGCGCTCAGGACGTCGACGGCAGCGCAGTAGCGGGATTCGGGATTCGGGATTCGGAATCAGGGCTGCCCGAGGACGGTCGCGATCAGATCGCCGAGCTGCCTCGGCGTGAACGCTTTCCCTTCCACCGTCGCTGCCAGGCGGCCGTTGCGGTCGACGACGGCTGTCTGCAGCGAATGCGTAATCAGCCCCTCATCCGGAAAATACTGAATCCCGAAGGCGTTGCAGACGCGCTCGACGTTCGCCGCATCGCCGGTCAGGAAATGCCAGCCCGGACCGCCCGCGCGCATCGACGCGGCATATTGCGCCAGCACCTGGGGCGTGTCGTATTGCGGATCGAAGCTGATCGTCAGAAGAACCAGATCGCGAGCCATCCGGTCCGCGAACCGCGCGCGAATCGCGCGGAAGTTCTCCACCATCCGGGGACAGTAATCAGGCAGCGGGCAGCGCGAGTAGATGAACGTGACGGCGACCACCTTGCCTTTGAGCGCGGACAGCGCCAGCGGCGCCCCGGTCTGGTCGGTGAGCTCGAAATCCGGCAGGGTCGCGCCGACGGGCACGAGCACATGCGTGACCGGCGTCTGCTCCAGGCCGGCGTCGACGGGAGCGGCGGAAATCACGTCGAGACGATCGACCCACGAGCGGCCACCCTTGACCGCCAGCCGCAGCTTCACGCGATCACCGGCCGTGAGCGCCACGCGCTGCGCGCCGCCCTTCAGGTCGAACGGCATCGCCATCGCGTCCATGAATCCCGGAAACGGCTCGTGCGAGATGGTGACGGTTGAACCCGGCTTGTCGACTTTGAGGATGAGGCCCGTCGAGCTGTAGTGCTTTGCGCACGCCGTCGCTGAAACGATCAGCATAGCCACGAAAACGCGAAAACACGAAACCAATCGTCGCTTTCGTGCTTTCGCGCTTTCGTGGCTATCCACGGCGGGTCAATCGGCCAAGCCTTCGGCTTTCCTCTCGGCCGCCGTGATTTTTCCACCGGCGGCGGCGATCTCGGCGTCCCGATGGGGTGCCAGTTGCGGCACCTTGACGAAGCGCGTCACGGCCCCGGCGGTGTTAGGAATCCGCAACTGATTCATCAGAAAGCTGAAGCGATCCTCCAGCGACTGCCCAATCGCGCGCTTCGCGTCCTCCGGCAGACTCCACATTCGTTTCTTGAACGGACCGATCGCCTTCTTGCGCGCCTTGTAGATGAACTGCTCTTCGGTGTCCTTGGGCTTTCGCTCCTCGAGCGCATTCTGCCGGATCCAGTCGTACATCTCGGCTTTGAGCTCCGCCGGAAAGCGCGGGTGCTCGTACACCATGTTCTGAAAATCGGTCGCGAGATGGATTTCACACGCCCCGTGGCGCGGGAAGGCATCGAACGCATCGGGCGGGAGCGTCGACGCGCCATGCTGCACCGCGCCGCCAAGCCCGTAGTCGTGTCGAGCGGCGTTCGACAGCTCTTCGAGCGTCTTCAGGTCGATCTTCACGTCCATCCGCAGCGTGCCGTCGGCATTGATGAATCCGCCGTGCGCGGTGCCCGTCTGCACGCTGATCTTGCTGAGCCCGACCATTTCGCCCCGGGCCTTCAGCGCGGCGTTGAAGCCGTCCATGTACGCATGCAGTTCGTGAACGTCCGAATTCTTGCCACCGACTTCGCCAATCTCTCCGCCCACTGAGACCGTCACTGATTTCGGCTCGTGTTTCCGGATGAACGCGGTGAAATCCGCGGCGAGGTTGACGTTTACTTCCTGCTGTTCTGGCAGCGTCGTCTTCGCCAGGTCGACGAGCGTCGACGTGTCGATGTCGATGTTGTAGAACCCTGCCGCGATCTCTTCCCTGATCAGCGCACGCAGACCGTCGAGCTCCTTGTCCCGATCCGGGCTGTTGTACTTCTTGGCGTTGGTCTGCACGTGATCGCCCTGGATGAACACCGGGCCGGTGAAGCCCTCGCGCAGCGCCGCGCCCAGCACGACCGCCGCGTATTCGTGGGGTCGCTGCTCCGTGTAGCCGATCTCCGAACGCGCGATCTCGAAGATGAACGCCCCCGCGTTCAGCGATTTCGCCGCCCGGATGACGGCGCGCGCGGTGTCGTAGGACATCGCGCGCACGTTGATCGCGGGAACCGTGAAGCCGCCGGCGTCGCCGCGGCCCATCGCCATGTACAAATCGTGAATCGAGGCTGGCAGGATGCCCGCGGCGGCCGCCCGGCTCCGCACCTCCCACCGCGCGACGCCGCGCGCCTCGGCGGTTTCGCCGAACACCGCGGTCCATACGAGCTCATCGATCGACTGTGACATCCGTTTATCCTCGCCCAGCCGATTATTTTAGTCTAGCACCGGGTAACGAAACTCCTCTTTCAACGCAGCCTGCACGGCGGCGCCGACCATCTCCTCGATCGGCAGCGCCTGCTCGGCCGCGATCGCGTCCGACACGCGCGCGCGCGTCGCCGGGTGGCGCGGCGTGAAAAGCGTGCAGCAATCCTGATCCGGGATGATCGAGATCGGAAACGTCCCGATCCGCTGTGCTTCGCTCACGATCTCGTCTTTGTCCATCCCCACCAGCGGCCGCAGCACTTCGAGCGTCGACACCTCCGCGATGGTCGCCATGTTCTCGAGCGTCTGCGACGCCACTTGGCCAATGACCTCGCCGGTCACCAGCGCCCGCGCCTGCCACCGGCGCGCGATCCGCTCTGCGATGCGCAGCATCAGCCGGCGATAGATCACCACGCGCAGCTCGGGTGGAACCCCGAGCACAACCCGCTGCTGCAGATCGCCGAACGGCACGAGCACCAATTGCGACTTCAATTGATAGCGCGTCAGCAGCCCGGCGATCTCGCGCACTTTTTCCTGCGACGCGCGCGACAGGATCGGGTAGCTGTGAAAATGAATGAACAGGACGGCGCATCCACGCCGCATCAACCGGTACGCGGCAACCGGCGAATCGATCCCGCCGGACAGCAGGCACGCGACGCGTCCGCCCGTCCCGGTCGGCAGACCTCCGGCGCCAGGCTCTTTTCCAAAAAAGTAGAACGCGCCGTCCGGGAGCATCTCGATATGGATGGTCAGAGCCGGACGGCTGAGATCGACATGCCACCCGGTCGCCTCCTTGATGAGGCCGCCGACTTCGCGTTCCACCTGCGGGGAGGTGAACGCCAGCCGCTTGTCGGCGCGTGTCGCCGACACGCGAAACGACGGCGGCCGACGGTCGCCGACGTCTGCGAGAATCGCCGCGGCCAGCGCGTCGAAATCGTGCGGCCCCCGGCCGGCCATCGAGTAGTTCGCAATCCCGAACACGCGCGCCAACCGCGCCTGCGCCTCGGGCCACGGGGTGTCCGGCCCCAGCTCGATCTCCAGGCGCCCCATGCTCGATCGAAACGCTCGCACGTGCAGGCCCGCCAGTGCCGCCTTCAGATTGCGGATCAGGACCTGAATGAACCAGGGACGGTTCTTGCCCTTCAGCGCCAGCTCTTTGTAGTGAACCACGACTGCATTCATGAGGATTTGGTGTTTTGGTGATTTAGTGATTTGGTGATTGTTGGGTGATTGTTCGATTGGATGATTGAGTGATTGGTGGTCAATTGCACAAGGCAATCACCCAATCCCTCCACCATCCAATCCGCCGACAATCACTAAATCACCAAATCACCAAATCACCAGATCATTCGGTTGCCTGTTCCGCGGCGCGGTGCCCTGACCGGACCGCGCTCTCGATCGTGCCGGGGAGACCGGTGTCAATCCAGTCGCCGGCAAGCAGCAGCCCACGCACCGGCGTTTCAGTCGAGGGCCGCGCGGGCTGTCCGACGGCGAGCGAAAACGTGGCGCGCGGCTCGCGAACGACCGCCGCGGCTGTCAACCGCACCTCGCGCAACTCCGGCATCGCCTCGAGAAGCTCGCCAGAGGCTTTGTCGATCAATTCGTCGTTGGTGAGGCCCACCATGGCCATCGCGCCGCTCGAGACCATCGACACGTGCGAGGTCTTCTCGCCGAAGAGCAGCCGTTTGTCGAACACCCATTGCATCGCTCGCCCGGGCAGACCGATGAACGGCTCGTCCATAATCGGCCGATCGAACCACAGGTTCACCGTCACGATCGGCGACGACGACATCCGGCGCGCCCGATCGAGCAGCCCCGCGAGCGGTGCCGGCGGCGCGTCGAAGAGCTCGCCGATCGCGAACCACGGGACGGCGGCGATCATGCGATCCGCCGGCCATTGTTCGCCGGCCGCCTCGACGGCTGCGACGCGGCTGTCCTGCACACGAATCCTGGCGGAAGCCCCCGTCCGGACGGTTCCGCCACGGCTCTCGATGAACACCCGCGCCGGATCGGCGTACATCGCCTCCAGCGGCTGCGTGGGCAGCGCGATCGCCGCGGCACGCGGATCGTCGCCGAACATCTCGGCGAGCACGCGCGCGAACACCGGCGCCGCCGCCTGCTGCGGCGACTGGTTCAAGGCCGCCAGCGCCAGCGGATCCCACAACATCTCGCGAAGGCGCGGCGTCTGACCGTTGCGAATCAGCCAAGCCTCCACCGTCTCACCAGGAGACGCGGCCTTCACCGTCGAGCCGGGCTGCAGCGCTCGGCGCGCATTCCGCAGCGGCGCCACCATCCCCAGCACCGACAGGCGATCGCTCCATGACAGCGCGTCCCAGTCCATGATGCCGGCGAGCAGATGAAACGGCGGCGGCAGCGCGGGGCACGAGAGCCGCGACCGCCGCCCCCGGCGATCGATCATCGTCACCGCGAGCTGCGGCTCGAGCCTGACCCGATCGGCGGCACCGATGTCCCGC
>Ga0207641_10001108_pt1 | contig 27066 bp, 20 predicted proteins | sample KBSSwiS62_FD_184306 | JGI IMG/M metagenome (GOLD analysis project Ga0207641, IMG submission 184306) | Switchgrass rhizosphere microbial communities from Kellogg Biological Station, Michigan, USA - KBS Switchgrass S6-2 (SPAdes) (version 2) | ecosystem: Host-associated > Plants > Roots >... | reverse complement strand
CCGCGGGTGGTAGTAGGCGTTGACCGTCTGCGGGGTCATCAGCCACTCGTCCTTGTCGACGGGCCCGCCGATCCGGTTCAGGTCGTAGTCGAAGTCCCACTCGGCGGCGCGGAGCATGTTGCCCAGCAGGTCCTCGCGCGACACGACCAGCGACGAGTAGTCCTTCCACTTGTCCGGGTAGCCGACCTTCGGCCGGAACCCGGCCAGCTTCTCCAGCGCGCGCTCGCGGGTCGCGGGCGACATCCAGTCCAGCGTGGAGATCGACTGCCGGTACGCCTCGACGAGGTTCGCGACGAGCTCGCTCACCCGCTCCTTCGCCGCAGGCGGGAAGTGCCGCTCCACGAACAGCTTCCCGACCTCCTCGCCGATCGCCCCCTCCACCACCGACACCCCGCGCTTCCAGCGCTCGCGCAGCACGGGCGTGCCGGACAGGGTGCGGCCGTAGAAGTCGAAGTCCTCGTCCACGAGGGCCTGGGACAGGTAGTCCGCGCACGCCGACGCGACCCGGACCGACAGCCAGGCCTTCCAGTCCTCGAGCGGCAGCTCGGCCCACAGCTCGGCCGCCCTGAGCACGAACGACGGCTGCCGCACGACGACCTCGTCGAACGCCCCGTCCGGGGCCTGCAGCGCCGCCAGCCACTCCGACCAGGGGAACGCGGGCGCGTTCGCCGTGACCGCCGGCCAGGTCATGAGCGTGTAGGTCTTCTCGGCGTCCCGGTTGGTCACCCGGTCCCACGAGAGCGCGGCGAGCCTCGTCTCCAGGTCCATCACGGTCTGCGCGACGTCCCCGAGCCCGACCAGGGAGGCCAGCCGCGACAGGTGCGTCACGTACTTCGCGCGGATCTCCGCGTACTGCTCCTCGCGGTAGTACGACTCGTCCGGCAGGCCCAGCCCGGCCTGCGACAGGTGCACGAGGTAGCGCGACGAGTCCTTGGCGTCCGTGCCGACGAACGCGCCGAACAGCGCCGCACGACCCTGCCGCTGCCGCCGGCCCAGCACGCCCGCCAACGCGGCCTTGTCCGGGGCCGCCGCGATCTCGTCGAGCAGCGGCTGGAGCGGGGAGATCCCCAGCTCCTCGATCCGCTCGGTGTCCATGAAGGACGCGTAGAGGTCGGCGACCTTGCCCTCGCGCGCCTCCTCGATGATCGCCCGGACGTCCTCCTCGGCGCGGTCTCGCAGGTCGCGGAAGGCGCCGTCCTGCGCCCGGTCGTCCGGGATCACGTGCCCGTCCAGCCACTTCCCGTTGACGTGGGTGAACAGGTCGTCCTGGGGGCGGGTTCCGGTGTCGACCCACTGCAGGTCGAGTCCGCTCCGGCGCTGCTGGGTGTTCGTCACCCGCCCCATCCTGCCTAACGGGCGGGGACCGCCGCCACAGCCCGGCGCGACGCCACAGCCTCGCGCGCGACGGCCAGGGTGCGCCGGTGCGTCGCGAGGTCCGTCCGGGTGGGCTGGGTCTGCACGATCAGGGCGGTCGCCCAGGCCAGCGCGGGGTCCGCGCGCAGCCGCGCCGCGACCTCGGCGGCGGGCTCGCCCGCTTTGACCATCCGCGAGACCGCCACGCGCGGCTCCGACCTCGTGCGGGTCCAGTAGCGCTCCAGGTCCGCGGCGGCGCCCTGCGGCCGTCCGGAGAGCACGCCCATCCCGCGCGCCGCGGCCGCGTCCACCCCGCGCGCCGAGCCCGTCGCCCACCACATGCGGTCGAGCAGCCCGGGCGCGTCCGGGACCAGGGTGATCCCGCCGAGGATGTCGCGCAGCGAATCCACCGCCGCGCGCGACTCGGCGTGCCGACGCTCGTGGTCCCGCCCGAACAGCGCGGACGCCGCCGGGTCCGACCCCGCCCCGACGCCGAGCTCGAGGCGCTCCCCGGAGAAGGCGTCCAGCACCGCCGCGTCCTCGGCGACGCGCCGCGGGTCCTCCAGCGCCACCGCCACCACCCCGACGCCGAGCCGGATCCGCTGAGTGGCCTGCGCGACCGCCGCGAGCAGCACGAACGGCGACGGGAGGAACCCCTGCGCCTCGCTGTTGTGGTGCTGGGCGACCCAGAACGAGTCGAAGCCCGCGGCCTCCGCGGCGACGGCGAGCGCGACCGTGTCGCGGTAGGCGTCGCGCGGGGAGCCCAGCCCGCCGACGTGTGTGAGGTAGCCCAGCTCCATTCACGGAGAGTACCGAGCCGGCGACATCGGGTAGCGCAGCGCGCCGCCGCCCCGCGCGATGCCCTCGATCACAGCGATGCCCCGGTCGGGGTGGAGGGGCTGCGCAGCGAGGCGGTCTGACCGAGACTGGGGCCATGCGCGCAGTCGGGGTGACGTCGTTCGGGGGACCAGAGGTCCTGGAGATCGTCGAGCTGCCGGAGCCGCACGCGGGGCCGGGGGAGATCCGCGTCCGGGTGCACGCGGCGGCGGTCAACCCCACGGACACGCTGTCCCGCAGCGGCGCGCGCACCGACCTCACCGACCCGCTGCCCTGGGTGGTGGGGATGGACGCCGCCGGGATCGTCGACGAGATCGGCGAGGGCGCGGGCGGCGGGCTCGCCGTGGGGGACGCGGTGATGGCGATCGTCGCGTCGAAGGGCGCGCACGGGGCCTACGCCGAGTACGTCGTGGTACCGCAGGGATCGGTGGTCCCGGCGCCCGCCGGGGCGGACCACGCGCACGCCGCGACCCTGCCGATGAACGGCCTGACCGCGCGACGGGCCCTGGACCTGCTCGACCCCGAGCCCGGGGCGACGATCGCGGTCACCGGCGCCGCGGGCGCGTTCGGCGGGTACGTGGTCCAGCTCGCCGCGGCCGCGGGACTGCGGGTGGTCGCGGACGCCGCCGAGGCGGACGAGGCGCTGGTCAAGGAGCTCGGCGCGGACGTCGTGGTGCGGCGCGGGGACGGCGTGGCCGACCGGATCCGGGAGCTCGGGCCGGTGGACGTGCTGGCGGACGGCTCGCTGCAGGGGGACGTGCTGCTCCCGGCGGTGCGCGACGGCGGGCGGATCGCGACCGTGCGCGGCCACCGCGGCCCGCAGGAGCGCGGGATCACCTGGCACCCGGTGCGGGTCCGCGACATCGCCGAGGACCGCGGGCGGCTGGACGCCCTGCGGGTCCTCGCCGAGTCCGGTGCCGTCACGCTGCGCGTCGCCGACACCTACCCGGCCGAGCGCGCCGCCGAGGCCCACGCGCGGCTCGAGCGCGGCGGCACCCGCGGCAGGCTGGTGCTCACCTTCTGATCCCGCGAGGTGGCGGGGGATGATGTCCGGGTGCGCGACCGGACTAAAGGAGAACCCATGAGCATGCCGTTGGACGGGCTCGGCGTCGTCGAGTGCGCGAGCTTCGTCGCCGGGCCCACCGGCGGGATGACGCTGGCCCAGCTCGGCGCCTCGGTGATCCGCATCGACCCGCTGGGCGGCGGCTCGGACCACCTGCGCTGGCCGGTGGACGGGGCGGGGGACTCCTTCTACTGGGCCTCGTTGAACAAGGGCAAGCGCTCCGTCGCCGTCGACATGCGGTCGGACGAGGGGAAAGAGCTGGTCAGCGGCCTGGTCGCGGAGATCGGCATCCTCGTGGACAACGTGGTCGGGCGGCGCTGGATGTCCTACGAGGCGCTCGCCGCGCGCCGCCCCGACCTGATCCACCTGCGGGTGCAGGGCTACCCGGACGGGCGTCCGGCCGTCGACTACACGGTCAACGCGGAGGTCGGGATCCCGCAGATCACGGGCACCGAGGAGGGCGGGGCGCCGGTCAACCACGTCCTGCCCGCCTGGGACCTGGTGACCGGCCTGTCGGTGTCGACCGGGGTGCTGGCCGCGCTGTACGAGCGCTCGCGCACCGGCAAGGGGACCTACGTCGAGCTGGCGCTGTCGGACGTCGCGCTGGCCGGGGTGGCGAACCTGGGCTGGCTGTCCGAGGCCGCCGAGCGGGGCACCGAGCGGCCGCGGCACGGCAACCACGTGTACGGCTCGTTCGGCGTGGACTTCGCCTGCTCGGACGGGCAGCGGGTGATGGTCGTGGCGCTCACCCCCGGGCAGTGGACGGCGCTGATGACGGTGACCGGCACCGGGGACGTCTTCGCCGCGCTGGAGCAGGCGCTGGACGCGGACCTGACCCAGGAGGCCGAGCGGTACCGGCTGCGGGAGACGATCGCCGCCGTCCTCAAACCGTGGTTTCTGGCCCGGGACTCCAAGACCGTCGCCGACGAGCTGGACACGGCCCGGGTGCTGTGGGGCCGCTACCAGGGCCTGACGGACGTCGTGACGGCCCACCGGGTCGGCCGGCACGGGATCCTCGGCGACCTGACCATGCCGGACGGGACCACCGGCATCACCGCCCGCTCGCCGCTGCGCTGGAACGGCGCATACAGCGACACCGGCGACACCCCGGTGCTCGGCCGGGAGACCGACGAGGTGCTCGCTTCGGTGCTGGGCCTCTCCTCGGCCGAGATCGGCGGCCTGCACGACCGGGGCGTCGTCTAGGTCACGAGGTCCGGACCCGGTCGGTGGTCCTCGGCGATCACGGACCGGCCTCCGCACAGCGGCAGGGGGTGGGGATGGGGCGCTCGGCGTACGTGCTGGTCCTCGTCGTGCTGGCCCTCGGTGTCGGGTACGTGGCCTGGTGGGCGCGGAGCCCGGGGGACTGCGCGGTGCTCACGCCGCAGCCGGGGGTGTGGCGGGTCGACGGCCTGCACCCCGACCTGCGGGGGCCGTGTGCCGGGCTGGTCGAGGGCGACGTCGTCGTCGGCTCGCGAGCGGTGCCCGGCGGCACCGAGTACGTCCTCGCGGGCGGGGACCGGACCGTCGTCGAGCCCTCCGGGCCGCCCCGGATCGGTCCGGCGCTGGCGGCGGGCTGGTCGATCCCGCTCTTCACGCTCGCGCTGGCCGTGCTCGCCGGATACGCACTGGTCCGACGGCGCGGCGAACCGGCGGTCGGGGCGCTGGCGGTGCTCGCGGCGGGACTGCTCGCGAGCTCGGCGGCCACCCTGGTCGGCCTGCCCGCAGGCGCCTCCGGCTGGCCGCGCGTGCTCTTCCTCGGACTCGTCGTGCTCGTGTACCAGCTCGCCTGGGACGCCCTGGTGCTGTTCACCCTGGTGTTCCCCGCGCCCGTCCGGCGGGTGCCCGGCCGGCTGGTGCTGCTCGGCCCGGTGCTGCTGCTGGTCGGTGCGGCGCTGCTGGTGCCTGGCCCGTACGGCTCGCCCGGCTGGGTCGGTGGGGTGATCGTCGTCCAGACGGTGCTGACCGTCGCGGCGGTCGCGGGCTCCGTGGTGATCGCGGTGCGGCGCTTCCGGTCCGCGGGCGCGGCCGGGGACGCGGTGTCCCGCCAACAGCTGCGTTGGGTCGGGGCGGGCGGCTTCTCGTCCGCGGTCCTGGTCCTCGGCCTCTGGATGGTCCCGACGCTGTTCGGCGACCCGCTCCTGCCGTCCGGCTGGATCGGGCTCCCCGGGCTGCTGTCGGTCGCGGCGCTGGCGGTGGCACTGCTGCGGCTGCGGCTGTTCGACCTGGACCGGGTGGCCAACCGGACCATCGTCTACACCGCGCTGACGGCCACCGTCGTGCTGCTCTACCTGTCGGTGACGTCGGCGCTGGCGATCCTGCTCGGCTCGGGGACGGCGGCCGTGGTGGGCGCGCTGGTGGTGGCGCTCGTCGTGAACCCGCTGCGGCTGCGCCTGCAGCGCGCCGTGAACCGGCTGCTCTACGGCGAGCGGGACGACCCCTACGCCGTCCTGCGCGGGCTGGGGACCCGGGTCGCCGCGACGGTGCGCCCGTCGGACGTGCTGCCCGCGGCCGCCGCGGACCTCGCCCGCGCGCTTCGGGTGCCCTACGTCGGCGTCGAGCTGCCCGGGGAGGCGCCCGTCGCGGTGGGCCGGGATCCCGGGGTCGGGGTGCACCGGGAGCCCGTGGTGCACCGCGGCGAGGAGATCGCGGTCCTGCGCGTGGCGCCGCGGGGGCCCGACGAGGGGCTCGGCCGCGCGGATCTGCGCCTGGTCGCGGACCTCGCCCGACAGCTCGGCCCGGCGGTGCGGGTGGTGCGCCTGGACCTGGACCTGCGGCGCTCCCGGGAGGCGCTGGTGCTCGCCCGCGAGGAGGAACGCCGCCGGCTGCGCCGGGTCCTGCACGACGAGCTGGGCCCCGCCGTCGCCGCCCTGTCCCTGCGCGCCGAGACCGCCCGCAGGCTGCGCGGTGCGGCCCGGGCACCCGCGGCGTCGGGGCCCGATCCGTCCCCCGCGGACCTCGCGGACGCCGAGCTCGTCGCCCTCCGGCGGGACGCGAGCGCGGCCGCGGCCGGGCTCCGCAGGCTGGCCTACGATCTGCGCCCACCCGCTCTCGACGCGTCGGGTCTGGTCGCGGCGCTGCGGGAGGGGTACCCCGGGCTCGAGGTCGACGTGACCGGTGAGCTGCCCGCGCTGCCCGCCGCGGTCGAGGTGGCGGCGTACCGGATCGCGCGGGAGGCCATCGCGAACGCCGCCCGGCACGCGGGGACGGCTCGCTGCGCGGTCGAGCTGCGGCTCGCGGACGAGACGCTGCACCTCACGGTGAGCGACGAGGGCCCGGGCTGGCCCGAGCCGCTGCGCGCCGGCGTCGGGCTGACGTCGATCCGGGAACGGGCCGCGGAGCTGGACGGTGAGGTCGTCCTCGACACCACGGCCACCGGCGGCGCGCGCCTGACCGTCCGCCTGCCCGTCCCGACCGACGGGGAGGCGCCGCGGTGACCCGGGTCGTGGTGGTGGACGATCACCCGCTCTTCCGGGACGGGGTGGCGGGGCTGCTGCGGACCGTTCCGGGGACCGAGGTGGTCGGGATGGGCGGGACCGGCGCCGAGGCCGTCGAGCTGGCGGCGCGGCTGCGTCCCGACGTGCTCGTCCTCGACCTGCACATGCCCGGCGGCGGCGGGGTGTCCGCGACCCGGCGGATCCTCGCGGCCGATCCCAGCGCCCGGATCCTGGTCCTGACCATGGACGCGGCCGACGCGCTCGTCGTGGACGCCGTGCGCGCGGGCGCCCGCGGGTACCTCCTGAAGGAGAGCGAGCCCGACGAGCTGCTGCACGCGGTCGCCGCCGTCGCGCGCGGGGAGGCGGTGTTCGGCAGCGCCGTCGCAGGCAGGCTCGCCGACCTCTTCACCGCGGGCCGCTCCGAGCCCTTCGCCGGGCTGACCGGCCGCGAGCGGGAGGTGCTCGATCTCGTCGCGCGCGGGCTGGGGAACGCCGTGATCGCGCAGCGGTTGGGGCTGGCCCCGAAGACGGTGCGCAACGTCGTCTCGACGCTCCTGGTGAAGCTGCAGGTCAGCGACCGGTCGGCGGCGATCGTCCGGGCCCGGGAGGCGGGCCTGGGCTGACCTCCCGGGACGCTCGGGACACCTGCCCCGTGCGGGCCGGGACAGGCCCCCGCGACCCTGCCCGCATGACGAACACAGTGGGGGAACACGCGGGCACCATCCGCTCCGTCACGGCGCCGTGGGGGGTGTCGTGCCTGGTGGGGGCGCTGCTCGCGATCGGGGTCGGGATCGTGCGGGGGATCAGTCCGGTGGCGCCGGGGGAGCCGGGGTTCACCTGGGTCGCGGCGGCGCTGGCGGTGGCCTGGCTGCTGCTGGCGGCGGGTCCGGTGGGGCTGCACCTCTCGGGGGCGGTCGGGCGGCGGGCCGGGCTCGCGACGGGCGTCGGCGTGCTCGGCGCGGTCGGGGTGGTCCTGGGCAACGTGGTGTCCTGGGCGGTCGACCGGGACACCGAGGCGTTCTACATCGCGGGGACGGTGCTGCTCTTCGGCTGGGCCGTGACGAGTACGGTGCTCGCGCTGCGCACCCGGGCCTGGGCCTGGCCGTGGCGCGGCGTGCCGTTGCTGATCACGGTGGTCATGGCGGCCACGGTGCCGTTCCTGGGGTTCCCGGAGCCGACGACCGAGATCGCGTTGGCGCTGATGCTGGTGCCCTTCGTCCTGCTGGGCGTTGCCCTGCAGCGGGACCGGAGCCCACGATGAGCCCGCGGAACCTTCCGCTGGTCGTGCTGACCGCGGCCGTCGGACTCACCGCAGCGGTGCCGGCGAGCATGCACCTGGTCGCGGTGACGGTGGTGGCGTACACCCAGCGCGGAGGCTACGACCTGCGGTTGGCGGAGCTGCTGGTGATCGGGGCGGTGGTCCTGGGCAGCGGGCTGACGATCCTCGGGACCCTGCCCGCGCTCTGGCGGGGTGAGCGTCGGGCGCTGCGCCGCGCCGCGCTCGGTGCCGGAGTCTTCGCCCTGCTCAGCGTGCTACTGACGCCGGTCGACCCGCCCTTCGCGATCGCGCTCGGGATCTTCGGCGGGTACGCGCTGCTCGCCGGCGTCCTCGCCCACCGGACCCGGCCCACCGACCGGTCCGGGTCTCGGCGCGCCAGCTCGGTGGTGGAGGCGCACTAGCCGCCCCGCCTTCAGAAGCGGCCGCCGCCACCGCGGCGGCCGCGTGAGGCGGAGCCGCCGAAGTTGCCGGGGGAGTAGCCGCCCCCGCCGCCGCGGTGCCCGCCCCGCATCGCCTCGTTCAGGATCCCGCCGAGCACCAGGCTGCCCAGGTCCACCCCGAGGTTCCGCCCGCCCGCGCCCGACGGCCCGGACCACCGGTCCACGTCCGACCGGGCCAGGTCCAGCGCCTGGTTCCCCAGCGTCTCCGCCTGCTGCGCCTCGCGCAGCGCCGCCGCGGGATCCCCGCCCGCCGTGGCCGCGGCCAGGTGTCGCTGCGCCTCCGCCAGCCGGGTCCGGGCCTGCGTCCCGACGGCCCCGCGGCGCGTCGACACGAAGTCCGACGCCGCGGACACGGCCGCGCGCGCCGACACCAGGGTCTGGTCCAGCGCCGCCTCGGCCCGGCGGCGCTGTCGCTCGACCTCCCGGGCTCCGGCGATCGCCTGGTCGAGGGCGGTGCTCGCCTCGTCCAACAGGTGGAGGGCGGCGAGCGGGTCCGGCAGCGCCGCACCCGCCGCCTCGGCGGACGCCGCCAGCGACGCCTTCGCCCGGGCGAGCACCCCGGCGTCCACACCGGACAGTGCCGAGGCCTCGGCGAGGTCCTGCTCCAGCTCCGCGCGCGCCGCCGGTAGCCGCCCCGCCGCCTCGACGAGCTCGGCCTCCCGCCGCCCGACGCCGTCGAGCAGCGTCTCGGCCTGGGTCAGCGCGTCCTCCGCCGCCCGCCCGTCGACGACCGCGTACGCCGGCCGGGAGGCCCCGAGCTGCGTGCGGGCCTCGCCGACCTCCTTGTCCGCGTCCGCCAGCAGGGCGTGGGCCTGGGCGAGGTTGTCCGCCACCGGTTCCAGCGCCGTCGCCGCGTACCGCCCGGTCAGCGCGGTCCACGCCGCCTCGACCTCCGGCACCCGCGCGACCAGCCCGAAGTGTCGGGACGCCAGCCCGTCGACGTACCCGGCGGCGTCCGCCTCCAGCGCGCGCAGCCGGTCGAACGCCTCGACCTGCGCGTCCAGCCGGTCGTCCGCCTGCGTGGCGAGCCGGAGGATCTCCGCGTGCATGGCCCGCTGCTCGGGCTCGGTCTCGGGGAGCTCGTCGTCGAGCCGCTGGCGGATCTCGAAGGCCGCGACCATGTCCGCCCGGGAGGCCTCCAGCGCCGCGACGAACGGCGCGGCGGCCTCCTCGCCGAAGTGCGCGCGGGCGGCGGAGAGCTCCTGCTCGGAGGTTCCGACGGCGTTGTCCACGTCCAGCAGCGCCTGGCTGGAGCGGTAGCCGAGCGCCTCGGTGGTCTCGCCCGGGAAGGGGTCGACCGGGGCTTCCGACGCGGGGGCCGCCGAAGCGGGGGCCTCCGGAGCCCGCCGACGCCGCCGGGCCAGCAGGTACGCCCCGCCCCCGACGACCACGACCCCGCCCACCACCAGCGGCACGACCGACGATCCGTCGGCCCCGCCGCTCGCCCCACCGGTCCGCAGCCCCTCCGCCAGCGCGACCGCGGCGCCGGCCCAGTCCGCCGCCGCGAGCCTCGGCTGCACGACCGCCGACTCGATGTGGTCCGTGGTGGACTGCGACAGCGCGAACCCCTTGGGGTACGACGTGCCGTACGCCCGGTCGCCGGTCGCCACGGCCAGCAGCACCTGGTTGCGCCCGAGCTGCGAGGCGTTCGCGGTGGCCTCGGCCCAGCTCTGCCCGTCCCGCCCGTCGAACGAGGGCACGTAGACGACCCAGAGGTCCCAGCCCTTGTCCGTGCGCAGCCGCGCGACGGCCTGCTGCACCTGCGCCGCGCCCGCCGCGTCCAGCGCCCCGGCCCGGTCGCTGACCTGGTCGGGCAGCCGGAACGGGGCGTCCGCCGCCGCCGTGCCCGCGAGCAGCAGGAACGGCAGGGCCAACAGGGCGGCGAGGGCGGCCAACCGGCGCACGGCGATCTCCTTCACGAGGTGGTCGCCGTCTATCTTGGCGGGTCAGGCGCCGCCGATGAGCAGGGCCTTCAGCTCGAGCGCGATCCGCTCCCGCAGCTCGGCGTGGGCCTGCCCGGAGCGGTGCTCCTCGGCCTCCAGATCGGGGTACCGCCACACCGGCCGCGACCGGTACTCCGCGGGCTCCCACTCGTACCGGGGGTGCACGTGGGCGTGCAGGTGCGGCCACGAGTTGCCGAGCACCTCGTAGTTCAGCCGCCGGAACCCCGGCTCCCCGGAGAGCACGGTGAACGCCGCCTGCCCGAGCAGCGCCATGTCCTCCAGGAACGCGGTGCGCTCGGCCGGCCCCAGGTCGGTGAGGTGCTCGACCTCGCCACGGTGGATCAGCAGGCAGTAGCCCGGGAGCTTCTGGTGGTCGCCGAACACCGCGAACCCGGACGCGGTCTCGGCGAGGAGGTCCGCCGGTTTCTCCCCGCGCCGCAGGGCGGCCAGCCTGCCGTCGCTCATGGGCGGGAGGCTATCCGGGTTCGGCGGTCACCGCGGCACCGGTCCGCACGGCCACGCCGGGGATCACGGCTGCTCCAGCAGGAAGGAGTGCCCCTGGTGGGGCTCGAGCTCCACGAGGAAGGCCCGCAGGTCGTCCACCACCCCGACCTCCTTCTCCGTGAACATGTCCACGACGCGGTGGCCGGGCACGAGGTGCTCGGAGCGGACCGTGCCGACCACGGCCTCGGCGCTGAAGTTCAGCACCGTGACGTGGTGCGCTCCCGAGTCCAGCTCCTGCACCATGACGAGCATGCCCCGGTGCGAGACATCCGGGACGTCGATCTGGCGGCTCGTCGCGATCCCGTGCCTGGACCGGACGGCGAGGATCGCCTGCAGCTGTCGCAGGAAGCTGCGCTCGTCCTCGAGCTGCTCGGGCAGCGGGCCGTAGAGCGAGCGTCCGCGCGGCATGCCCGCGCTCGACCTCGTCGCGTTCGGCGCGACGCCCATCAGGTCGTGGGCCGCCCGGTTCATCCAGCGCGTGTCGCCCTCGCCGATCAGCTCCGCGACCTCGTCCGCGGGCAATGTGAGCATGCCGGTGAGGTCCCAGCCGGAGAGCGCGAAGACGCCCGGCTGCAACGCGTTGAACATCGCGAGGAGCAGGTGGACGCGCATGATGTCCGGGACGTCCGCGTCGCCGATGTCGTCCAGCGCGCGGAAGCCCAGCGTCGCCGCGATGACCGTCGCCGTGGTGCAGGCGATGCCGTTGGTGGTGAAGACGCGGTTGTAGTCCACCCCGACCAGCGTGTCGCTCAGGTCCGCGCGGATCCGCTCGGCCAGCTGCCCCCCGGTGACGTCCTCGCCCGCGAAGGAGTAGACGTCGTCGCGGTGCCCGGTGGCCCAGTGCAGCAGCTCGTAGGTGAGCTCGTCGTGGTTCTGCAGGGCGTGCACCAGCCCGGCCGGGTCGACGCCCAGCTCGAGGGAGGTGCGCAGGGTCAGCCGCAGGAACTCGGTGTCCCCGGTGACCAGGGCGTGGTGGTAGGCGGGTCGGTTGACGAAGTCGTAGGACAGGTCCGCGCCCGCGGCCGAGGTGGCCCGGATGTCGTCGATGGTGAGGTTGAGCTCCTGGAAGGTGAACCCGCCGACCTTGCGCACCATCGAGCCGATGAGGTGGTTGGCCGCGGCGGAGAGCGGGTGCCCCTCCGACCAGGCAGGCATGCCCTCGGCCGCCTTCTCGACGCCGAGGAACCCGTTGGCGTCCAACCGGAGCCCCCCGGCGCCGAGGTCGGCCAGCGAGTGCAGCGCGTCCCCCATCACCAGCCGCATGCCGGCGAACGACGGGTCCAGCCAGTTGATCGACGGCTGCCCGTCCTTGAAGTAGTGCAGGTAGACCCAGCGCCGCGATACCCCGTCCACCCCGACGACGGGCTTGGTCGCGCTCCAGTTCGTCTCCTTGACCCCCGGCGCGTAGAAGATGACGCGCTGCAGCCTGCCGATGATGTAGCCGGCTTTCTCCAGCGCCTCCTCGGTGGCGGCGTCGAGGTTGACGGAGTCCCGGCCGGCGGGGACCTCCGGCAGCAGCGTCCAGTCCTCCTCCTCGATCTCCACCATGTGGTAGATCCCGGGGTAGTCCGCGTACCTCATCTCGGCGAGCCGGAAGTCGGCGCCCTTGCCGGTGTGGCCGGGCACGATGTCGTCGATGATCGTGCCGCCGGACCAGGTCGCCATGCCGCACATGGCCCGGAACTCGGCCTCCGTGCCGAAGGCGGGGTCGATCTCGGTGGAGATCCGGTCGAAGTGTCCGTCCACCGAGCTCGTGTACTGCCAGCCCGAGATGCCGCCTGCGCGTTTGACCGGTCCGGTGTGCACGGCCTCGATGCCGACCTGCGAGAAGACCGTCCACAGTGCCTCGTCGCCGAGCGCGGCGAGGAAGGACTCGCCGGGCCGGGTGATGAACGAGATCGGGTAGGCGGTGAACCACACCGACGCCGTCTCGACGGCCTGGCGCGGCCCGGGATCGGCGAACGGGTTCTGCCACATGGAGCCCTGGCCGGAGAACTGCCGGGCGATCCCGTTCGCGTCCGCGAGCATCGACTGGCTGAGCAGCCAGGACACGTACGCCGGGTTCTCGCCCGTCGCGGCCCCGTCCTTCGCCACCGAGCGCCGGACGACCGGGGACTTGGCCCGCGCGCGATGGCGCAGCGTGCGCGGCCGCGCGGGGTACTCGTGCTCCGCGTAGGTGATCTCGCTCGGCTCGTGTGTCGTCTGCTCGTCCGTCATCAACGCTCCGTGCTCGCCCGTGCCGCCGTTCGACCGGGGGAGGTCTACCACCCACCCCGCCGAGGCAACGAGGCTGACGCGCCCACGATGCGCCACAGCGGATGTGATCGGAGGCCGAGCGGTCCGCCACCCCGTTCCCCACCCCCGGGCCCTCCACCCCGGGGTCCTCATACCCCGGGCCCCCACCCCCCGTCCGCCACCCCCGTCCCCCACCCCCGGTCCCCATACCCCGGTGATCATGGGCAGATCGGGGCATCGAGTGATCGACTAGCCCCGATCAGCCCATGATCACCAGGGGACGTGGAGTCGGGTGGGTGTGGGAGTGGGTTCGTGAGGGGGTGGGAGTGCGGACGGGGGTGGGAGTGGGGCGGGGGTGGGAGGTGGGCTCAGTGGCCGCAGGTGGGCGGGCCGGGGATGGTGAGGCCGAGCTTGAGGGGGTCGAGGTCGCGGGGGTCGTGCAGCGGGGTCCAGCGGCCGTCCACCTCGTGGTAGTCCGTGGCCGGGCCGCGCTCGGCGATGCACCGGACCGCCCCGACGAGGCGGTCCACATCGGACTCGGTGGTGTTCAGGCCCACGCTGACCCGCACCGCGTCCACGCCGCCCGCGAGCCGGGCGAGCAGCGGGTGGGCGCAGAACCGGCCGTCCCGCACCCCGATCCCGTGCTCGGCGGACAGGGCCGCCGCGACCAGGCCCGCGGGCAGATCCGCGACCACGAAGCTCACGACGCCGACGCGATCCTGCGTGTGCGCCCAGATCCGCAGCGGCGTGACCTCGGCGATCCCGGCGAGCCCGCTCGTCAGCCGCTCCAGCAGCGCCCGCTCGTGGACCGGGACGTCCGTGTCGATCACCCGGTCCAGGGTCCGGCAGGCCGCGGCGAGCGCAGCGGCGCCCAGCACGTTCGGCGTGCCCGCCTCGTGCCGGTGCGGGGCAGGCGCCCAGCTCACCTCGGCCGCGTCCCCGGAGACCCCGACGGCCCGCACCGCGCCGCCGCCCGCCAGGTACGGGGCCGCGACGTCCAGCCAGTCCCGCCGCCCGACGAGCGCGCCCGCGCCGTACGGGGCGTAGAGCTTGTGTCCGGAGAGCACCACGTAGTCGACGTCCCACGCCGCGATGTCCACCCGGCGGTGCGGGGCGAGCTGCGCCGCGTCGAGCACCACCCGGCAGCCCGCGGCGTGCGCGAGCGCGGCGATCTCGGCGATCGGCGGGATCTCCCCGGTCACGTTGGACGCCCCGGTGACCGCGAGCAGCGCGGTCGGCCGGGCGGCGAGGGCCGCTCGGAGCCGCTCCAGCGTCTCCTCGACGGTGTCCGCCGCGGCCAGCACCCGGTGCTCGCCGCGCCAGGCCAGCAGCGTCGCGTGGTGCTCGACGTCCAGGCAGAGCGTGGCCCCGGGCACCGCGCCTGCCAGCAGGTTCAGCGCGTCCGTGGTGTTGCGGGTGAAGACCGTGACATCGTCCTCCCGCGCCCCGACGAACGCCGCGACGGTCTCGCGCGCCCCCTCCAGCACCGACGTGCTGACCTGGCTGGTGTAGCCCGCTCCACGATGGACACTGGAGTAGTAGGGGAGCAGCTGCGCGACGTGCTCGGCGACCGCCTGCAGCGCGGGCGCGCTCGCGGCGAGGTCGAGGTTCGCGTACGGCACGGTGCGCCCGTCGACGAGCGGGACGGGCAGCCCGGTCCCGACGAGGGCGGGCAGCGGGGTGCCGGTCGCGGCGGCGGGGACACAGGGCGCGAACGTGACGCTGGACATGGTGATCCTCCCGGATCCGGTCAGGACCCGAGAGTGCACTGTCCGGGTCCGCGCTTGCCGTCCGCGGGCTCGCGGCGGCCAGGTCGTCACCCGGAGCACCCCACCGCGGAGGAGGGTTGCCGGCCAGCGAGCCGGGGCTTGGCGCTGGCGCTCATGACCTGCCGACGACGGTAGGCAACGCGGCGCGGCCCGGTCAAGTGTGATCCCGCCCATTCACTTAATGACCGGACATAGATCCGGAACGGTTCCCAGAACGGCTGGTATTGTCCGAACCGGCGACACCCGGCTCGGTTTCTGCGTGATTTCGGCAGTGTTTCCGGGTCCGGCGCGGAAAGTGATCACGCTGTGTGCTGGGCGGCGTGACCCGGATGGGGTGACCACGCAGATGTCCGCTGCTCGGCGCGGGTGTCACGTGATCGGTTCCCGGCTTCGCTCACACGAAAGGGTGGAGATCCGGAGCCTGCGCAGCGAACGCGAACAGTGTCCCGCGGGGCCCCGAAAGTACCGAATTCGCGTGGCGCGGGTCACGAAAAGGGGCCGAAAACGGCCGTCCGCGTTTCTGGGATCGGGGTGCGGAGGGGGGCGGTTCGGGGCGTTGCTCCAACCGGGTGGCACAGTCCTCGGCATGCGCCTCCCCGACCTCCTCGCGAGTCGACGCCACGTCGACCTGCGACGCGTCGCGAGCGCGCTGTGTAGCGCGACGGTGAGCTGAGGTCCGGGTCCGTCCCGGACCCGCCCTCCCCGATCCTCGCTCCGGCGCCCGCATCTCCTCGACCGCCCCGCGGCGGTGCATGCGGCGCGCCAGGCCCGCGCCCGACCCGTGGCCGCGCCGTGTCCCCAGGGCTCCCCAGCACCACCGGACACCCGCGGCCCGCGGTCCCGCCGAGCCGTCCGCTCCCCAGAGAAGAAGAGAAAGGACATCCGTGTCCCGACACAGAAGGCGACCATCGCGCTCCGCCACCCGGGTCCTCGGGACGGGGGCGCTCGCGGGCGCCGCCGCCCTCACCGGCCTCGCAGGCACCGCGAACGCCGCGACCCCGGACATCGTGCCCGACCTCGCGCCGGCGCTGACCGCGCCGACGGGGCTCGACGTCGCACCGGCGCCGAAGGCTCCCTACGTGGAGTCGAGCTCGACGGCGTTCTCCGACCCGATCAACCAGGGCCGTGACTTCGCCCCGGCAGGCGTGCCGATCACGGCCCTGATCCAGTCGGCCGTGGGCGCGCCCACCCGGCTGCTCCCGAGCTGAGGCCCGCGATGCGTCTGCCCAAGAAGATCATCCTCGGCCTGCTGGCCGCGGGCGTGGTCGCCGGGGTCACCACGATCCCCGGCGGCGACGCCTATGCCACCGTCCAGACCGTCCGCTCGTCCGTGAAGGGCGAGGACGGCAAGGACTACTGGGTCGAGAACAACATCGACCAGGCCGCGGCCGACAAGGCCAAGGGCACCCGCCCCGAGTATCTGGTCGTGTGGGCCGGTGACGAGAACATCGGTGACACCGTCGTCCCGGACGTCAAGAAGCTGCCCGGTTCGCTGGCGAACCCGACCGACAAGGTCCGCAACGCGGCGCCGGGGCCGGACTTCATGGCGGTCGTCGACGTCACCAAGGGCTCGCCGAGCTACGGCAAGGTCGTCAACACGGCCACCGTCGGCCCGCTCGTCGAGAACGAGCCGCACCACATGCAGTACTCGTGGCGCAAGGGCGACAAGATCTACGCGGGTGGCCTCTACTCGGCGGCCACCTACGTGTTCGACGTGTCCGCGCTGCCGGAGCTCAAGCTCTCCGGCATCAGCCTCCCCAGCCAGACCACCTGTGGGTCGGTGCCGGACGCGTACTGGGTCCTGAAGGATGGAACCGCGTACGGGACCTACATGGGCGGCCCGGTCGTCCCCGGGCCCTGCACCTACTCGAACGGTGAGGTCCGGACCGGCAACGGGTTCGCGGGCACCCCGGGTGAGGTCGTCCGGTTCGGTCCGGACGCCCAGAAGCTGGTCGAGGCCCCGGCCGCGACCGCCAAGGCCGACGACCCCACCCAGTGCCTCAACATGCCGGCGCTCGGCCAGCCCAGCTGCGCCAACCCGCACGGCATCCAGGTCCGTGAGGACCTGAAGACCATGGTCACCAGTGACTACGCCGAGCCGCGGTCGATCATCCTCGACCCGGTCAAGGCGCCGTCGCCGTACCTGCGCAGGCCGACCGTCCGGACCTGGGACGTCTCCGACCTCAACCATCCCAAGGTGAAGTCGGTGTCCTACCTGCCGACCGGCCCGCGTTCCACCGGGACCGACCCGCTGTACAACGAGAACCGCGCCGCGATGGAGACCACGGTCACCAACCTGCCGGGTCACAAGGGTGCGTTCGCCCAGACCATGCAGGGTGGCGCGATCTTCTACACCCCGGACATCACGGTCCCCACGCCGAAGTGGAAGGAGGTCTACGACCTCGCCAACGCGGTGAAGGCGCTGGACCCGAAGGCCGGTGACACCGGTGGTCCGTCGGCCAACGGCGGGTGGCTGCAGACCAGCCCGGACGACAAGACGCTGTACCACACGATCATCGGTCGCAGGCCCGGTGCGCTCGGCAAGGACGACCCGGGCACCTCGGGCGGCGTCATCGCCCTGGACATCTCCAAGCTGGTCGAGTCGGGCGCCGACGCCCAGTGCTCGATCGACGCCCGGGACGAGATCGCGGGTGGCGGCGACGAGGCCGACTGCCCGACGCTCAAGGGCGACCAGGCGATCAACCCCGGCACCGCCGCAGGCGGCCCGCACTGGGGCGCGCTGGACAACCTCACCCTGGGCGGGGACGGCTTCTACCACGAGACCGACCAGCCGCAGCGCCTGGCGACCACGAACTACTTCGTGGCCCGCACCGGCATCGACGGTGACCACAAGGTCTGCCTCGTGGACATCGAGCAGGACGGTTCCCTCAAGCTCGACGCGGACTTCAAGGACGAGAACACCGGTCAGACCTGTGTCTCGTTCAACCGGGAGCGCTGGCCGCACGGCGCCTTCGGCAACGCGAAGCCCCACTCGATGCTGTTCGTCACGAACGATGCCGACATCAAGTAGGCGTCTGTCGGTCGTGCTCCCGCTCGCCCCGCTCCTCGCGGTGGCGGGCGGGGGCACGGCCTCCGCCTCTCCCACTCCCGCCGCGCGTGCGGCCGCGGCGCTGGGGGAGCAGGTGGGGGCCGGTGCAGCGGCCCTGCGCGTCGCGTTGCTGCTGGGCACTGCCCTGATGGCCGGGATCGCCCTGGTCGGGGCGTTGCGGCGGGCGGCGGGTCGGCGCGGGCTCACGACGACGACCTGGGTGGCGGCGGGCGTCGTGGCCGTCGCCGCCGAGGTCGTCCACCTCACCGGGGACGTGTCAGTCCTCGGCACGGTGCTCCAGGTGGTGGCGGCGCTGGCCGCGGCGGCCCTCGTCGGAACCCGTTGGTCCGCCCTCCCCGGGGCGCTCCTGCTGGTCCTGCTGGCGGTGCAGCTCGGCTCGACCCACACCGGCCTGTCCTTCGCGCTGGACGCGGCCTACGCCGTGGGCGCCACGCTGCTCCTCGGCGCGGCCGCCCACGCGGCGACCTCCGCGAGTCCGCCAGCGACGGTCCGCGAGTCGGCCACCGGCGGTCCGCGAGCCCTCCGTGCACGGCCCGCGAGTCGTGCTCCGGAAACCCGCGGGTCGGGCGCCTCCGCGGCCGCGGGGAGCGACGGGGGGGACGAGTCCGAGCCGCCGACCGTCTCGTTGACGGCGGTGTCCGGGGCGGGCGGTCCGTCCGAGGCGAGTGCCACCAAGCCGCGCGCCGGTCGCGGGCTCCTGGTCGCCCTCGCGGTCGTCGGCGGACTGCTCGCCGTGGTCGCGGGAGTGGCGCAGCTGCTGGTCAGCGGCCCGGAGACGGGCTTCGACCTGCTCCACACCGGCTACGGCCTCGCCTCGCTCGCGGCCGTGGTGCTCCCGCTCCTCGGGGTGGCGGCGGCGATCATGGTGGCGCGGAAGGAGAGCACGCGCCACGAGAGCACGTTTCGTGCTCTCGGCGTCGCCGGCACCACGCTCAGCGCACCCAAGCCGCGATCTTCCCACGCTGAGAGCACGAAACGTGCCCACGGCGAGGTCCTCCGGATCGCGGGCGCGCTCGGAGCGGCGGGGGTCGTGGCGGCGGGGCTGCTCGCCGCGCTACCTCCACCGGGACCGGCGGCCGTGCCCGGCGAGCCCCTGCTCCGGGCGGCGAACGTGGGTGGGCAGAGTCTCGCCGTGCTCGTCGCGCCGATGCGGCCCGGGCCCAACCTCGTGCACGTCTCGGGCACCTACCCGAGGGCGGGGGAGATCCCAGCACCCGCGGTCCCCACGTCACACCACCAGCCCTCCCCGACGGCGGCGGCGACGGTCGCCGTCGGGGACGCCCCGCCCGTCCCGATCACGGCGCGGGACGGTGCCGGGGGCGGCTGGGCCGTCGTCGACCTGCCCGCGGGGACGGGCGCGCTGACCCTCGCGGTCGGCTCCGGGTCGACGACGGTCCCGGTCGACACCGGCACCCAGCAGCCGGCCGCGAGCGGCGGCCTGACCGGGGACGACGGCCCCGAGTGCGCCTCGGCGCTGCTCGGCGACCTCGCGGGCCAACGGTCCGGCACCCCGCCGCCCGCGGCGGGAGCCTGTCCCGCCGACGCCCTGTCCGACGCCGACGCGGCGGCTCTCACGGCCACCGTGCGCGGTATCGGCGGGCGCGGGGTCACCCGGATCCGGCTGGTGTCCGACGGTTCGGCCCGCTCCCGGGCGGCCGCGGACGTCGTGCGCCGGGCCGCGCCCGACGCGCAGTTCGTCGACCGCGTCGACAAGGACGCGGCGCTGGTCGTCGTGTCGGGCTGGGCGGCCGCCCGGACGACCCTGGACGAGGCGGCGGCGCGGGCGTTGGAGACCCCGACGCACCTCGGCGGCACCTACCTCGCCCCGTGGCTGCTCACCCCCGGGGTCGTGACGGCGACGTCCTCGTCGGTGCTGCCGCTCACCTTCGACCCCCAGGACACCCTCGCCCGGCGCTACGCGGGGGCGGTGGCCACGCTGTTCCCCGGCGAGCCGCCGGCCACCGCGGGTTTCCTGGCCTGGGTCCGGCACGAGGGCGTCCCGCTCGCGGACCGCCCCACCCTGTACGGCGCCGCCCCGGTCGACGTCCCGATGACCAGCACCGGCCGGCACCACGAGGGCGACCCGAACCCCGCCGCCTGGTTCCCCGGCGGAACCGTCGTACCCGTGTCCGCCCCCCTGCAGTGATCCCCAAGGAGACGACATGTCCGTGATCGCCACCCCCTGGAAGGGGGTTCTCGAGACCGAACGCGCCGCGTTCGGCCCGCTGGACCGGCAGGCCCCACCGACCCAGTGGATCCCGACCTCGGTCGCGGTGCTGCTCGCCGCGCTGTTCCTCTGGGGCGTCTCGCGGGTCGCGCCCGCCCAGCTGGTGGGCGCGGGCGCCCTCGGGCTCGCCCTCGGCTTCGCGTTGTTCCACTCCCGCTTCGGGTTCACCTCCGGGTGGCGGCAGCTCGTGGCCGTCGGGCAGGGTGCCGCGATCCGCGCGCACATGGTGATGCTCGGCGTCGCGACGGTCCTGTTCGGCGTGATCTTCGCGACCGGCATCGGCCTGTCCGGCGCGCCGAAAGGCCTGGTCAGCCCGGTCGGGATCGCGCTGGTCGTGGGGGCGTTCCTGTTCGGCGTCGGCATGCAGATCGGCGGGTCCTGCGCCTCCGGCACGCTGTTCGCGGTCGGCAGTGGACAGTCCGCGATCGTGCTGACGCTCTTCGGGTTCATCGTCGGCTCGGTGCTCGCGTCGCTGAGCTTCCCGTTCTGGAACCACTTCGTGCCGAAGGGCCCGACCGTCTCGCTGGTCGACGTGTTCGGCGGTGTCCCCGGCGCCGTCGCGGTGTCCCTGCTCGCCATGGTCCTGATCACCACGCTGACCTACGTGGTGGCGCGGCGGCGCAACCCGCCGCCCGTCGAGCGGCCGCCGTCGGCGCGCGGGCTCGCCCGGATCGTCCGCGGCTCGTGGCCGATGTGGGTCGGCGCGATCGTGCTGGCCGTGCTGAACGCAGGGGTGCTGTTCGTGTCCGGACAGCCCTGGGGCATCACCAGCGCGTTCGCCCTGTGGGGCTCGAAGGCCCTGCAGTGGTTCGGGGCCGAGCCGCAGAACTGGGAGTACTGGCAGCAGCCCGCGAACGCGAAGGCGCTGGCCGGCCCGGTGCTCGCGGACCGGATCTCGGTGACCGACATCGGGATCATGATCGGCGCGCTGCTCGCGTCGGGCCTCGGCGGGGCCTTCCTGCTGCACAAGCGGATCCCCTGGAAGATCGCGGTGGGAGCGGTCTTCGGCGGGATCCTCATGGGGTACGGCGCGCGGCTCTCCGGGGGCTGCAACATCGGCGCCTACTTCTCCGGGATCGCCTCGTTCAGCCTGCACGGCTGGATCTGGGGTGTCGTCGCACTGGGTGGGACGTGGGTCGGACTGCGGCTGCGGCCGCTGTTCGGGCACTCGAACCCCAAGCCGGTCGACTCGCTGTGCTAGACGAGAGAAAGGGACACATGATGATCCGTGCAACCGCCACCGTCCTCGGCGGACTCGCGCTCACCGCGCTCGGCGGGGGAGTGGCCTCGGCCGCCCCGCTCGTCGCCGAGCCGCCGACGGCGCCGACCGGGGCCCCGGTGGCCGGGGACCCGGTCTGGGTGACCGACCACGTGCCGGTGCCGATCGAGGACCCGACGTTCGGCGTCTTCGCGGCCCTGGCCCCGGTCTATGGAGCCCTGGGCGGGGTGAACTGACGTCCCCGGCGTTCGTCACGTCCCCACCCGGGCGACGTGACGAACGCCGGATTGACGTCGGCGGACGCGGCCCGGCACGCTCCCTCTGAGACGTCATCGATCGTTCGTTCAGTGACGCTCCGCGTCGAGGCGACCGCCGGCGCGGGCGCCGCGAACGGGAGCGGAGCACGGATGCGGACGCGGTTCACCGAGTTGTTCGGGGTCGAGCACCCCATCGCGCAAGGTGGCATGCAGTGGGTCGGGCGGGCACCGTTGGTCGCCGCCGTGGCGAACGCCGGGGCGCTCGGGTTCATCACCGCGCTGACCCAGCCCACGCCGGAGGACCTGCGGGCGGAGATCCGCCGGGCCCGCGAGCTCACCGACAAGCCGTTCGGCGTGAACCTGACGATCCTCCCGGCGATCACCCCGCCGCCCTACGCCGAGTACCGCCAGGTGATCATCGACGAGGGCGTCCCCATCGTCGAGACGGCGGGCGCCAACCCCGTCGACCACCTGGAGCACTTCCACTCCGCGGGCATCAAGGTCATCCACAAGTGCACGTCGGTGCGCCACGGTCTCAAGGCCCAGAACCTCGGTGTGGACGCCCTGTCGATCGACGGCTTCGAGTGCGCGGGCCACCCCGGCGAGGACGACGTCCCCGGGCTGGTCCTGCTCCCCGCCGCCGCGGACGCGATCGACATCCCCTTCCTCGCCTCCGGCGGCTTCGGGGACGGTCGCGGCCTGGTCGCGGCCCTCGCGCTCGGGGCCGACGGCATCAACATGGGCACCCGCTTCATGGCCACCGTGGAGTCCGGCATCCACCAGAACGTGAAGGACCGGCTGGTCGAGGCCTCGGAGCAGGACACCGACCTGATCTTCCGGCAGCTGCGCAACACGGCGCGCGTGGCGCAGAACGCCGTCTCCCGCGAGGTCGTCGAGAAGTTGAACGGCGGCGCGGTGTTCGAGGACATCCGCGAGCTCGTCGCCGGCAAGCGCGGCGCCGTCGTCTACGAGACCGGCGACCTCGACCACGGCATCTGGACCGCGGGCCTGGTGCAGACGCTGATCAAGGACATCCCGACCTGCGCCGAGCTGGTGCAGCGGATCGTCCGGGAGGCCGAGGAGATCATCACCGCCCGGTTGGGCGGGATCGTCGGCGCGACCGCCGCCGCCTGAGCGGGCCCCCCGCCGCGTCAGGCCACGACGGCGCGGCGGGGGAGCCGCACGGTGACCTTCTCGTCCTGCTCCGCGGCGCCCATCCGCAGGTCGCCCACGCACTCCAGCTCGCCCCGGTCCACCAGGTAACGCACGTGCGAGGCGGTCTCGGCCAGCGCGCCGATCTTCATCCGGCCGACCTCCGACCACGGGCGGGACCAGGTCAGCCGCGCCGTGAGCTCCCACATCGTCGGCTCGCCGGACTCCCGGACGATCTCCAGGAGCTCCCGACAGCGCGCCGCGTGATGGGCCTGCAGCGCCCGAGCCCGCTCCCGCAGGCCGCGGAAGCGGTACTCGTGGGCGGGCAGCGCGGTCAGGCCGCCGTGCGCGGTGTCGGTGTCCGCCACCTTGTCCAAGGACGACAGGAACATGGCGAGGGCGGGATCGTCGTTCCTCGGGGTCAGCCCGATGTTCGGGGTGATCCGGGGCAGCACGTGGTCCCCCGTGAGCATGACCCCCGCATCCGCCTCCAGCAGGCAGAGGTGGCCGGGGGTGTGTCCCGGGGTCCAGACCGCCCGCACGGTCCGGCCCTTCAGCGGCAGGACCGCGTCGTCCTCCAGCAGGACGTCCGGACGGGCCATGGCCGCCATGTCCACCCGGTGGTGGCCGCCGACCAGCTCCCCGACGTCCTCGGTGGAGGCGCCGCAGCCGCAGAGCCAGCCTGCCATCCGGGACTGCGGGTCGAACTCCTCGCTGCGTGCGGGAAGCGTCTTCGCCTCCAGCGGGTGCATGCCGACCCAGGCCCCGGAGCGGTCCGCGAGCCGCTGGGAGAGACCGTGGTGGTCCGGGTGCACGTGGGTGGCCACGATCCCGACGACGTCCGCGGTCGTCGCGCCCGCCGCGGCCAGGCCCGCCTCCAGGGCGGCCCACCCCGCGTCGGTGTCCCAGCCGGGGTCGACGACCACGAGCCCGTCGTCTCCGGGGATGAGGTAGCAGAGCGTGTAGCGCAACGGGTTCGCCGGGATCGGCACCGGCACCGACCACAGTCCGGCCTCGAGCCGCTCAACGGGTGGCATGACCCGCTCGATCCACGCCCGCTGCTGCGCAGTCCCGACCACCTCGACGCCGGACACCGGTCACCCACTTCCGAAACGCTGAACGTCCGATATCCATCCGACGGTAGCCGGTCAGGTCACCGCGCGCAGGAGGAATGTGACGACGCGCTCCGCGTACCCCGGGACGTCGATCTCCGCCCTGCGCGCCGCGGGCGTCGCGATGACGTGGGTGACCACACCACCGCACAGGGTGTCCAGCAGCAGCGTGGCGGAGGTGTCCGGCGCGATCTCGCCCCGGTCGATCCCGCGCCGGACGATCGCGCGGGCGGCCACGATCTGGGCGCGTCGCCGCTGCTCCCAGGGCTCCTGGATGTCGGGGATCGCGGGGTACTCGACGTCCATCCGGCGCAGCGCCTGCCCTTCGACGCCGAGGTGCATGGTCAGCAGCTGCTCGGCCAGCCGGACGAGGTCGCCGCGCAGGCTGCCGGTGTCCGCGTCCACCACCGCGGGGACGCCGGCGGTGAGGGCCGCGACGAGCAGCTCCTCCTTGCCGGTCCAGCGCCGGTACAGCGCGGCCTTGCCCACGCAGGCCCGCCGGGCGACGGCGTCGAGGCTGAACCCGGCCCATCCGAGCTCCGCGTAGTGCGCGACGGCGGCGCGCACCAGCCGGCGGTCGACGTCCGGGTCGCGGGGACGGCCTGCAGCGGTGGTGCTCATGGTCACGGCCAGCCTATCGGGTGGTGCCGACCTGCGAAGTTGCATGTCGCAAGCATCGGAGTTAGTTTGCGTGTAGCAACCAAAGGAGAGGGTTCGTGATCAGCACGCGCACCGCGGCGGAGCTCATCGAGGTGCTGCGAGACGTCATCGCCCAGGGGCGGCTCGCCCGCCACCTGGTCGACGCCGACGCGGCGCGTGCGGATCTCCCGTTCGCCCTGCACACCGGCCAGGCCGTGCTGCTGCGGCTGCTCGCCGACGGCGGGGAGCAGCGGCTGGGCGTGTTGGCCTGCGCCCTGGAGCTGGACGCGTCCGTGGTCAGCAGGCGGGTCACCGTACTGGAGGAGGCGGGCCTGCTCGTCCGACGCGCCGACCCCGAGGACCGGCGGGCCCAGCTCGTCGTGCTGACGGACGCGGGCGCCGAGGCGCTGCGCCGCCACCAGGAGGCCCGCGCCGAGTGGATGGCCGAGGCCCTCTCCCACCGCAGCGACGACGAGGTCGCCCGGATCGTCGGCGACCTGCGCGGCCTGCTGGCCGACCTGCACCGGATTCCGGTACCGGGCAGGCAACGCGCGCCCGCCGGCTGACCCCGCACGACCGTCATCGCTCGTCGCAGCTCCCGAGAGTCGAGGAAGAAACGCGTGTCCAGCTCCACCGTCACACCGGTAGCCGCACCGGTGACCGCCCAGGACAGCGGCATCATGACGAGGCGCCAGGTGAACCAGGCGCTCGCCGGCATGTTGCTCGCGATGTTCACGGCGTTCCTGTCGGCGACCATCGTGTCCAACGCCCTGCCCACCATCATCACCGACCTGCACGGCTCGCAGAGCCAGTACACGTGGGTGGTCACGGCGACCCTGCTGTCCTCCACGGCGAGCACCCCGATCTGGGGGAAGCTCTCCGACCTGTTCTCCAAGAAGCTGCTGGTCCAGCTGGCCATCGTGCTGTACATCGGCGGCTCGATCCTGGCCGGCTTCTCCCCGTCGGTGCCGGTCCTCATCGTGTGGCGGGCCGTCCAGGGCCTCGGTCTGGGCGCGCTGCAGTCGCTGGTCATCATCGTGATCGCGGCCATGATCAGCCCGCGGGAGCGCGGTCGCTACACCGGGCCGATCGCCGCGGTGATGTCCCTGGCGACGGTCGCCGGTCCGCTGATCGGCGGTGTGATCGTGGACAGCGCGCTCGGCTGGCGCTGGTGCTTCTGGGTCGGGGCGCCCTTCGCGGTCGTCGCGCTGGTCGTCGTGCAGCGCACCTTGAACCTGCCCGTCGTCAAGCGCCGGGTGAAGGTGGACTACCTGGGTGCGGCACTGATCGCGGGCGGTGTGTGCGACCTGCTGGTCTGGGTCACCCTGGCGGGCCACGACTTCGCCTGGGGCTCCGGCACGTCCTGGCTGCTCATCGCGATCGGGGTGGTGCTGCTGGGGCTGGCCGTGCTCGTCGAGTCCCGGGCGGCCGAGCCGATCGTGCCGCTGTACCTGTTCAAGGACCGCACCACCACGCTCGCCGTGGTCGCGAGCGTCGGGGTGGGCGTCGCGATGTTCGGTGGCGCGGTGTTCCTCGGGCAGTATTTCCAGATCGCCCGCGGCTACTCGCCGACGGCCGCCGGTCTGCTCACCCTGCCGATGATCCTCGGCTCCACGGTCTCGGCCACGGTCTCCGGCATCCTGATCACCCGGCTGGGCCGCTGGAAGGTGTTCCTGGTCGTCGGCGCGGTCCTGATGGTCGTCGGGTTCGGCCTGCTCGGCACGATCGACCACACCACGGACATGGTGCTGGTCGGCGTCTTCCTGGCGATCCTCGGCGTCGGCATGGGCATGACGCTGCAGAACCTCGTGCTCGCCGTGCAGAACACGGTGAAGGTCTCCGACCTCGGCGCCGCCTCCTCGACGGTCACGTTCTTCCGCTCGCTCGGCGGCACGATCGGCGTCTCGGTGCTGGGCGCCGTCCTCGCCACCCGGGTCGCCACGCTCACCACCGCGGGCCTGGCGAACGCCGGCGTCCAGGTCCCCGCGGGTGGCGCGAGCGACGCAGGCATCGGCTCGCTCAAGGAGCTGCCGGGCCCGATCGCGGAGATCGTCCGCGCCGCGTACGGGGACGGTGCGGCCACGATCTTCCTGATCGCGGGCGCCCTCGCGATCATCTCCGTGTTGGCGATCGCGTTCATCAAGGAGGTGCCGCTGCGCACCCTGAGCGGCATCCAGCAGCAGCGGGCCGGCTCCGGTGAGGTCGCCGAGGAGCTCGCGGTGGCCGAGGTCGCCACGACCGTCGACCACGTCGGGGAGCCCGCGTGGGAGCAGGGCAGGCACGCGCTCGCCGAGCAGGCGGCCGCGGACCTCGACGGCGTCGGCCCCGCGGTCTACGGCTTCGTCACCGCGACGGGCGGGCACGGGGTGCGCAACGCCGTCGTCACGCTGACGGCGCCCACCGGGGAGCAGGTCGGCCGCGCCGCCACCGCAACCGACGGCGGCTTCGAGTTCCACCTGCCGACCGGCGGGACGTATCTGCTCGTCGTGGCCTCCGGGACGCTGCACCCCGCGGCCGTCATGGTCGCCGTCGC
>Ga0207641_10001107_pt1 | contig 27070 bp, 24 predicted proteins | sample KBSSwiS62_FD_184306 | JGI IMG/M metagenome (GOLD analysis project Ga0207641, IMG submission 184306) | Switchgrass rhizosphere microbial communities from Kellogg Biological Station, Michigan, USA - KBS Switchgrass S6-2 (SPAdes) (version 2) | ecosystem: Host-associated > Plants > Roots >... | reverse complement strand
GTCGACGGCACGCGCTTCGAACGCACGAATAGCGTACTGATCGTAAGCCGTGACGAATACGACGACCGGCAACGACTCCTGTGGCAACTGAGCCAGCACCTCGAACCCCGACATGTTCGGCATTTGAATGTCGAGAAACAGAACGTCGGGTTTGTGCTGGGTCACCGCTTCGAGCGCTTCGCGCCCGTTCGAGCACTGCGCCACGACTTCGAAATCCGGCGCATCCTTCAGCCGGATTTCAATGCCTCGCCTCGACAGGGCTTCGTCGTCCACGATGATCGTCGTGATCTTCACGCGCGCGCTACCTCAGAAACGGCCGGTCGAGCTTCTGTCTGAGTATTCGTCGGAGGAGCAAGTTCAAGTGGCAACGCCATGTCTACCCGCAATCCTGGGTGGCTGTTGAGTACGGCAAATCGATGGTGCTCACCATAGAGTACCGCCAGACGCTCGCGAGTGTTTCTAAGACCAACGCCTCGACGCTCGTTTGTTGGAGCACCGTCCCGTAATCCAGGTCCGTCATCGATGACACTCACTTCGAGCATCGCGCCGCGGATCCGACCTTCGATGCGAATAGAGCCACCCTGTTCGCGTGAAGAAACCGCATATTTCAGCGAATTCTCCAGCAACGGCTGCAACAACAAGCTGGGCACCAACGCATCCAGCGCCGGCCCGTCAATAGCGTATTCCAATCGCAACCGTTCTCCGAAGCGCAGCCGTTCAGTTCCCAGGTACAAGTCCAACGCTTCAATTTCCTGGCGAAGCGTGACTTTTTTCACCGGGTCCTGGTCCAGGGTATAGCGCAGAAACTCAGACAATCGTGTGACGGCGTTGTTGGCAGTGCGGTTCTGATTGTCGAGGATCAGCGTTGAAATGGCGTTCAGCGTGTTGAACAGAAAATGCGGGTTCAACTGATACCGCAACATTTTCAATTGCGCTTCCTGCGCGAGAGCCGTTGCCTTCAATGCGTCCGCCTGCTGCATCTGCTGAGCCTCGTAATTCTTAAAGCTGAAGTAGAACGCTGTCCAACACAGCAGCAGGTACGTGCTGGACAACGCACCGCCGAACACTTCAAACAACGTCTTGAACTGCCAGTCCGGCTCAACGATCTCCTTGTACGCAAGGTTGATCACAGATCTCAAAGCGAGTGCCGTTGCGTAACAAGTGAGCAGGACGCCGACGACCACCACCCGCGGCGATCGCCCCCAGAGTCGTCGGTAAACCGATCGCATGGGAATCGATAGAACGAAACCTGCAACCGCAGCGATGAGGATCACCTGCCCATAACTGGAAGGCTTCTCATATAAGAGCGCCCCGAAATACTGCGTGACCGCGTACGCAGCCCAGCCGGCCGCGTGCAGAGTCCAGAAAAGCAAATTACGTTTTGTCCGCAGTAATTCGAGGGTCAGCATGCAGGCCGTCGCTGCAGTGTGAGTTCCGGGGAGCTTAGGCCATCCGTTCGTCGAATGCGGGCACGGCAAACGCGCCCGGCACTCGCCTCGTCGCACACGCGCCGGACCGTGCTGCCTGTTGTGGGCCGGTAACTATTTGATTCATATAAAAAACAATCCCCTTGGAACATTGCTTGCGTCGCCGGGTTGCTCCACTGTGGAATTTCGAGAGTGAGTGATTATGAGACAGCTATTCTTAGGCATCAGCGCAGCCGCGTTGTTCTTCGCAGCAGGCGTCGTCGTCGCACAGACTCCCCCCTCGGAGAGCAAGCAGGTTCAGACTGCCGTGGCCAAGCCCGTGGAGACCGCGACGCAGCCCGATCCTGGGACCCGGATGCGTCTGGCTGCGATGGATACCTCTCCGAATGCGTTCCGGAAGTTGGACAAAGACAATGACGGACGCATTTCTGCTCTGGAAGCTGCGGACAATACAAAAGTTGCTGCAGCATTCACCTTGGCCGACAAGGACAAAGACGGGTATTTGAGCAAGGAAGAATTTGAGGCGATGAATCCTGCTTCGCCAAACGCCATGAGGGAGACCGACGCTTCGAGCCCAAGCGGAGATCGCGCTACTGCCCCGAGCGGGGATCACGCATCAGATCCAAGTGGTGATCAGGCCGCTACTGGGCCAAACGAACCAACGCCCACGGATAACTCACCGTCACCACGACGGGTCGCTCGCCCACCAAGACATTAAGAGGCTTGGGCCCGAGAAATTAGAACTCTGGTGCAGAACCGGTGGAGTGCGGCCCATAACGGGCCGCATGCCGAAGTTATGCTGGCTGCGACGGAGTCGGCGCGGCTGCCTGAGTCCCGATCGATTCCAGCGCCTGAATCTGCGATAACGCAGATCCTTGCGCAAAATCAGCCCCAATAGCCGTCAACCACTGCAACGACGCCTGCGTATCAACACGCTTGGCGGAGCAGTGGATTCCCAACACCTTAACAGCCTGCGCGATGGCAACGACCATCGCCTGGGCGAGTTTGTCCTTCAACGCGACCGACGTCAGCTTCGGATCGATCTTCACCAGTCGCAGCGCGCGTGAGCGCAACAGGTTCGTGATCGACGAATCCAGTGAGAAGTCGTCAATCACAACAAAGCAGCCCAGCTTGTCGCACAGAGTGATAAAGCGTTCGACCTGTGCGCGACGCTGAATACACAGCGGCTCGGCAATTTCAAACCCAATGTTATCCGGCGCAATGCCGTTAGCCTTGAGGTTGGAGGCCACGAACTGTGGAAACCGGTCGTCTTCCAGCGTCGAGATCGACAGATTGAGCGTGAAGCTCGTCGGCTCCAGGCTCCAGGCAGCGCGGTTTGAACCCATCCACGCCAACAACTGCTGAAGTGCAATCTTGTCGAAGCTGGGAGGCACTCGGTTCGGTTGCGTCGAGCGCGGCAGCACTTCGAAGCGACGTGTGCGGCCGCCGGCTCGGAGCTTGCTGAAAGGCAACACTTCGAGAACCAGATTTACGCCGTCCGGTAATGCCAGTACCTTCGATGTGCTCGTCGCACTCGTAGATTTGGCCGATTCGGACGAGTTGAGAGCCTTGGTGCTTCCCGTCAACGTCCGCGACGTCATTGTCGTTGAAGTCGACGGCGCGGCCGCTGGAGCGGCATTGACTGTGGGCGGAGCGGGAGCTGCAACAGGAACAGCTAATGGCGCAACTGCGGCCACGGGGAATGGGGTGACGTTGTCAGCAACCGGCGTTGCTGGGGCCGCCTCAACTGAGGGCGCATCCAGTTCCGGCAGGTGGAGGTCAAACGCCTCGGCCAGCGATGGCGTATGTGCCGGCGTGTTCGTGGCACGCGCGGTCGCAGCCTGGGATGACTTCGCAGCTTGGGATGGCTTCCCAGCCTGGGATGGTGGCGCGGCGGCGGAAACAACAGGTGGGGCTGGGCGAGTTGGAACGGCGGCGATCGATACGGGCGCTGCCGCTGTTGCCTTTGGCAAGGAGTCCAACGACGGCGAGAAATCGAGTGTTGCTACAGGCGCGGCGGCTACCTTCGGCGGCGCCGACGCAACTGGCGCCAGCGTTCCCGTCGGAGATGGCATCCCCGTCGATGGCCCGGACTTCGCCGCGGGTTTCAGAGCCGGCGGGTCAAAGTTCAGGTCGCCACCGGTATTGACTGACGGCAACGCGCGCAAGCGCTGCGTCTGTGTGACGGACGCTACCGGCTGCACGTCCGGAGTCAGCTCGAACTCGAGGATGTCATCAACAGCCTGCGGAGAGAGCACCGGCGGCGCAGGGCGCGAAGGCGCGGGTGCGGCGGCGAGCTTAGGAGGCGCAGTCGTCCCTGCCAGGGATGATGTCCCTGCCAGGGATGGCGTCAGCGGTGCCGCCTTTGTCCCTACCAGGGATGGTCCCCCAGCCTGGGATAGTGCCCCCGCGGGGGATGACAAAGTCCCCGGCGCGGACAGCGGGGTTGGCGCCGGCGCAAAATCTTCATCGTCCACCGGCGGAAGGTCGAGGGCCGTCACCGGTTCCACCTGCGAAACACGTGGCTGTGCGGGACGCAACAGCACAGCGACCTTCTGCAGGATCGTACGTATCTGCGCCGAGGCGAGCTTTTCCAGCACGCCATCATTCACAGACTTGATGTCAGCCAGAATCATCGCGAGGCCGACGAGGCCTCCGACGGGCGAGCGCACGGGCAGGAAGATGGCCGCGGGGCCATACTCGATCCCGGTCTCGTAACAATTCGAAGACGTGTCGTTGCTGAGCGCTTCAATCGCCTCGAGAACAACATTGTGCTCATCGGGCCCGAGAGCGCCCTCGCTGAGCCAAAGCGTATTGGCCTGTTCGTCCCAGAGAGAAACAGAGTGCAGGCGCACCGGCGGTAGCGCGGCTCGCAACTGCCATCCCAACGATTCGGCGGTGGCCGGCTCATTCGAAGCAGGAACGGCGGCAGGACCGGCCGCGGCGGGTGTATTGGCAGGCTGACGCACGGCAGTAGCTTTCTGTGGCTGCAAGGACTTCCCCATCCGAAGCACACAGCGTGGGCGGATATTTACCAACGCTGAACGTCAGAATCTCAGGAGTTTCACTGCGGCGCCGTGACACCGCTCGCGTTCTTTCGGAGGACTGGTGTTACTTTTTGCAGTCAGTGCACGCGGTTTGTCATATTCAACGCGGGCGCCGCGCAACTTGACATTGCGCGGCGTCGACTCAGGTCCTATAGACTTCCCAGGTAATCCCGCTTACCGATTTCCACGCCGTTATGTCGCAAGATGTTATATGCGGTCGTCACGTGGAAGAACAGGTTGGGCAGTATCCAACGCTGCAGATATGAAAGGCCCTTGAATTCGAGCGTGCGGTCGCCGGCCGGTACCTTGATATCGCGGTCCTCGGCCCCTTCAAAGGCATTTGGGGGCAGTGTCTTCAAATAGTCGATGGTTCTCGCAATGCGCGCGCGCAACTCCTCGATCGTCTTCTCATTATCTTCGAACGGGGGCGCTTCGACGCCAGCGAGCCGGGCCGCGCCCTTCTTGGCGGTGTCACACGCAATCTGCACCTGCTTTGACAGTGGCAGCATGTCCGGAGCGAGCCGGGATGTGACCAGAACTGCAGAATCGAACTTCTTCTGCGCGGCGAGCGCTGTGCCCTTCTCGAGAATGGCGGACAGATTGCCGAGCGTGTGCGTGAATATGTCTACTGTTACAGCAGGCACCGAGATTTTCATGAAGACTCCTGCGAGCGATTTGACGGCCGGGCGCGAATAATACTCCGCTACAGCTTGGCCGCCATGCGTCCGGGGTGAAACAATAGGGCTGTGGGAACCGAGGATTGAAACACTCTTGAGTCTTCTCTGGACGCCTGCCCAATTGGCCGTACTGGCCAAGGTCGTGGATCTGAACGGATTTTCCGCCGCCGCCCGTGCCTTGGGAGTGCCCAAGGCCGCGGTCAGCCGCGCCGTCGCGGATCTGGAAAAATCACTCGGCACAAAAGTGCTCGAGCGCACCACACGTAGGATTTCGCTCACTCACGCCGGTCGTCTGCTGTATCCGCACGCGAAGCGCGTGGTTGAGGAGTCGGAGGCCGCGCGTGCCGTCATTGGCAAGCTGCATGCTCCTGTAAGTGGCCCATTGCGAGTAGTCGCAGATCCAACATACGGACGCGTGCTCTTCACGCCGTTGGTACCGCGCTTTCTCGAGAGCTTTCCGGACGTTCCATTGGATGTGTCGATGGACGCGCCCGACAATGCCGATGGTTGGGATGTTGCGATCCGCACGCGGTCGGCCGTGGATGGTGGGTTCACATTTCGTCTTCTTGGCGCGCCGCCAGCGCTTCTTGCGGCAACCCCCGCTTACCTGCAGCAACGCACGGTCCCTGCTCGGCCTGAAGATCTCCGCACACACGACCTTCTGACGCCTGAGGCGACCGATCCGCCGCAGTATCGGCTTCGGATGGAGCGGGGGACCCAGCGGGCGGAGGTTCTATTGTCGCCTAAGCTGGCAGTGAATGACCCCGCTGTTCTGCACGCAGCAACGGCCGCGGGGCTCGGAATTGGTCTCCTGCCGGAATTCCTCTGCCGCCAGGGGATGGCGACCGGCCGTCTGAAGCAGGTGCTGCCGGAGTGGACGGTACCCCCTCCAGCCGCTCTATACGCCGTTTACCCTGCCGCGCTCGAGGCCGACCTGCGGGTCCAGCGTTTTGTCGAATTCCTGGCCGCGAATATCGTGCCGGCGCTGGGGGTTACTGGCGAGTAAGATGACATTCCCGCTGGTAGAATCGGGTCTCTCGTTTTCAGGGGAATGACCATGTATCGCGCGCCGCTGCGGGAAATGCGTTTTGTGCTCGAAGAGCTGCTGCAGGTTTCGCGCCTCGCGCAGCTGCCTGATTTTGCCGATTACTCGAGCGATGTAGCCGACTCCATCCTGGAAGAAGCGGGACGGTTCGCCGAGACCGTGCTCGACCCCATCAACCGCACGGGTGATGTGCAGGGCGCGCGTTGGACTGACCAGGGCGTTGTAGCCGCACCTGGCTTTCGCGATGCGTACCAACAGTTCGCGGCGGGTGGTTGGACGCAGCTCGGAACTGATCCCGAGTATGGCGGACAGCTCGTGCCACAGGCCCTGGTGACTGCGGTGCAGGAGATCTGGGGGTCGGCCAACCTTGCGTTCAAACTGTGTCCGATGTTGACACATGGCGCGGTGCATGCCCTGGAGTTGACGGGTACTGCCGATCAGAAACGGCTGTTTCTGCCGAAGATGATCAACGGCGAGTGGACCGGGACCATGAATCTCACGGAGCCGCAGGCCGGCTCGGATCTCGCCCAGATCCGCACTCGCGCGCTACCGCAGGGCGATCATTATCGACTCTTCGGTCAGAAGATCTTCATTACCTGGGGCGATCACGACTGCACCTCCAACATCATCCACATGGTGTTGGCTCGCATCGAAGGCGCGCCCGCGGGTGTTCGCGGCATTTCGCTGTTCATCGTCCCGAAGGTGTTAGTGAACGATGATGGCTCGCTGGGTGAGCCCAACGACGTGCGCTGTGTATCTATCGAGCACAAGCTCGGAATTCACGCCAGCCCGACGTGTGTGCTGGCGTATGGCGAGAAGGATGGCGCCATCGGCTACCTGGTAGGGCAGCCCAATCGCGGCCTCGAATACATGTTCATCATGATGAATGCCGCGCGGCTGTCTGTTGGTCTCGAAGGCTATGCGGTGGGTGAGCGTGCATACCAACAGGCTGCTGAATTCGCGCGGACTCGCATCCAAGGCAAGCCGCCGGTTGCGCAGGCCGAAGGCCTGCTGCCGATCATTCATCACCCGGACATCAAGCGGATGCTCCTGACGATGAAGGCGACAACCGAAGCTTGTCGCGCAGTCTCGATCTACACCGCCTATCAGCTGGATCTTGCCAATCACAACACGGATGAGAAGCAGCGCGTGGCCGCACAGGCGCGCGGTGATCTGTTGATTCCCATTGTGAAAGGGTGGTGCACGGAGACCGGTAACCAGGTTGCCGCGATTGGTGTGCAGATCCACGGCGGAATGGGCTTCATCGAGGAAACAGGCGCCGCGCAGTATGTTCGTGATGCGCGCATCACGACGATTTACGAAGGCACCACCGGCATTCAGTCGAATGACCTGATCGGCCGCAAGATCGGACGTGATGGTGGGGCGGCCATGAGCTCACTGCTGGCTGATATGTCGCGGGAGCTCGAAGGGCTGGAAGCCAGCCCGACGCAGAAAGCTGCGCTCGAGGCTGTTGGGTTGCTGAAGGATTCAACGCAGTCGCTGTTGAAGGCGATGAGCGCGAAGCCTGATGCGGCTATGGCGGTGTCGGTGCCCTATCTGATGCTGTGCGGTTATGTGATTGGTGGTTGGCTGATGGCCAAGGCCTCGGCCATTGCCTCCGGCAAGCTCGCGGGATCTGACAAGGCCTTCTACGAGTCGAAGTTACACACGGCGCGGTTTTATGCGGATCAGGTGCTGCCGAACGCATTGGCGCTGGCGCGTGTTGTGCAGTCCGGCGCCGAAAGCGTGATCGACACGGACGCTGCGCTGATTTGATCGAAAGCGCGGCTGACTTCATGAGTCCTCTTGCTTACCCGGGCTCACGGGCGGTGGAGGATGGTCGTCCCTATCCGCGCGAGCATGATGCACAAACTCTTTTTCCAGGCGACGAAACACCGTCAGCACAATCAGGCCGAACACGGTGGCAATGAAGGCCACCGTAATCTGACCCAACCCCGCCGCCGCGCTCCCGGCGGCCGTCATCCAAACTCCCGCCGCGGTGGTCAGTCCATGCACCTCGCGCCGGTCCGTGAGCTTGAGAATGGCGCCCCCGCCCAGAAACCCGATTCCCGTGGCAATACCCTGCACCACGCGCGCCAGGGATTCGGCGTTCATACCGGTTTCAGCAGCGCCGACGACAAACACTGCAGTCCCCAGTGCCACCAGCATGTGCGTGCGTAATCCGGCAGTTTTGTGTGTCAGCTCCCGCTGAGTACCGATAGCAGTACCGACGGCTAACGCTGCTATCAGGCGCACCGTGATCCGTACTATCTGGGGAACGTCGGGTACGAGCTGGCTCAGCTCACCTGCAACCGAATCCACCTCACCGTGCTCCTTTGGTTAGCTGGCGCGCTTTGCACGCCGCATCGTTACATAGGCATCGAGCGCTGCTTCGCGAGTTTCCTTCAGATCGACCACGGGTTTCGGGTAACCCTCCCGGGGGATCCAACTCCCGATGTACTCATTTTTCGGATCGAAACGCTTCGCCTGCGTTTCCGGGTTGAAGATCCGGAAGTAAGGCGCCGCGTCCGCGCCACAGCCGGCGGCCCATTGCCAGTTGAGTGTATTGTTGGCGAGATCCGCGTCAACGAGCGTGTCCCAGAACCAGCGGGAGCCGTCCTGCCATGCTATCAACAGGTTCTTGACCAGGAAGGATGCGACGACCATCCGCACGCGGTTGTGCATCCAGCCCATCGCCCACAACTCGCGCATACCGGCGTCCACCAGTGGAATGCCGGTCATGTTTCTTTGCCAGGCTCGCAGAAGTCGTGCATTGGCTCGCCACGGAAACCGGGCGAAATCGGCGTGCATGGGCTGAGTGGTTGTCTGCGGAAAGTGGTGCAACAGGTGATACGCAAACTCCCGCCAGACGATCTCACTCATGAAAACGGAGTTGCGCCCTCTGGGCCCCAGCGCATGCCAGATCTGCCGCGGTCCGATTTCGCCGAAATGCAGGTGCGGCGATAATCTCGATGTGCCTTTGACGGCTGGGATGTCGCGCGTGTTTGAGTAGTCGTCGAGGTATTTGCGCAAAAAGCGGGTCAGATTGTGATTCGCACCCTTTTCGCCTGGAACCCAGCTTTCCTCCATGGTTTTGTACCAGCGGGTTTTGGGTAGGAGCTGCAGCGATTTCAGGGCCGCTGACTTTGGCCACGTTTTGGGTGCGTGCAGCTTTCGGGGTAGAGACAGCAGCGGACCGGGATCGAGTACATGCAACAGTCCGCGTTTGAATGCCGTGAAGACCTGGTAGGGCTTGCCGGTCTTGTTGCTGAACGTGGTGGGATCGCAGAGCAGTGAGCCGTTAAATTGCACCGGCTCGATACCACTCTTCTTCGCGCCCTCCGCTACCTGCTGGCTGCATTTCACCGCGGCGGGTTCGTAGCGCTTGTTCCAGTGAACAGCCGTGGCGCCGGTTGAAGCAGCCAGCTTTTTCAACACCGGCAGCGCCTTTCCACGCGCCAGGATCAACCGGGAGCCGCGGCTTTCCAGGTCCTTGCCGAGTGCGTCCAGCGAATGATGTAACCACCACCTCGAGGCCGCGCCGGGCGCCCATTCGCCTTCTTCTTCCGGGGACCAGATGTAGACGGGGACGACTGGCCGGCCGGTCTGGACCGCCGCGTGCAGCGCGGGGTTGTCCTGGAGGCGCAGGTCCTGGCGGAACCAGACAATGACCGCGCCGGTCATCGGGCGCTCTTCGATCGCCTGGTGCTGCTCCTTGATGGTGGTGAGGAAGGGCGACCTTTGTTGGTCCGTGTCGCCACAGGTTTTCGCGCCGTTGCGGCGGTTGGTCGTCTCTTGTTGGTTCGTGACGCTGCCGCCCGCGCTGCCTGTGTCCGTCCGACCGACATGGTCGCTGCGCTGCCGTTTGATTTGCGTCGCGCCTGTGGCCGTGCGCTGGCAGTTGGCGCCTTGGCGCCCGTCCGCGCACTGCTGGCCCCATCGCGGCTCCTTCGTCCGGCCGATGGCGCTCGCCGAAGTTGCACTGCGGGCTGTCGCGCGGCCGCGTGAGCCGCGGAGCCGGTTTTACCCGCTGCAACTCGTGGCCCGCCTGTCGACCGCCGCTTGGCCGGCCCGGCTTTTGCCGCGGTCCGCGCCCGCGCGGCTCGCCGCTCCGGTGCCTTCAATTCCAACTTCGGCGGCTCGTTGAGATTCTCCAGAAATACCCGCCGCTCATCGGGCTCCAGCGCGGCCCAATCAACCTTCTCCCGATGCATGCGCCGCAACTGCTGATCACTGATCGTCGCCTGCACGACACTCTTGCTCTTCCATTTGGAAGGCAAATGTGTCGTGGTGCCAGTCAGCAGCAAGTCGACGACAGCTGCGGCAACTGTCGGATCTCTGGTCAGGTCGCTGTGCGCGGCCAATGTGTAATGGTTCCGCGCGCCAGGCAACCCGGCACTCACTGCCGGTACGGTTCCATCGCCATGCCGGGTGATCGTGTAAACAAAATCATCCTTGCGCTTCTCGACCGCCGTCACCGTCTCCTGCCCAACTCCAATGACGACGCAAATGCGCTCGTCCGCCTGCACGAGCTTGCTCTGAATGCTGCGTGCATTCTGCAACAATGTCTTGTCGGGTCGGGGGCCAGTGCGGGGCCATTCAACGGGATCAAAGAGATCAGCGCAGCCGTTGCACTCCGCTGACGGCAGCATTTGATACAAACTCGGGAAGCTGTTGAATATCTCCCCAGCCAGATCCTCAGGCGTCCCGGTACCCGCGAGGCTCGAAATCTTGCGAACAACGGGATACGTCCCGCGCAGTGCCTGAAGCGGCGCGAACGATCCGAAGTTGGGTGTGCCCAGCAACACCAACCGTTCGACATTGCTCATTCCCGGGTGAGTCAGCGCCGCGCGGCTCACCAGTCCACCCATGCTGTGAGCGACGATCATGATCCGGTCGCTCGGCTCGTTGCGGATCCTTTCCGCCAGGACGGCACCCAACTCATCAACACCGCGCCGCCAGTCGTAGTCGTACAGAACCGGGGAGAAACCAGCGGCCCGCAGGTTCAATTTCAACCGGAGGTACGAATACAGCACCACACCCAGAGGCACGATCGGTGCACCGCCCGCCAGATGCAGCGAAGACAGTCGCCCAACCTGGATATCAATCGGATCCAACCACAGGATGTCGTGTGGCAGTGGCGGATCGCGCCTGATGCCGAGCTGCGAGCCCATGATTCCGGGCACGACAAACACACGAATCGCATCATCGGAGAGTGGCTGAGCGGATGCACGCCGCGCGAGATCCCTCAGTTCCGTGTATTCACTCTGACCGAAATAAGCTGCCAACTCCCGCTCGTACTCGCCGCTGACGAGCAGCTGCTCCATTTCCGCGTCGCTCCAGGCGAACTTGTCGTAGGGAGTGACGTGATCCGGCGGAGGATGTTGTTGGCTCAAGCCGTGAATCTCATTCTGCGCTCAACGGACGGACGGTGGCTGTCGCTTGCACCGTCCCGCCACCGGATAACTGGATGACGAGTGGCACTTTCTCGCCGACGGTCAGCGGCCGCTTCAGATCATGCATCATCACATGAAGTCCACCCGGTTCGAGTTTGACGGTTGCTCCCGGTGCCACGACGAGTTGCTCGTGAGGACGCATCTTCGATTGTCCGCTCGCGACCTTCGTTTCGTGGATCATCGCGTGACCCGCCATGGGTGATTCCACGCCAGTGACGGTTATGGATGTCGCACCTGCGTTCCGCAGAGTCATGTAGGCGGCCGCAATATCCGCGCCCGGTGTAGCTCGTACCCATGCGTCCAGAACTACCAGGGGTTTCGCGCTGACCACCGGGGGTGTCTGAGCTGCGAGGGGTACCGCCTGTCCCACCGGTGGCGGCGTCTGTGCACCGGCAACCGACGCCAGCAGACCGAGCGCTGCGAAGAGGCGAGGTAAAGACAGCGTCAAATGGGCCTCCGGTGCAAATGCGGCTCGTCGGCAACGACCGGAAATTATGCCAGACCGGTCTGCCATCGCGCCGTCTTGCCCCAAATGCTTCGATATTGCATCGAATGTGCCGATTATGCGAACGAACTGCTGTCTATGGGACGGTATCCCGAGGCGACGGATGCTGCGGGAGCCGCCGGAGACAGAATCAGCCGGATGTCTAACTGCCGGAAAGCCCGCCAGAAGCTAGTTCACCTGCATGCCTAATCGGCTGGACTCCGAGAATCCGCAAGCAGCAGCTCAAACCGGCCGCGCCGAGGTGGCGGTATCTCGACACAGAGTTTCCGACCAACTTGAACCGATCATCCGGGCGTGTGGCATCAGATCAGTTCCGGCCGAAAACGGATTCGAACTCTGTCGCCTCGATCGCGCGATCGAACCATGCTTCGATTGAAGCCTGATCGGCGGCAAAAATGCGCGCGCGCAAGGTCTGTGACACAGCGCCGATGCGCCTCTCCAGCAAGCGCACCAGCGCTCGCGCCTCGCCTTCGGTCATAGCTTCGGCCTTGGCTCTGGCTTTGCCGATGGCAACGCCTTCTTCAAAATACTTCTGACCGAAACCTTGCATGATCTCCTCCGCGTGGTCGGGCATTGAACGTTTCCGTTGGAATGAGTCCCTCATCAGGGACTCAATTCCTCGATGCGGTAACGGCAACTTTCGGAGACGGGCGAGTTGGAGGCAACCGACAACAGTCAACATGTTGGGACTGAGCCGAAGCGGATTACCGCAGTGCGGTATCAGATCAGTTCCGGTCGAAGATGGACTCGAACTCAGTCGCCTCGATCGCACGATCGAACCACGCCTCGATGGAGGCCTGATCGGCGGCAAAAATGCGCGCACGGAAGGCCTCTGGCACAGCGCCGATGCGCCTTTCCAACAGGCGGACCAACGCTCGCGCCTCGCCTTCAGCCTTACCCTCGACCTTGCCGATGGCAACGCCTTCTTCAAAATACTTCTGACCCAAACCTTGCATGATCTCCTCCGCGTGATCGGGCATCAGACGTTGTAGTGCTTCGCGCAGCGCCTCAGGGCTGACCGGGACCGGGCCCTTACCAATATAAGCGAGGATTTGCACGACATCTACTGTAGGCAACCGCGCTCCTTCGGCGAGCACAACCTCCAGGCGCTCGGCCAGGTCGCGGCGAAGGATATATTTCAAAGCCATCAGAAAGGCTCGCAGCCGGAAGTGCGCGGAGAGCGTGTTGTCCTCTATCGCAGCGAAGTCCACCAGTGCGTGACGGGAGGAGATCATGTAGGGGCGCAACGGTGCCGGAACGGCGCCAAACAGGTCTTGGAATTCACAGGACACCGTCCAACCTTCCGGTCCGTGATGCGCTACGAGCGGTAGTACCGGCGGCAGGGGCAAGCGTTTATGCACCTTGTACCAACGTGTCAGAATGCGCACGATGTAGCGCAGAAGTTGCAGCCGGGTCGACTCGTCCGGTGAGCTCTTGTGCTCCATGAGCACATAGGCCAGCGCATCCTGCTCCGTTTTCAGCTGGATCCGAAACAGCAGGTCAGTATGGTGCTGTCCGAGGATCTCGTCCACGAAAGAACCCGGCAACCGGAGCGCAGCGGAGGGAATCCCGAGAAGCGCCAGCGGCGCGACGCGGGGCATCAGCTCCGGCAACCCCGGGGCGAGGAGGTCCACCACCTCCCGGGGCAGATGCTCGCGGAGGAAGATGCCTGCAGCTTCGCGATCACTCAACACGTTCTTGAAGAACGAATCGTGGGTGTTAGTTGGTTTGGACATCGCGCGCATTCAAGCAGGCGTCGCGCGAGGCGGTAAGGGGCTATTTCGGGGCTAAATGAGCAGAAATGCGAAGCGCCGTGACGCTCGGTTGGTTATGCGGATGGCACGAATCACGTCCGATGTCTTCACGCGATGAACACGTCTGATTCGCCGCGGTAACACTTACGCGCACATCGCACGGCGAATGCAAGCGCGGACGCGCACGCTCTGGCGAGTTCGCTGATCCTGCGAACCCGTCATAATCAGTGTGCCGAGGTACTAAAGGGATCCGCGGGCGTCGACGCGCCAGATGTCCTCCAGCACACTGCCCCGGACGCAGTGATAAAAGTCATGCATGTTGACCGTAGGGTCGCAATGAGGCGTCACCAACTCGACTTTGGCGCCCAGCCTCAATTTCTCGCCCGGAATCTTGCCGAACTCGTCGCCAAAGTATTTGTAGACGGCGCCCTTCGACACTCCCCGTGCAAGTCGCGGAACCGGTCCATCCATTGAAAACGTCTTGAATCCACCGTCAGTAGTCGGTGAAGTTCGATGGTTGTTGCTGACGACGGTGCACTGAACAAACAATGCCGTCTTGAAGGGATTGGGCTCGGCGCTGAAAAGCTGAACCTCTTCGTACTGAACATCCATGAAGACATACGATCCACACTGGCACTCTGTAAACAGCCCCGCACGGCGATCAATTTCAAACGATCCGGTGCCGCCGCCTGTCACTATTTCCGGCGCGTAGCCAAGCTCGTCAGAGGCAGCTTTCAATACTGCCTCGAGATGCCGCAGCTGAGCGCCGTACGCCTTTTCACGATCGGCCGGCAGCGCGATGTGTTGAACCATGCCGGAATACGCTTGCACGCCAGCCAGCTTCAACACCTTTGAAGCTTGCACGCGACGGATGAGCGTAACAGCCCCCGCAACATCGGGTACTCCCGTGCGCGTCATGCCGATGTCGATGTCAACGAGCACGGTGAGCTTCCTGCCGCCTCGTTCGAGCGCTTCGACGCCGGCCAGCGTATCAACAACGACCATGAAATCTTTGCTGCGAGCCGCAAGCCCGCGGACAATATCCAGTTTGATATCGCCAACAACGGGCGTAGTGAGCAGCACGCCCGGCAAGCCTGCCTCGACCATGACAGCCGCTTCACGCACGGTCGCGACGGATATTCCAACTGCTCCAGCGGCAATCTGCCGCCGTGCGACCTCGACGCTTTTGTGCGTCTTTGCGTGTGGCCGTAACGCCATGCCCGCCTTCTTGCACAGACGCGCCATAGTCCTCACGTTGTGCTCGAACGCGGCGAGGTCCAACACCAATGCCGGCGTCGCCATGGCCTCCCGCGCCCGCGGCTGGCCAATCAGGCGCGCGTTCGGCCCAAGATCCATACGCCGACTCCCGCCGCCACCAATTTGCCGTGCCGATCCCGGCTTACGAGCCGCAGGCGCGGCCCGCCCGCTCCGTTTCTTACCTCGCATGGTCATGTATGATCTTACACATCGCATCAATAGCAACACGCCGGGCGCTGGTCTTCCTCCAAACACCACCTACCTGCCGCGAAGGGGCGGGCCGCGCAAACGGCCGTATGGTCACGCCCTTTGCATTCCCATACGCCCCACGACTCGCCAACTCGGGCAACAATGTAACTCCTGCCCCCGTCGCGACCATCTGTCGCAATGTCTCCAGGCTCGTCGCACGGAAGTCCTGTTTCTCGTGAAGGTTCACGCGACTACAGACTTCCAGAGCCTGGTCGCGCAGACAATGCCCATCCTCCAGCAGCAACAGTGTCTCGCCATTCAGATCATCAATCTTCACATGGTCGCGCTTGGCGAGACGATGTTGGTCCGGCATCGCGACCACAAACGGTTCGGTGAACAGCTCCTGGGTTTCAAACCCGTCAGCTGCGATGGGTAAAGCCAGAATTCCCAAGTCGATATCACCACTTTCGAGCCGCTCCAGTATCTGCTCCGTCTGATACTCATACAGACGCAACTCCAGCCGGGGCAGTCCCTTCCGTATCGGTTGCGACACTCGCGGCAGCAGGTACGGTCCGATCGTCGGCAGCAGTGCCACCCGCAAGCGCCCCGCCAGCGGATCCCGATGCGCACGGGCAAGGGTGACCACTTCTTCACTGGCTTCGAGCATTCGCCGCGCGCGCGACACGATCTGCTCCCCGGCCTCGGTCAAAGACACGTTATTGGGCTGGCGTTCAATGAGCTGTACCCCCAGATAGTCCTCCAGCTTCTTCAGCTGGGCGGACAGGGTGGGCTGGCTGACAAAGCATTTCTCGGCCGCGCGGCCGAAATGGCGCGTATCGGCCAGCGCGACCAGGTAACGCAGGTCTTTCAGCTTGATATCGACGCCTTGACTCACTCGCTTCACCCCATATACAGCATCTATCGATCCTATCATATCAATCGATTGGAACTATAGATGCCAAGGCGGCAGAATGCTCGCCATTCGGGGGGAGAACCCGTTAACACAGCAAAGCACCTTTCAGGAGCATTTAGATCATGTTGAGCATTGGACAGAAATTTCCTCAGTTTTCCCTCACCGGCGTGGTGTCGAACGACCTGAAGAACGCCTTCCAGCCTTTCACCCAGGACAGCTTCCAGGGCAAGTGGCAGGTCGTGTTCTTCTGGCCCAAGGACTTCACCTTCGTGTGCCCGACCGAGATTGCCGCGTTCGGCAAGCTCGACAAGGAATTCAAGGCCCGTGATGCACAGGTACTCGGCGTCAGCACCGACAGTGAGTTCGTGCACCTGGCCTGGCGTAAGGACAAGGAAGAGCTGCGTAACCTGCCCTTCCCGATGTTGGCCGATATCAAGCGCGAGCTCTCCAGCGCGCTGGGCATCCTCGACCCCGAGGCTGGCGTTGCGCAGCGTGCAACGTTCATCGTTGACCCGCAGGGTATCGTGCGCTTCGTCTACGTAACCGACCTCAACGTCGGCCGCAGCCCTGAAGAAGTCCTCCGCGTGTTGGACGCTCTTCAGACGGACGAGCTCTGCCCCTGCAACTGGAAGCAGGGTGAGGACACTCTGAAGGCTGCCTAAGGCACCGTACATTCACACCGTTTGAAAGGTGAGGGTGCTGGGCACCCGGGGGGAGACCTCCAATCCCTCTTCTCATGGGCTGCGCCCAAACTTTCAAGCGGGCCGAAGCGGCCCGCACCATATAGCCGGCGCAAGCGCCGGGTAGGAGATTGCTGTTATGGCAACACTTGATAGCATTCGCGACGCGATCCCCGACTACGCGCGCGACCTCAAACTCAACCTCGGAAGCGTGCTAGCTACAACCGGCGCTCCGGGCCTGACGGAGAAGCAGATCTGGGCTGTTGCCCTGGCGTCAGCCATCGCTTCCCGCAACGTCTCTTTCACACGCGACATCGAGTCGCTGGCTTCGGCACATCTCGATGCGGCGTACCTGAACGGCGCGCGCGCTGCCGCGTCGATCATGGGTATGAACAACATCTACTATCGGTTCCTCCATCTCGTCGAGGATCCGGAGTACGCGCAGATGCCTGCCCGGTTGCGCATGAACGTTATCGGCAACCCTGGCATCGAGAAGCAGGACTTCGAGTTACTGTCGCTCGCCGTGTCGGCTATCAACGGTTGCGGAACCTGTGTTGCCTCTCACGAGCGCACTCTCCGCAAGCATGAGATGAGCCGCGAGGCAGTGCAGAGCGCGGTCCGCATTGCTGCGACTGTCCACGCAGTGGCGCGCGTCCTGGAAGACGCGGCGAGTCAAACTGCCGCGGGAGAAGAACAGGCAGCCGCCTGAGCATTAAGACACTGACGCGATCTCCCGCCGGTGCGTTATCCTGAGGCATGTCGCTCAGGTTATCGGCGGGGGTCGTCGTCGTCAGAGAGCTCAAGGGCTCCTGGCGTTATTTGATGTTGCGCGCCTATCGCAACTGGGACTTTCCCAAGGGAATAGTCGAGAGCGGAGAACAGCCACTTCAGGCTGCGATCCGTGAGGTCAAGGAAGAGACGCTGATCGACTCCTTGCAATTTCGCTGGGGCGAGGTCTACAGAGAGACCGCTCCGTACAGCCACAAGAAAGTCGCTCGATACTACGTCGCGCAGACCTCAATGGAGGCCGTCACCCTTCCCGTTCGTCCTGAGCTCGGTCGTGCGGAGCACAACGAGTGGCGTTGGGTCACCTTTGAGCAGGGACTTGCGCTCTGTTCCCCGCGCCTTGATCCCATCATCCGTTGGGCGTCCGAAACCATCGGGGCGCCTCCTTCAACCGGCTGAACCTGACTCCGCCTCCTGCCGCGCCACCTTCATTATTGAGTCCACGAACAGCGATAAGAGTGACTCGGCAGTCGGCGACGTCATCTCCGACGGGCTCGACATCATGAACAGCCTCACTCCTTCGGCGAGGCTCATGAATCCCATAGCCATCTTCTCGGTCGACATCGGCGGGGTGACGCCGACGCGCTGATAGAAGTACCCGATGAATGATGCAATCTGTGCCCGCTTCTCCGCCATGAGTGCGTCCAGCTTCGCACGGAAGCGCGCGTCACGCGCTGCCACCATCCGAGCCTCCGTCCAGTTCATGAAGGACTCGTTGTCGCGGAACATGTGAGAGTAAATGTCCCGCGTACGCAGCTGCATTTGATCCACGGGCAGGTCACTGGCACGCAGCTCGTCGAACTGAGCCAGCGATCGAAGGTGGTCGCGCCGCAACAGCTCAATGAACAGGTCGTCCTTGCTTTTGAAATTGGAATAAAAGGCGCCCCGCGAATATCCGGCCGCCTCTGCAATATTCTCCACGCTTGCCGCGTCTAGCCCTTTACGGGCAATCAGTTTCTGGGCGGCATCCAGCAGACGCTGGGTCGTCTGCTCGCGGCTGTCCTCCCGGCTCAGTCTTTTTCTGGTCATTCGCGCCAGCCTACCACGTCAGCCCCCGCCATTGGAATACATCTTTGTATCAGGATACATTTGTGTATCTGAATACTAGATTGTAGGTGGTGGCAGGCAGGGCAGGTGAGCAAGATGCAAAGAATATTTGTTGGCGGAACCAGGGTTGTTGCGGCCGCGGCTGTGCTTGCGACCGCTGCATGCGGCCGTGCGCCAGCGCCCCCGCCGCCCCCTGCGGTCGTGGTCGCGCTATCCGTTCACCCCGATGCTGACGCCCGGAACGGCGGAACTGGCACCGTTCGTTACCCGGTCGAAGTCACGGCACGGTACTCGAACGCGATGTCGTTCCGCGTTCCCGGCAAGCTGATCAAGCGCAATGTTCGCCTCGGTGATTCGGTAAAACAGGGACAGATCCTCGCGCAGCTCGATCCGGTCGACGCCCAGAAACAGTTCGCGAGCGCAAAGGCGGCACTGGATGCAGCAGAGCACCGCCTCCTGTACGCCCAACAACAGCTGGATCGCGACAAGGCGCAGAGCGAAGCCAACCTGATTGCGGCGAATCAACTCGAGCAAACACAGGATAGTTACACCGCTGCCCTGGCTGGACGCGATCAAGCGTCGGCCCAGCTCGTCGTGGCGTGCAACAACCTGCAATACAACACGCTGGTCGCCGATCACGATGGTCTCATCACCAGCGAAAACGCCGATACGGGCCAGGTCGTTGCCGCGGGACAGGCTGTGTACGGGCTCGCCTGGAACGGCGACACCGATGTGATCCTGGACGCGGCGGAAAGCGACCTCGGCCGAATCGCCATCGGCCAAACCGCGAAAATCAGTTTCCCCGCGCTCCCCGGCCGCCAGTTCGAAGCCCGCGTCCGCGAAATCGCCCCCGCCGCCGATGCCCAAAGCCGCACCTTCCGCGTGAAGCTCCAAATGAGCGGTTCGCTCGATGCCGTGCGCCTGGGAATGACAGGCGACGCCGCCTTGTTACCAATCGGCACCGACGTGGCGGCCGACGCCACGCACGGAGCCAACGCCGCCGGCGCTACGAACGCCAGCAGAGCCGCCGCCAATTCCGCCGATGTCAGGGGCGCCAACACGGCTGCCACCAAGTCCGACAGCGCCACGACCGGCAGCAGAGCCGCCGCCAACCGCACCGCCAATTCCGCGGGCCCAGCGAGCGCCAACAGCTCCGCCGCCACGACAAACGCCAGCAGCGCGCCGGCCGTCGCTGCGGCTAACACGGTGTCGCCGCAACCAACATTCACGCTGCCGGCTACCGCCATCTTTCACCAGGAAAATAGCCCTGCCGTCTGGGTGATCACCGGCAATGACTCCACCCTTCAGCTCCGCCCGGTGAAGGTCGGCAGCTACACCGACCACACCTCGGTAGTTACCGCCGGCCTAAACGACGGCGACGTGGTAGTGCTCGCAGGCGTCCACACCGTCTACGCCGGCCAACACGTCAAACCCGTCCGACCACTGTTTGACGGCGAAGGCAACATCGACGGGCCTGCGTCAGCGACGCCCACTGCCGGAGCCGCGGCCCGCCGCCCCAACATCCCGCAGGTCGCCGCCGCCCAGCAGCAAGCAGGCGCCCAATGACCACCGACTCCACAGCCACGCTGGGAGTCCCTCCAGGCCACCCGCCTGTTCCGGCTACCACGCCAGCCGAGGAAGCTCACAGCTTCAACCTCTCGAGCTGGACTCTCAAACACCAACCGCTGGTGATCTTCCTCCTCGCGTTGATAACGCTGTTCGGAATCATCTCCTACGGCCGCCTCGCCCAGTCCGAGGACCCGCCATTCACCTTCAAGGTGATGGTCATCAGCACCTTCTGGCCCGGTGCGACTGCCCGCCAGGTGCAGGAGGAAGTCACCGACCGGATCGCCCGTAAGCTCCAGGAAACCCCCGACGTGGATTTCCTGCGCAGCTACTCTCGCCCCGGCGAGTCCACGCTCTTCTTCACCATCAAAGACTCAGCACCCCCCTCGCAGGTACCGGACACCTGGTACCAGGTGAGAAAGAAGGTCGGCGACATCACCAACACGCTGCCCACCGGTATCCAGGGCCCGTTCTTCAATGACGAATTCGGCGATGTCTACACCAACATTTACGCGCTCGAGGGCGACGGCTTCAATTTCGCGCAGATGCACGACTACGCCGAACGCCTGAGGACTGAGCTGCTCCAGGTACCGAACGTGCAGAAAGTCGACTTCATAGCCGACCAGGAACAGCGCATCCACGTGGAGATCGCGAACGTTCAGTTGGCGAAGCTGGGTCTGACGCCCCAACAGATTGCCGACGCCGTCAACGCGCAGAATGCGGTTGCTGGCGCAGGAGTCTTCACAACGGACGCAGACCGCGTCTACGTTCGCCCAACCGGACAATTTGCGGATGTCGAAAAAATCGGCGACACGCTGATTCGCGTGAATGGTCGCGTGATCCGACTCGGTGATATCGCCACCATTAAACGCGGCTACGTCGATCCGGCCACCCAGTATATGCGTTTCAACGGCCATGCCGTGCTGGGTATCGGCATCACAATGCGACCCGGCGGCGATGTCATTGCCCTGGGTAAGGCACTGAAAGGAGAGACGGCGCGGCTGCGTGAGTCATTGCCAGCGGGCCTGAAGCTGACTCAGGTATCGGACATGCCCGAGGCGGTCAGTCACTCCGTGGAAGACTTCGTCGAAGCCGTCGCGGAAGCCATCGGAATCGTGCTGCTGGTGAGCCTGGTCAGCCTGGGTGTCCGCACTGGCATGGTCGTCGTCATCTCCATTCCCCTGGTGCTGGCCGCGACCTCCCTGCTGATGTACGTCTTCGGCATCGGCCTGCACAAAGTCTCGCTCGGCACGCTGATCCTCGCGTTGGGCCTGTTGGTCGATGACGCGATCATCGCAGTCGAAACGATGGCCGTGAAGTTGGAACAGGGATTCGGGCGGCTGCGCGCTGCCGCCTTCGCCTACAGCAGCACGGCCTTCCCGATGCTCACGGGTACGCTGGTCACAGTGTCCGGATTCCTGCCGATCGCGCTGGCGAAGTCGGGAACCGGCGAGTACACGCGCTCGATCTTCGAAGTATCCGCCATTGCGCTGTTGCTATCGTGGCTGGCGGCCGTGATCGTCATCCCGCTCCTCGGCTACCGCATATTGTCGGAGCACCCAACTGCCGGTGGACTGGGGCATAGGAAAGAATCCGCGCAAAGCGCCAAGGAACACCATGACGTCTATGACACCCCTTTCTACAACCGCCTGCGAGGGTGGATAAGCTGGTGTGTCGATCACCGCGTCACAGTGTTGGTTGTCACGTTGATCATGTTCGTAATGGCCCTGGCCGCCTTCAAACTGGTGCCCCAGCAGTTCTTCCCCAGTTCCGACCGCCCTGAAGTGCTGGTGGACCTGCGCCTCCCCGAAGGAGCCTCTTTCCCGGCAACCCTGCGCCAGACCCAGCGCCTCGAAGCCGCCCTGAAGGATCGCCCCGAGATCGATCACTACATCGACTTTGTCGGCGCCGGTGCCCCGCGCTTCTACCTCCCGCTGGATCAACAGTTGGCCGCACCCAACTTTGCCCAGTTCGTGATTACCGCCCACAATGTGAAGGACCGGGAAAAGCTCATCCCCGTGCTGAATGATCTTCTGCACGAGGACTTCCCCTCCATTCGCACACGCATCACCCGGCTGGAGAACGGTCCCCCGGTCGGCTTCCCAGTCCAATTCCGCGTCAGCGGTCCGGAGATTGCCACCGTGCGGCACTGGGCCGAGCGTGTGGCTCATGTGATGCGGCAGAACCCGGACACAGACAACGTACAGTTTGACTGGGATGAGCCCGCCGAGCGGTCCGTTCACTTCGAAGTGGACCAGACGCAAGCGCGCCGACTCAACATCACTTCGCAGGAAATCGCCAACTACCTGAACATGTCGTTGACGGGTTACACCATCACGCAGTTCAGGGAGCGCGACAAGCTGATTGGTGTCGATCTGAGAGCACCGGAGCACGACAGAGTCGATCCGTCACAGATCGAGCGCCTGGCTATCCCGTCGCAGAGCGGCGTTGCGGTGCCGTTGGCTGCGCTCGGCCACTTCACATACGGTTTGGAGTACGGCGTGATCTGGGAGCGCAATCGTCAGCCGACTATTACGGTCCAGGCTGATGTCCAGCATGGCGCCCAAGGTATCGATGTCACAGGCAAGGTAGACGCGGCGCTCGCCCAAGTGCGTAAGGAGATGCCTGTTGGTTATCGAGTCGAGATCGGAGGCTCGGTCGAAGAGAACGGCAAGGCGCAAGGCTCAATCAACGCTCAGATGCCGCTGCTGTTGATTGCCATCCTGGTGCTGCTGATGGTCCAGCTGCAGAGCTTCAGCCGCACGCTCATGGTTATTCTGACCGCACCGCTGGGCCTGATCGGCGTGGTGATTGCGCTTCTGCTGCTCCACATGCCGTTTGGCTTCGTTGCCTTGCTCGGCACAATCGCCATGTTCGGTATCATCATGCGCAACTCCGTCATCCTGCTCGATCAGATTGAGCAGGACATCCTGGCAGGCCACACTCGCTTCGAGGCAATCATCGGAGCAACTGTCAGGCGTTTCCGCCCGATCACGTTGACAGCGGCTGCCGCCGTGTTGGCGTTGATTCCGCTCCTACGGAGCAACTTCTTCGGCCCGATGGCGACCGCGCTGATGGGTGGCATCACTGTCGCCACGATATTGACGGTGGTCTATCTGCCGGCGCTGTACGCGCTTTGGTTCAGAGTGCGGCGCGATGAACCCCCGCCAAGGCCAGCCCACCCGCAGCAGGTGTTGGCACCATGAAAACATCATTGGTACTGGCGGTGACATTGGCACTTTCGGCGTGCACCGCATTCGGCCCCAGCCGCAAGCCGCCGAAAATGCCGGAGCCCGCTCACTACTCCGTTGAGAGTCAGCCTGCGCAAACGGCTGCCGCCGACGGAGTCGCGCAGCAGCTCGCAACCGGCGCTCGCCCGGTCCCCGAGTGGTGGAAGGAGTTCGGCTCCGATGACTTGAATGCGCTGGTCGATGAGGGGTTGCGTAACAGCCCGTCATACCAGAGCGCACAGGCCACCTTGAAAGCGGCAAGGGAGCAATTGCGGGGTCAGATTGGTGACAACCTGTTCCCAAAGGTTGACCTGGAATTCAACCCGACGCGCCAGCGGTCGTTGGGAATTCCCGTCCTGCCGCAGCAAACCTTCATCGAGAACGTGTTTGTCGCGCAAGCCAAGGCGAGCTATACCTTCGACTTTTTCGGCGCGGCATTCCTGGCTGACCGGGCCCTGGCGGGCCAGGTAAAGCAACAGGCTCTGCAGCTCGAAGCTACGCGGCGCGCGCTGGCAACCAACATCGTGGTCGCAACTATCAACTCAGCCTCGATGGCCGAGCAGGTTGCGGCCACCGAGGCGCTCGTCAATCTCGGTGAAGAGCGTGCGCGTCAAATCGCGAGCCGATACAAACTCGGGAGCGCGTCCAGAGAAGAAATGCTGAGCAGCGAGCAGGACGCAGCCAACGCGGCGGCTACATTGCCATCGTTGAGAGCGCAGGCAGCGGCGGTCCGTCACGCCCAGGCGGTTCTGTTGGGGAGGTCGCCTGACAATGCACCTCCGCCAATGAAGTTGTCGGACCTGAAAGTCCCTGAGACCGTGCCTGTCTCGGTACCGAGCGAGCTGTTGCACCAAAGACCTGACATCCTCGCGGCCGAGGCTGCTCTGAAGGCAGCGGCGGACGCGGCGGGCGCGGCAACGGCATCAATGTTCCCGTCATTGACGCTCAATGCCTCCTACGGACACGGCGGCTTCGACTGGTCGACGTTCACGTCGCCTCAGGGCGTGATCTGGAGTGTCGCCGGATCAGTGACACAACCGCTCTTCCACGGCGGAGCGTTGTTCGCACGCCGTCGCCAGTACCTGGCGAACTACGAAGCCGCTGTCGGTCAGTACAAGCAGACGGTGCTGTCCGCATTTAGGAACGTCGCCGACACGCTGGTGTCGCTCGATGAGGACGCGAACACGCTGACGCAGACGCAGCGGGCAGAGAGGGCCGCGCATGACACCAGTAGCGATACCGAAGCGCGCTACAAATTGGGCGCGACACCGTATTACGCTACATTGACGGCAGGACAGCAGTACCAAAATGCCCGTGTGCAGGTTGCACGCGCACGAGCATCGAGGCTAGCGGACACGGCAGCTCTGTTCGATTCCATGGGCAATCCGTGATGGAATGGGTGGATGAGTCGATGGTCACTTCTTTTGTATTTAGCGTTAGCTGCAGCCGTCCCTGCGGCTCCCTTGAGTGTCTCCGATGACACCGGCAAAACCGTAACCCTCCCAGCCATCCCCACCCGCATAGTCAGCCTCGCCCCCGGCGCGACTGAAATGCTCTTTGCCGCAGGTGCCGGCAAACACGTCATTGCGACAGTGGAGTATTCCGACGATCCACCTGCCGCCAAGCAGGTGCCGCGCATCGGTGACGTCGTCGCGATCGACATGGAAAGGCTGGTAGCACTGCGTCCCGAAGTGGCGGTGGTCTGGCCCGGCGGCGGCAACCCCGCACAGATCGAAGAGATCAGCCGAATGCATATCCCAATGTATCGCCAGCAAGTCAACACGCTGGCTGACATTGCCGGCTCGCTGCGCCGGCTAGGCGCGCTGGCGAGTACCCGCGATGTGGCCGAGCAGGCGGCGCAAAAAATTGAAACGCGGCTCGCGACGCTTACGCGAACCTACGGAAGCAGCCGCCATCCCAGCGTGCTGATGGAAGTCTGGAACCACCCGTTCTACACCGTAGGTGGTACGCACTTGATGAGCGATGCTCTGAGAATCTGCGGGGCGCGCAACGTATTCGGCGATCTGAAGGAGCTGGGGCCCGTAATCGACGTTGAGGCTGTCGTCGCCCGCGACCCTGACATCATTGTCGCCGCGGCCCCACCGGGAGCCGGCGCCGAGTGGCTCGCGGACTGGAAACGCTTTACGACATTGCGCGCCGTGCGCAACGGCAACCTGATCGCCTTCGAAGATCAACGCCTGACTCGCCTGGGCCCAAGCGTCGTCGATGCGACGGAAGCCCTCTGCAAAGCGCTGGCGAAGGCCCGTTAGCCCGCCTTATTCACGAACGGGAAACGCGGGTGCCGGCGGCGCCTCACTCGGGGAGGGTGTTTTCGGCACCGCCCGTAAACCCGGTTGCGCAGGCCTGCGCCTGCTCACGGCCCGGGGTTGACCCTCGCGGGCCAACCCGTGCGACGCATGCGTCGCACCCCTGGGGGCTGCGGGAAAAACTCCTGTTTTTCACGCTGCCGAAAACACCCTCCCCGAGTGAGTCACCGCTTTCAGGCCGTGCCGTTCGTGAATAAAGCGGACTAGTCTCTGAAGTTATTGAACTGCAACGGCGTATCCAACTTCGCCCCGCGCAGCAACTGAATCACCGCCTGCAGGTCATCCCTGCTCTTCCCCGTCACCCGCACCTTCTCACCCTGCAAGGCCGTGGTGACCTTCATCTTTGAATCCTTGATCAGCTTCGAAATTTTCTTCGCGGTCTCCGCATCGACCCCTTCTTTGAAAATTACGTCCTGTTGCGCTGATCCGAGGTCGGTTTTCGGATCCTGGATGTCCATGTAGTTGAGGTCGATGCCGCGCTTCGAGCACCGCAGGGTGAGAATATCCAACATCTGTTTGAGCTGGAATTCAACCTGCGCTTTCAGGGTGACGGTCTTTTCCACCAACTCGAAGGTGGCGCCGGTGTCCTTGAAATCGAAGCGCTGGGACAGCTCGCGAATTGCCTGGTCCACCGCGTTGGTCAGCTCGTGTTTGTTGAGCTCGGAAACAACATCAAATGAGGGCATTGAATCCTCCCGTCTTACCGGTCGCCCGCAGCCTTCCTGGCCTCCGCGTCGAGCTTCTTGCGGTACTTGCGCGCGAGCTCCATGAACCGGGGCGTGGGGCCGACGTCTTCGTAAACAGGATCGCCTTGCTCATCCGTCGAAATCACCGTCTGACCCGCCACGTATGGCATGGCCGTCGCAATCTCCTGCAGCGCCACCCCCAGCAGATCCGTGATCAACTGCTCAGCCGTCCGTCCCGGGAACATCTCCATCAACGCTTGTAGCTGAGCCGCATCATCGACCGGCAGCCGGACGGCGTACTCCGTCACCGTACGCGGTGCGGCAGCCGTTTCCCGCCAGGACTCGAGCAGCGTCTTAAAACTCACAGGCAACTCCACGTCAACCACGAAGAGTGCCTATTCTACAGGGGTGAGGGCGACTAATGATCGCCCCTGGGGCGGTCCTCGCGACGGCAAGGGCGTCGTGGCCTCCCATTACT
>Ga0207641_10001101_pt1 | contig 27140 bp, 21 predicted proteins | sample KBSSwiS62_FD_184306 | JGI IMG/M metagenome (GOLD analysis project Ga0207641, IMG submission 184306) | Switchgrass rhizosphere microbial communities from Kellogg Biological Station, Michigan, USA - KBS Switchgrass S6-2 (SPAdes) (version 2) | ecosystem: Host-associated > Plants > Roots >... | reverse complement strand
GCCGTGCTCGTGCAACAAATCAACCAACCAACTACTCTCCCAACTTCACCTGCTAGCTATTGTGGTCGTTGCTGGTCATCAAAGGCGTTGCTGGTTACCAAGAGCGTCGCTGGTCATCAAGAGCGCATGGATCTGCGCCATGGTGCGATTGATTCCCCAGGCGCTGCCCATCGCACCCCACTGGGCGACAAATTCGTCGCGGGCCCGGGCCAGAGGATCTAGAGTTTCTTTGTTGCTCATATTTTCAATATTTACTGAAAATATCATTTTGTCAAACACCTTCTCCCACTTCTACCCGCCAAAACGAAATCTTGGCGGCCAATCTCTGGCCGTTAACGTGACTGCAAACTATGAGCTTTTCCAAGGCGTTCCCCTTCCTCGTGCTGGCAGCATGTATTGTTCTCACCTCTTGTTGCGTCAGCGCCCCGCCCCGGGATACCCGTAAGGTCACCGTCACCGGAAGTGCCGTCGTCAAGGTCGTCCCAGATGAAATGAACTGGACGGTGAATGTCAGCATTAGCGATGTAACCCTGGCCGCCGCCAAGGCCCGCCACGATGCCTCGCTTACCTCGACATTGAACTATCTGAAATCGCTGGGCGCCGCAGTCAAGAACCTGCAGACCGGCGGCATCCGGTTCGACAAGAACCAGTTTTACAACGATGACGCCGAAGCCCGGAAAAATCCCTTTAGCTGCTCGACCCAAGTCACCTTTACTCTCACCGATTTTGAGAAGTACGGGGCGATCTGCGATGCCATGGTCAAGTACGACGGCGTGCAGGTACAAACCATCACCTATTCGTCGTCCAAGCAGGAGGCCACAAAAGCGGAGGCGCTGAAACAGGCTTTGTTGAATGCCCGGGAAAAGGCATCCGCCCTGGCGGCGACAGCCAATTGCGCCCTTGGCGAGCCCCTGCAAATCCAGGAAGGCGCGATCGATAACAGTCCGCAAATGATGCACGTCATCGAGGACCAGGGGCCGGCCCCGAGAGGCGGCACGCCCAATGCCGTCGTGGCCCAGATCGAAATCAGCAGCACGGTCACGGCAACCTACGACTTGGTGCCAAAGTAAGGTAGCCGACCGGCCCTGCTTCTGCTAAGCTTCCTCCTTATGGCAACAGTCATCTCCGGCCCCGCTTACGTGGTCCAAAACAACATCGACACCGACCAGATCATCCCTGCGCAATACCTCACGCTCGTCCCGACCATTCCCGAGGAATACGAGAAACTCGGCAGCTATGCCATGATCGGCCTGCCCGATTCCATTTACCCCACCCGTTACGTCGAAGAGAGCCAGACCAAGACGAAGTACCCAATCATCATCGCCGGGCGCAACTTCGGCTGCGGCTCCTCGCGCGAGCACGCCCCCATCGCCCTCGGCGCCGCCGGTTGCGAAGTCATCGTGGCCGAGGGATATGCCCGCATCTTCTTCCGCAATTCCATAGCTACCGGCGAGCTCTATCCCTACGAGAGCACCGTTCCGCTCAGCGAAGTCATCAAGACCGGCGACCAAGTCGAGGTCGACTTCGACAAGGACGAGGTCCGCGCCAATGGCCAGACCTACAAGCTCAAGCCTCTCGGCGAGGTCAAACCCGTCATCGATGCCGGCGGCATCTTCGACTTTGCGCGCAAGAGCGGTCTCATTCCTGCCCGCGCTGAAGACTAACTTCATGAAAACCGCACTCGTCACCGGCGGAGCCGGATTCCTTGGCAGCCACCTTACCGACCGCCTTCTCGCCGAGGGCTACAAAGTCATTGGGGTCGATAATTTCATCACGGGCAATCCGGCCAACCTGGAGCATCTGGCCACCAATTCGCACTACAGCTTCATCGAGCAGGACGTGACGAAGTATCTCAACATCCCGGGCGAGATTGACTTCGTTTTCCACTTCGCGTCACCCGCGAGTCCCATCGACTATCTCGAACTGCCGATCCAGACCCTTAAAGTCGGTTCGCTGGGCACCCACAACACGCTCGGCCTCGCCAAGGCGAAGAAAGCCGGCTTCCTCATCGCTTCGACCTCCGAATGTTACGGCGATCCCCTCGTCCACCCGCAGACGGAAGAATACTGGGGCAACGTCAATCCCATCGGACCGCGCGGCGTCTACGACGAAGCCAAGCGTTTTGCCGAGGCGATGACCATGGCCTACCACCGCTACCATAAAGTCGACACCAAGATCGTCCGTATTTTCAACACCTACGGGCCGCGCATGCGCCTCAAGGACGGCCGCGTCGTTCCCGCCTTCGTGGGCCAGGCGCTCAAGGGCGAACCGATCACCGTCTTCGGCGACGGAAGCCAGACCCGCAGCTTCTGTTACTGCTCCGACCTGATCGACGGCATCTACAAGCTTTCCCAAAGCGACTTCCACGAGCCGGTCAATATCGGCAACCCGAACGAACTCACAATCAAAGAATTTGGCGAGCGGATCGTCCGCATCACCGGCTCAAAGAGCAAGCTGACCTTCCAGGCCCTCCCCGTCGACGATCCCAAGCAGCGCCGCCCGGACATCACCCGCGCCACGAAGCTGCTCGGCTGGAAACCGGTCGTCGACCTCGAGACCGGCCTCACCCAGACCATCGAGTGGTTCAAGAGCCGCGTCTAGCATAGCGACGGTCTGGACGTCGCTAACCGAAAGCATTTATGCCCCGCCGCGCCGTCATCGGAGTCAATTTCGCCTGTTATCCGCTTCATGGCGCGGGTAATACGTGGGCCTTTCTCCAGTGGGTACTCGGCTTTCGCCAGGCAGGCTGGGATGTCTGGATAGTGGAGGATGTCACCTCCGCCAGTTGTATTGACGCCGATGGCCAGCCGTGCGCGCCTCATGTCAGCGCCAATCTTGCCCACTGGAACAAAGTTGCGACCGAGTTCGGCCTGACCGACCGCGCCACCCTCCTTTTTGACGGTCAATCTCCCCAACGCGATGAACTCATCCGCTTCGCCCGCGACGCCGAGTTCCTCTTCAATATCTCCGGCCATTTCAAGCAGCCCGATGTGCTCGCCATTTTGGCGGAGCGCATTTATGCCGACCTGGACCCCGCCTTCACCCAAATCTGGGCCGAGGTCTACAACGTCGACATGCACCTCGATTTCCACACCAAGTTTGTCACCATCGGGCGGCATATCGGTAAGGAAAGCTGCCGCTCTCCCCTCGCCGGCAAGACCTGGCTGCCCATCGGCGTCCCTGTCGCGCTCGACTATTTCACCAACCCGAAACCCGACGAGCCCGGCGATACCTGGACCACCTGCACGCATTGGTACGGTTATCCGCAGGTCGAATACAACGGCGCCTGGTACGGCAACAAATCGGAGGAATTCGCCAAGCTGATCGACCTGCCCCGCCTGACCAAGGAAAAGCTCGAACTCGCCACCGATCTCCATCCAGACGATGAGACGACCAAGCTTTTCTCTGATGCCGGTTGGAACCTGATTGATGTCCGTCCGCTCAATACTCCCTGGCAACGCTACCGCGATTATCTCGCCCAGAGCCGTGGCGAGTTCTGTGTGGCGAAGCAGGGCTACGTCCAGTCCCGTTGCGGCTGGTTCAGCGATCGCAGCGCCACCTACCTCGCCCTCGGTCGTCCCGTCATCCTGCAGGAAACCGGCTGGACCGATTTCTACCCCCACGGCGAAGGCCTCCTCACCTTCCGCAACGAGTCGGAAGCCGCCGCGGCCCTCGACATTGTGGGCAAAGATCCCGTCCGCCATGCCAAGGCCGCGCGCGCCATCGCCGAGAAGTATTGCTCCGCACCCATCGTCGTGAATCAGTTTCTCGAAACCATTGGGCGCAGCGAATAGGAATATCCATGCAATGGGAACACCTTACGCATAACGAATTTGCCCGCGCTGTGCAGCAAAGCGGCGTCTGCCTCCTGCCGACCGGCGTGCTGGAGCCGCACAGCGATCACATGCCGCTCGGCACCGATTGCCTGATCAGCCATCGGATCGCCTGCCTCGCCGCGGAGAAGGAAAAAGCGGTCGTCTTCCCCAGCTTTTATTTTGGCCAGATTTATGAAGCCCGCCACCTTCCCGGCACGGTCACGCTACCGCCCAAGCTTCTTCTCGATCTCCTGCTCTCGACCTTGGACGAAATCGGTCGCAATGGCTTCCGCAAGATTATCATCGTCAACGGGCATGGCGGGAATGAAGCGCTCCTGCCATTTCTCATGCAGGCCTGCCTCGCCGAGGATAAACCTTATCAGGTCTATCTGCCGCGGTTTGCCCATATCTCGGAAGAACGGCGCAAGAAAAGCAAATGGAGCGAATTGATGAACCGTCTCGACCATGCAGGCGAATGGGAAGCCAGCCTCCTGCTCGCGATCCATCCCGAACTTGTGCATCTCGACCGCGCTCCTGCCAAGGGAGGGCAGGCGCTGGGACGATTGAAGCATTTGCCTCCCACGAGCACCGCGATGGGTTGGTATGCCGACCATCCGGAGCACTACGCCGGGGACGCCCGCAAGGCCTCGCTGAAAAAGGGCATCGCCATCCGCGATGGCTTGGTTGCAACCCTGGCCGATTATATCGCCGCCGTGAAAGCCGACCGTGTAACGCACGCCCTGGCCACGGAATTTGCCACCCGGGCCAGGAATATTTCCGGGCCGCGCGTGCACATTGAGTATCGCGAAGACCGAAACGTCAACGCAGCACTCGATGCCGAGTTACGGGCACTCCTTTCCTCGTGTTTCACCGGTGAAGCCAACGAAGTCTTTCGCCATCAACGTTTCTTCCATGAGATGCCCGCGCACCGCTGGCTGGTCCGCGACGATGAAGGCCGGCTCGTGGCCCATCTCGCGGTTCACGACAAAAGCATTGGCACCCCGGCGGGTAAAGTGCGGGCTGGGGGCATCGCCGAGGTCTGCGTCGCATCCACCCATCGAGGCCAGGGTCTCGTGCGCCAATTGTTAGCGATTGCCCACGACTGGATGACTTCGCAGGGCATTGCTTTCAGCACCCTCTTCGGCGATCCGCGGGTCTATTTCTCCAGTGGCTACCGCAAAGCCAAAAATCCAGTGCGCTGCCTCGACCCCAAAACCGGCAAGCGACAGACCAAGCCGCTGGATAATTTTCTCATCAAACCCCTCACATCCGCCCCCTGGCCCAAGGGCACCATCGACCTGAGCGGGCCGAAGTTCTAGGAGAATTCGCGAATTTCCGTTGTAACGGAGGCGCAGAGATGCTTATTCTTACAGTTCGCGTTTGCGCTTTCGCGCCGACTTCCGGGGTCTTAGCTCAGTTGGTAGAGCGCCTCAATGGCATTGAGGAGGTCAGGGGTTCGAATCCCCTAGGCTCCACGTCCCGGACGGCTGGTCCGCCATGATAAAGAAACTGGCTGCTTAGCCTTCGTCCAAGATCGCCCGCACGGTCTTAAGCAAAACTTCCGCCGTGTAAGGCTTGGTCAGGAAGTGCTTGATGGTCATCCCGGAACTTTTCGCCACGCCGCCGGTCGAGCTGAGGCCGCTCGCCGCAATGATCCTGACCTTCGGATTGATCTTCGTCAGCGCGCGGATTACAGCCGCACCGTCCATGATGGGCATGGCCATATCGCTCAGAACGACCGCAACTTCATTTCGGTGCTCAAGATAGACCGCAATGGCCTCCGCTCCGTCCGTGGCCGTCAGGACCCTGTAACCAAATGCCTGCAAAGTCTGGCTGGTAATGGTCAGGATGGAGGCCTCGTCGTCGACAACCAATACTGTCTCCCCCATTCCCCTCGGCAAATCGATCGGGATCGCCAGTTCCCGCCGTACCTCGGTGGAAAGTTCCATTGCCGGCAGATAGACCCGGAACGTCGTTCCTTTCCCGGGCTCACTGTAGACATTGACCATTCCATTGTGACTTTTCACAATCGCCATGACCGTCGACAAGCCCAAGCCGGTTCCCTTGTTCAGTTCCTTGGTCGTGAAGAAAGGCTCGAAAATCTTATCGCGAAGGTCGGGGGGTATCCCGCCCCCTGAATCCGTCACACTGATCTTCACATAACGCCCAACTTTTGCTTGAACGTTCATGGCAGCGTATTGTTGGTCCAGCGTCGCATTTTCGACATTTACAACCAAGCTTCCACCGTTAGGCATCGCATCACGCGCATTGACGCAAAGATTCAGCAGAATCTGATGCACTTGGGTAGGATCGCCCAGAATTGTCCAGATATCGTTTGGGACAATGAACTGCAATTGGATGTCTTTGGGAAAAGTGTCCTTGATGATGTGTTCCAAGTCCTTCAGCAGATGCTTGGGCTGGACCTCGATCCGCTCGCCTTCCAGCCCGCGCGCAAACGAGAGCACCTGCCGGACGATGTCCGCCCCCCGCTTGGCGCTGACTTCGATCGTACCCAAAATGCTCTGGGCCTGCGGATCCGTCGAGGTGGTCTTGAGGATGCCGATCGACATCAAAATCGGGGCCAGGATGTTGTTCAGATCGTGTGCGATGCCCCCCGCCAGGGTGCCGATGCTTTCCATGCGCTGGGCGCGGAGAAATTGCTGCTCCAATTTTTTGCGCTCGGTGAGGTCAAGAATGAAACAGACACCCTCCTGGGGATCGTCTTCGAAGGCCGCCGCCCCCAACAGGACAGGTACCCGCAGACCATCCTTGCGAATGAGGTCTTTCTCGTAGGGCAGGCATGTCCCATTCGCAGCAAGGGTCTCCAAGGCACGATGGTCCAGCCCTGCATGCTCCAGAGGTGTCATCGCCACCCAGTTGAGCCGCCCGGCTTCCAAGTCTTCGCGGGAATGGCCGACCATGAGGAGGAATGCATCGTTAGCCCCGGATATCTCGCCCTTCATATTGAAGAAAAACACCCCCTGAGCATTGGAGTCGACCAGACGACGGAACCGGGCCTCGCTCTGTTTCCGCGGCGTGATATCACGATAGGTCCAGATCCGTCCATAATCCTTGCCGTCCTTGCCCCGGACCGGTGCGGAGTACCGGTCGAAAAACTTTCCGTTGATAAGTTCGAGCTCATCGCGGCCGATTTCATTCGGATGAGCATAGAGGTAGGCGACTCTTTCCTTGAATTGCCCGGGATTCTTCACTTGGCTGGCCACCCATTCCAGTCGCCGTTCGTCGTTCTCTTCATCGGCAAATTCAGCAGGGATATTCCATAATTCGACCATTCGCTGGTTCTGCAGGATTTTCTTTCCTTCGTTGTCGACGATCAGGGTCCCGTCCAGACCGGAATTCACCTGGGCCTCGAAAAAGGCGGTTCTCCAGAGAAGTTGTTGCTCCGACTTTTTCCGCTCTGTGATGTCACGGATATTGCATTGGATGAGCCGGGTCTCATCCACGAAGTAGGCGCTGCTGATAAATTCGACCTCGACCTGCTTTCCCTCCTTCGTTTCCAAGGGGAGACCTTCATACCGCAGGCGATCAGTGTGTTGCAGCTCTGCAAAAGCGATTTTGGAAGCACTCGTCCCCTTGAAGGGGCCGATTTCCCATAGTTTTTTCCCAAGAAATTCCTCCTGCGAATAGCCGAGCAAGTCTTTCATGAACGGATTGGCATCCATAACCTGCCCCGTGTTGGCATCGAGAATCAGGATGCCGTCCATGGCCGTTTCATAGAGCCTGCGGTAACGAAGCTCGGAGGCGCGAATTGCCTGCTCACTGCGCATCTCCGCCTCCTCGGTGCGGGTCTCCGCCTGTTCTGTCCGGGTCTTGGCCTGTTCCGTTCGTGATTCCGCCTGCTCGGTTCGCACCTCGGCTTGCTCCGTTCGCACCTCGGCCTGTTCGGTCCTCAATTCGGCTTGTTCGGTTCGGGTCTTGGCCTGTTCCGTTCGCGACTCAGCCTGTTTGGTGCGTGCTTCAGCCTCGTCAATCCGGCTTGCTGCGTTGGATTCCGTCTGCTGGACCGCCTTTATTATCTTTGGCTCCAGAATAGCCGGATCAGAATTCTCAGTGGAAGGTGGCAGACTCGCGGATTGAGATGGGACATTCACGGTGATTGAACCGTAGGCGATAGGAATGTTCACTCCCCATGCCACACGCCGTCCTGTCACCGGTGTCACCATTGAAGAATGGTGAGAACACTCCTAGCTTACAGTCGGTTTTGCCTTTTGCAACGGATCAAAAACGTTAAGGGCCAAAAAGTAATGGCAGTTTAGCCGAACTTGGCCATTACAAAGACCTTGCTCCCGCTTCGAGAGAGCAAGGCTGTTAGGTCCCACAGAGAATTTTTTTGTCCCCGTGATCGACCAATTCAACCGAACCGGACTTGGCGCCCACTTCGAAAGACGCGAGCGGTTCCGCACCCTGGCCGTAAAAAAAGAGATGCCACGTGGGCTCCTTGCCGCTACGCGGTTGGATGAGACGGTATTCCGCCGCCAAAATCCCCTTTAACTTGACCGCTTCGCGGGCCTGTTCGAGTACCTGGTCCGAATCGATTGTGAACTTACTCTGCGCAATCGGGTGGAGAATATCGAGATCATCGGACTTGGAAGCGCTGAAGGCCTCGACGGTGTCGGGATGTTCCGAAGAAGTCTTGGCCGCAACGGTGACAACACGGCTCCGCCCGCTCGTCCCCGGATCAAGAAAGACAAAGCGCCATGCCTCCGGAATGAGGCTGCCGTCCGTCCGCGCACTGGAAACACTCAGCAGCTTGGAACGGACTTCGGGACGCAATCTCCTTTGGGCAATTTTCAGGGCCCGGAGCGCCGTCAGGGTGTTTTTTTCGGTGGCGGGCGCAAAACCAAAGACGCACCCGAGCGACAGGAGGGAACAGTGCATGATACTCATAATAGATCCTTTCGACTGCAATCGTTGGCCACCGTCTCAAACCCTGCCCCGGGTTGCTTGGATCTTGTCCTCACAAGGTTGTTCCCAAGCCACCTTCCTTAGTTTAGCCGTTCGCGTGCCTCCTAATGCCAATTGCGCAAATGCTTTTGGGGAGGTCGCGTTTAGCCAACGATTCACTGCATAAGTAGACGCCTGTGCTTAAAAAGCGGTCACACAAAATCAGGATTCATTTGCCCAATAAAGATGCCAAGCCGTGAATCATTTAGACGCAAGTAATTACTAATAAATATTTTATGAATTATCCAATTCGTTGATTTGTAATACAAATAAATTTCCTTTGTCCATAATTGAACCGTATATCTCTATTGTCGTAATTTTTATAAAACTAAATTTTATCGCGTATGCCAATTCATCAATGGGCGTTAAGTGCACTAGATATTCCATGCAAATTACAAATTTCGTCATGCATTTTGTAGAAAATCTGAGACGGACTTGACCTGATAGCCGTCAGTTAAGGTGATGGACGTCACACGGAACTCAGTCCCTTGCACTTACGTGAGGGAGAGAGTAGCGTAGTAGTCTTTTAGTCAACAATTTCCGCTTCAACTTTCCCTTTATCTACCATTTTTCTCATGTGGATCGTCCGACTCGCCCTCCGCAAGCCTTATACCTTCACGGTGATGGCCCTCGTCATCCTGATCATGGGTGGTGTGAGTTACTACAAAATGCCGCAGGACATTTTCCCCTCGATCGACATTCCAGTGGTCAGTGTCATCTGGTCTTATGCGGGCTTGCCACCGCAGGAAATGGAACGCCGGTTCGTCACCATCAGCGAGCGGGCGATGAACACGACCGTTAACGATATCGAGCACCAGGAATCGATCTCCTACCCTGGACTCGCCGTCATCAAAGTCTTCTTTCAGCCTAATGTTAAGATCGAACAGGCCGTAGCACAGGTCACCGCGATCAGCCAGACGCTGCTGAAAATCTTTCCGCCTGGAGCAACCCCGCCACTCATCGTCCAGTACAACGCCTCCTCAGTGCCCATTCTCCAACTGGCGGTCAGCAGTAAGACCCTGCCTGAAGCCGAACTCTACGATCAGAGCCTGAACTTCATCCGGCGCCCGCTGGCGGAAGTCAAAGGGGCCGCCATTCCCCTTCCCTATGGTGGCAAACAGCGGCTGGTCTCGGTCGATCTCGACTTGAAAAAGTGCCAGTCGTTAGCGATCTCGCCTGTCGAGGTCAGCAATGCCATCAACGCGCAAAACGTGATCCTGCCTTCCGGCACCGTCAAGATTGGAGACCGGGAATACAACGTTCTGCTCAACAGCAGTCCCAACCTGCTCGATCAATTGAACAATCTGCCGATCAAGCAGGTTGGAAATGCCACAATCTACGTCAAGGATGTGGCCTACGTCCGCGATGGTTACGCTCCGCAGGTGAATGTGGTCAAACTCAACGGCGAAAAAGCGGCGCTGCTCAGCGTGCTCAAGAATGGGTCCGCTTCTACCGTGGATGTCGTCCAGGGCATCAAGGACAAACTGCCCTTGGTCAAATCGCAGTTGCCCGCCGCCCTAAGCGTCGAACCCATGTTCGACCAATCGATTTTCGTCAAGGCAGCGCTACAGGGGGTCGTCGTGGAAGGCGTCATAGCCGCCACCTTGACCGCGTTGATGATCCTGCTCTTTCTCGGCTCCTGGCGCAGCACGCTCATTGTCGCCATTTCCATTCCGCTGGCCATCTGTTGTTCGCTCATCGTCCTCGCGGCGCTGGGGAAGACCCTCAACATCATGACCCTCGGCGGCCTGGCTCTCGCTGTCGGTATCCTTGTGGACGATGCCACTGTCACGATCGAGAACATCCATCGTCACATGAGCCTCGGCAAGCGGATGGTCAAGGCCATTCTCGACGGCGCGCACCAGATCGCCATCCCAGCCTTCGTCTCGACGCTCTGTATCTGCATCGTCTTCGTGCCTGTCTTTTTTCTCAATGGTGTCGCCTACTACCTCTTCACCCCTCTCGCCTTGGCCGTCGTTTTCGCCATGATGGCTTCCTACTTTCTCTCGCGGACCGTCGCGCCGACGATGGCGAACTGGCTCCTGCAAGGAGAAGTCCATCCACCCGAAGGCCATGTCGTAAAACGTCCCACTAACGTTTTTGGTCTGATTCACTGGCGTTTTAACCAGGGTTTTGAGTGGACCCGCCAACGCTACGTTAATCTGCTGAAATCGGCTCTCGGCGCGCCCAAGCTGGTGCTCATCCTCGCAGTGGGTTTTGTGGCCTTGAGCCTGCTGGCCTTCAACCCATGGGTGTTGGGCCGCGATTTCTTTCCCCAAGTCGACGCCGGCCAGTTCCGCCTTCACATTCGTGCCCCCAGCGGCACCCGGATCGAGGAAACGGAAAAAGGCTTTTCCCAAGTGGAACAAATCGTCCGCCAAGTGATTCCGCCGGAGGAACTCGACCTGGTTCTCGATAATATCGGACTTCCCGTCGGCGGCGTGAATCTCGCCTTCACCGATTCCGCCACGGTCGGTCCCTTCGACGGAGAAATGCTGGTTTCACTCAAGCCCGGGCACAAATCGACCTGGGCCTATGTAAAGGAACTACGGCATAGGCTCAAATATCAAATGCCGGGATATGAATTTTTCACCCAGCCCTCGGACATCGTCGGGCAAATCCTTAATTTCGGCCTTCCCTCCCCCATTGATGTCCAAGTCGTTGGCCCGCCAAAAAACGACAAGGCCAATTACGAAGTGGCCCGGAAGTTGGAAGAACGCATTCGGAACGTTCGCGGCGCAGTCGATGTGCATATCCAGCAGGTAAACAGCTATCCCACCTTTTTTGTCGATGTCGACCGCACCCGGGCGAGCCAGATCGGTCTCACCCAGCGCGACGTGGCCAATGACCTGCTCATCTCGCTCAGTTCGAGCGGCCAGACGGCACCGAATTACTGGCTGAACCCGGTCAACGGTGTTAACTACTCCATCGCGGTGCAGACCCCCCAGTACAAGATCGACTCACTCGATGCCTTGAGACAGTCACCGATCAGCGCAGGCAAGCTCTCACAGCCGCAGTTGCTGGAAAATCTTGCCCCCATTACCCGCTCCGACAGCCCGGCGGTCATCTCGCATTATGCGGTTGCCCCGGTATATGATATCTTTGTGAATGTCCAGGGGCGCGATCTCGGCGGGGTGGCGGCGGACGTACAAAAGATCGTCAACCAATTCAAGCCTGTGCCGGCCGCCCACAAGGAGAGCGCACCTCCCACTTTTTTCGGCGAAATTTACGATAAATTCTTTAAAAGTACGTCAGTCACTCCCGCGCCGGACAGCATCCTGCCGACCGGCTCGCAAATTCAGGTCCGCGGTCAAGTGGCGAGTATGAATTCAGCCTACTTTGGGCTTGGCGTTGGTATTATTTTCGCCATCGGTCTCGTCTACTTCCTCATGGTAGTCAACTTCCAGTCGTGGCTCGATCCCTTCATCATCATCACCGCCCTGCCGGGCGCGCTGGCAGGGATCGTCTGGATGCTCTTCCTTACCAATACTCCTTTAAGCGTTCCGGCCTTGATGGGCGCGATCATGAGCATCGGTGTCGCCACGGCCAACAGCATCCTCGTAGTCAGTTTTGCCAATGAGCAACGCAACGGGGGGCTTTCGTCCTTCAATGCCGCCTTGTCGGCGGGTCGAGGCCGGCTTCGTCCTGTCCTCATGACCGCCCTCGCGATGATCATTGGCATGCTGCCGATGTCGCTTGGCCTCGGCGATGGCGGCGAGCAGAACGCGCCCCTGGGTCGCGCGGTCATTGGGGGTCTCCTCATGGCGACCCTTTTCACGCTGCTGTTCGTTCCAGTGATCTACAGCATGCTGCGCCAGAAAGACCAGCCCAGGGAAACCGATCCCCTGCTCTTTGAACCGGCCGACTACGAGGTTACGGATGAAGCCGATGTCACCGGTCGCGTCCATCCTACAGGTTATGCCGATGAGACCGCCGTCACAGGCGGAAACGGTCATCCGGCACCCGTCCGTTACACCCCCAAGTCGCCCGTTTAGCCCCATCTCTTTCCATGAGCACCACCTCCTCCTCATCGCAAAAAAAGCCGGCTTCCACGCCGCCCGCGAACGCCTCCACTCCGGCGACCAAAGCCCCGCCATCCGCCGCGGCCAAGCCTCCTTCCGGCCCCAAACCCGCGCAGACTTCCTCCGGTTTCCTGGTTCCCGTACTGGTCATCATCCTGGTGCTCGCTATCGCGGCCTATTTCTTCGGCATCGCCCCGCGGATGGCGGCCAAGACTCAATTGGACCAGGAGCAAAAGCTCAGCATGGACCGCCGTGTCGTCTATGCGCCCGCACGCCTAGCCACCCCAAAAAGTGAACTTCCCCTGCCCGGGACCATCGAAGCCTTTCAGCAGGCTTCCATCTTCGCCCGTACCACGGGCTATGTGAAACGGTGGCTCGTCGACATTGGTGACCGCGTCAAGCAAGGCGATCTGCTCGCCGAACTGGACACTCCCGAAGTGGACCAGCAACTCAGCCAGGCGCAGGCCACCGCCGACCGGGCGAAGGCTGCCATGGAAATTGCGCAGACCGCCGCTGATCGCTGGGACTCCATGCTCAAGGAGAAGGCGGTCTCCCGGCAGGAAGCCGATGACAAGGACGCGACCCTGAAAGAGGCCAAGGCAGCCTATGAAGCCGATGAGGCCAGTGTTCGACAATTGAACGAGCAAGAGAATTTCAAACAGATCCGCGCCCCGTTTGCGGGAACCATCACCTATCGCCACATTGAAGTGGGCAACCTCGTCACGGCCGGGACCGGCACTGCGGCGACCGGCACGACCGAACTTTTTCGCATCGCCCAGACCGATCCGCTACGCGTTTTTGTCGATGTGCCTGAAGCCAATGCGCCCTCCATCGCGCCAGGTACGACGGCGGATATCCATGTCCAGGCCTATCCTGACCGGGTCTTTCTCGGCAATGTTGTCCGTAATGCGGGTGCGCTCGACAATGCTTCGCGCACCCTGCGAACCGAGATCCATGTGCCCAACCAGGAGGGTACGCTCCTTCCCGGTGCCTACGCCGATGTACGATTGGAGCTTTTCGACAAGAAACCCACCGTGCTCATCCCAGCCAATACCCTCATTGTGAATTCAGCAGGCACACAGGTTGCTCTGCTCGAGAGCGTCGAAGCCCCGGACAAAGACCGGTTCAAGGTGCATCTGCTGCCCGTCAAGGTGGGCCGCGACTTTGGCACGGAAGTGGAAATTCTCCAAAACGTCAAGGAAGGCGACAGGCTGGTGACCAATCCTCCCGCCGACTTAAACGAAGGCGCCCTCGTGACTGCCAAACCACTGCCACCACCTCCCGCACCGCCAAGCGCCAATCCGCCGCAGAAGTCGTAGCGACACAGATCCAACGGTGCCGCGCTAATGTGCGGCCTGACTCACATTCACCACACGACCGCCGTTGAAGTTGATCACGAGCCCGACTTTCTGGTGCGTACCTGCATCTTCCGTATAGGCGCCGGCATAGACCCATTCGTCGGAAGTACCGCTCTGGGTCACGCCCAGGAACTTCACGATTTCCTCCTTGGACATGTTGAGGAGAAAATCCCGCCATTCCGCGATGCTCAGGTCGCGGGCCTGCGCACGTTGCACCAGCTTTGCGTGCGCTGCCGAGCGGGCCGATTCGGCGTCGACCTGAGCCTGCGCATGGGCGGCAATTTTTTTCTGAACTTCCTGCAAATCCTTTTGGGCCTCGGCTTGGTGCGGACTCATGGGATAAGCCCAGATATAGGCCTGGGCCTCGGATTTCTGGGTGTTTAAGAGGGCGTCGGCTTCGTTGATGCGCTTTTTCAGGTCGGTAAACTCGCCTTCCGTGATGTGGACTGCGTCGGCCAACTGTTTCTGCAGTTCCTCGCCATTGTTGGCCTGACCCATCGTTTTCTGCAATTCGGCAAAGTCGCTCTCGTCGATATGGTCCAGGTCGGAAAGTTGTTTTTGCAACCCCTGCACTTTGCCATCGGATTCGGCCACCTGTCTTTGCAGATCAGGCAGTTCACCGTTCAGCTTCTGCTGCTCCGCCTTGGCTTCCACGACCGCTTGCTTGGCATTGACCATGTCGCGCACCGCCTGTTTAAAAGCCGGTGTAAAATAGCCCCTCCGGTCCAGCAAATCGAGACGTTGCGGGGACAGCTTCGGCGCATCGGCGTGGGCCGCCTGGGACAACATCAGCAGCGCAAGAACCAGCCAGTGCCTATGGTGACGCCGTTTCATTTGGATTTCCCGTAATAGTAGTCGACGCCCTGGACTTTGCCGCCCGCAAAGACCACGGTCAGGCCGTGTTTTTCCTTGGTCATGGGATTGAAAATCATTTGCTGCCCGTAACCCCAGCGGTCGGAAGCCGTCTCGGTCGGCTGGCCCAATAACGCGCTTACATCGGCCCGGCTTTTGCCGAAAAGCGCCTGTCGCATCTCGGACAATGAAACCTCACCGCGTCCGACCCGCGCCAACAAATCGGCCCGCGCGGCCTCCGCCGCCGCGAGCGCCTCGGCCTCCGCTTGCTTTTTCTGGGCTTCCTGCGTAGCCATCTCCGTCTCGATTTGCGTCAGGTGAGTCTTGACCGTTTCCGCCAACGTGCCCGAAGGATACTTGGCCAGCATCGCCGTGTATTGATCATGCGCCGCCGAGAGGTTGCCCGCCGCTTCCTGCTTGGCGATTTGCTGGAAAAGATAACCCTCGGAGTTCTTCTTGCTCTCGATCTTCTTGTTAAGATTTTCGGTCTCCTTCGTGTCTTGGGCGATCTTGGCCTGGAGGCCGGCAATCGTCGCCTTGGTTTCGTCGTTGGCTTTTTTGATGGCGGCCAGTTCCTGGTTCGTGGTTTCCACTTCACTCTGCAATTCCGGCGCGAGCGTCTGATTGACGAAGCGATAGGTGAGAACGGGCGGCTGCCCCACCAGAAGCGACGAGGCAACAAGGATAAAGACAATGACCTGCGCTCCAAAGATGATGACAAAAAAGATGATGGCGCTACCGATATTCATCCGGAAAAGGTAGGCCAGCCACCACACTTGGGTAACCAGCATGACCACGAATAAAATGATCCCTACGACCAACAGAATGATCCCGGCATGAACAAGGCTCAGGCAGAGGAAGACCGCCGCAGCCATCAATCCCATGACGATGAGTCCCAAAAGTAGCCGGCCTCCCGCATAAAACACCGCCCTCTTCATTTTGGCATAAGCCGGAGCGAAAAAAGGCGTAAAGCCGCGGGCCAGTACAAGATCAAGGGGAAATCCGACAAACAAGGTAATGATGGTAATCCATGCCAGCAGGCCCCACACCATGGGCATGGCCTTACGGACCAGGTCCTCGAGATGATCGTTAAAAAAAGGCGCCAGGTCCGCCTGGTGATCGACCAGATACTGTCCAAAGTCTTCGCCCGAGGGAGCAGCAGGAGGTGCCGAAGGCGCCGCGCAGAGCACCTGTCCTGCTCCGGCGAGGATGAGCAGACAGGCGCACAACCCGATCATCCGGGCGGCGTTTATCCGTGGAGAACGGCACAAAAAGTGCATCGCTTTCGTCATGGTGCTTTGTATCTCGTTAACCGCGTCAAGTCTTACCCTTGCAGTTAAGACAGATTCTCCTGCTTGCCGTCAATAGCTTAAGCAAGTATTTTGTGATCGTGAAGAACAGGTTTCTCCTTATCAAATGCATCAGTCTTGGAGCTTTTAGCTTCCCGACACCGTTCTTTATTTTCTTTTTCCTGACCGATGTGGACCCCGGCCAGATCAGCTATAAGAACCGGTTCCTTCTCGTTACGATGCTTTTCCTGGGAGGCGCCTTGATCGGCATGGCCTCCTATTACAAGGATTCCGCTGTGGCTGTCTTGAAGGACTGGTATCCCTCGGAAAAGCCGTAATCGTTCCGGTTACCGGCAAAACTGGGCCGCGAAAGTGTCCCAGATCTTCTCGCGCTCGGACTGCATCGCTTGCTCGCTTTTTTTGCCCTGGGGCGTCATGAGCGGTTCGCCAATTGGATCGGTCAGCACCGAGAGCAGAAAGTCCTTCCGCTGGGCCTCATCTTCGTTGGCCATGTCACCCAGTTGTTTCCAGTCGATGCCCCGCAGTGTGTAGCTCGCCGTCCAGCCGGAGGTCAGGGCCACCCGGCTGTAGGGATTGCCGCTGAACGGAATGCCCGGCGTGCTGTGGGCGAGGGCGACGAGAAAATCAGTCAGGTTCGCCTTGGTGATCTGGCTGGAGGCGGGCACATGGATCACAATGACATTCGGCTGCACGTAGGCGCCCAGGTGGGCGTAGGCGGTTACCTGGGAATACGGCGTCTGCCCCAAGCCCGAGACCAACGAGCGATCGACGAGGAAATAGTTGACCGACACCAAGGCGAAAATGAACACGCCAAGGGCTATGCAGAGCCATTTGAGAGGATGCATCCCTGGGTTCTCTTCCTTGACTACGAAGTTTTTTTCCCGCTTTTCGGCTGGCGCAGCGGCCTTGGCAACGGGTGTTCCTCCAGCAGCTTTCACCGTAGCAGCAGCCTTCACAGTTGGTGTGGCCGTGACAGGCTGGGCAATCCGAGGAACCGGCCCCGTTGCCACCTTGGGCAGAGCGCCCGTCGCCACCTTGGGTAGGGCTCCGGTCGGCACGCGGGTGGGGGCGGGCGCCAGCTTCTGGCTCGGGAGAAGATGGGGCAATTCCCGCACCTGCTTCCACGCATTGTCCGCCACGCTCCAAATCAATTGCGAATGCGTGAGCTGACCTTGGGAAATGGCCGTGCGCACCGCCTGCTTGGGCAGCACGGTCGTCTCCTTTTCAGTTCCCTTTACATGTAATATTAGGCGCGTCTCCTGCATATCACCCCAAAGTATAGCATGACTTGGCCACGTTCGAGATCAGGAATCGAGCCAATCGATAATTTTTTTGTAAACCGTTGATCATCACTAATAAGAAAATAAACCCGATTCCGACACTGTACGACGCCATGACATGAAGTGCCCTTGCAACGGACAGCATTTGCCACTTAATTTAACATGGCAAGGCCGCCAAAGTTGCGATAAGGTAAGTGTGCCAGGAGTAGCAAAGCGCCAGCAGGCCAACCCCGCCAGGTCCGAAAGGAAGCAACGGTAACTTGACTGTCGTTGTTGTTGCTCCTGGTTTTTTTTGCCTTGGACACTCCCCCTCGCCCCATTGCCTTGTCTGGACTGGACCTCCCCTCTAGCCTGAGCGCCATGGCCAAACCCATCGCCTTGATTACCGGAGTCGGTCGGACCGCTGGCATCGCGGCCGCCATTGCCAAAAAATTGGCCGCAGATGAATGGGACCTCGCCCTCACTTATTGGACGCCGTACGACAAAAGGATGCCTTGGGGAGTCCAACCCGATGATGTTGCCCTGATTAAAAGCGAACTGGTCGCCACCGGGGCCCGGGTCTTTTCCATCGAAGTGGACTTGGAACAGCCCGACTCCGTTGGAAAGATTTTCCAGACCGTGAAAAGCGAGCTGGGGCCGGTTTCCGCCCTGGTCTTGTCGCATTGCGAAGGCGTGGACTCCGGCATCATGGATACCACCATCGAGAGCTTCGATCGCCATTTCGCCGTGAACACCCGGGCCAGTTGGCAGCTCATCAGGGAATTAGCCGGTCAAGTGCCTGAAAGCGGAGGCCGGATTGTGGCGCTGACCAGCGACCACACGGTGGGAAACCTGCCCTATGGCGCCAGCAAGGGTGCGCTGGACAGGATTGTCATTGCCGCAGCCAGAGAGCTCGCTCATCTCAAGATAGCCTCCAATGTCATCAACCCGGGCCCGATTGATACGGGTTGGATGGACGAGAAAACCCGTCAACAAATAAGGGAACGCCAACCGACCGGCCAGCTTGGCACGCCTCAAGATGTGGCCAATCTCATCGCCTTTCTGCTCTCTCCGGCAGGGGGCTGGGTTAATGGTCAACTCATCAAATCTGACGGCGGCTTTTCGGCGTAGGGCGCACTTGGGCGCTACACTGCACAAGACCGAATCAATTTATCGTCCAGACTTGCCGCGCTCCACGTTCGCAGTAGGATTCTCTCCCCATGGCTTATCAGGTTTTTGCGCGCAAGTACCGGCCCCAGACGTTTGGCGAGATCGTCGGCCAGGAACCGGTGGTGCGGACACTGACCAATGCGCTCCGACTCGGCCGCATCGCTCAGGCGTACCTCTTTGTCGGACCGCGGGGCACCGGGAAGACCTCCACCGCCCGCATTCTCGCCAAGGCGCTTGAGGCGGGAAGTGCTCCTAGCGCCGATTTTGATCCCAATGAGGAAATCTGCCGCGAGATCGCGGAGGGCAATTGCCTCGATGTCCTCGAAATCGATGGTGCCTCCAACAACGGAGTCGAGAATGTCCGCGATCTCCGCGACAACGTCCGCTACACGCCCGCCAAAGGCCGCTACAAGATCTACATCATCGACGAAGTCCACATGCTCAGCGGCGCCGCCTTCAATGCGCTGCTAAAGACGCTCGAGGAACCTCCCGCGCACGTGAAGTTCATCTTCGCCACGACCGAGGTCCACAAACTTCCCACCACGATCCTTTCTCGCTGCCAGCGTTTTGACCTGCACCGCATTCCCGAACCGCTCATTCGCGCGCACCTTGCCCATATCTGCGACCTCGAAAAGGTCAATGCAGAACCGGCGGCGCTCGATGCCATCGCCCGCTATGCCGAAGGCGGCCTGCGCGACGCCGAATCCTCCCTCGACCAGGCGATCAGTTTTTACGGCGACCGGGTTTCCGAGGCCGACGTCCTCACTCTTTTCGGCCTGACCGGCTTCACGCCAGTCGCCGCGCTGGGCCGCGCGCTGGCGCAGGGAGATGTCGGCGCTGTCCTGAAATCGGCCCGCGAACTGGCTGCCGCCGGGAAAGACCTCGGCAAGCTGAGCCAGGACCTGCTCGCCTTCTTCCGCAATCTCGTCATCTATCAAGTTTCCCCGACTGCGCTGGAAGGCGACATCTCCATGCAGGAGAAGGAAGTGCTGGCGGAGGTTTCCGGCCAGATTTCCCGTTCCGCCGCGCTGGGAATCCTCGAGGAACTGAGCCGGCTCGAGAGCCGACTCCGCTATGCGCTGGCCAAGGATGTCGTCTTTGAAGTTGCACTCATCCAGATGAGCCAGCTCAAGGAAAAGGTTTCCCTGGAGAACATCCTCGAAGCGCTGGGCGGCGCATCGTCCGCCGCGGTCAAATCGACCATGCCGGAAACGCGTACCACCACCGCACCAAGCACTCCGACTCCTGTCCAGCCCGCGCCCCCCGCTACCGTCGCGCCTACACCCGCCTCGAAAGCACCGGCACCAGTCGCGGCCACCCCGCCCCCGGCAACGACGCCCCCGACGATTTCCTCCACGACCGCGCAAAAAGCTTGGACCGTTGCCGTGGAAAAATTTGCGCAGGAACGTCCCATGGAGGCCGATACCATCCGCGCCGTCCAGTTCCATGCCTGCAAGGCCGACCAGATCGAAGTGATGCTGCCGACCTCGCTGGAAAAGAAACTCTTCTTCCTGCGCAGTCCCCGCAACCTCGAGCTTCTGGAAAACACCCTGGCCGAGCAGGTGGGCACCACGCTGCGGCTCGTTTTCCTCCTCGGCGCCGGACAGAACGCACCGACCGCGGCACCTGCGCCGACGCCAACAGCATCAGCCGTTCCCGGCAAACCAGCCCCACCACCGCCGAACATGTCCCAGGAAGCTTTCCTGAATGATCCCGTCATCCAGAATGCCCTGAAAATTTTTGAAGCCAAGATCGTGCAACCTGGCCGATAGATTCGCGCCATACCCAACCGGAGTATCCCTATGAACATGATGAAAATGATGAAGCAGGCGCAGGAACTACAGGCCAAGGCCGCCAAATTGCAGGCCGACCTTGCCCAGCGCCAGTACGAAGCTGAGGCGGCAGGCGGCCAGATCAAGGCGGTCGCGACCGGAGAAGGCCAGCTCGTCAGCCTCAAGATTGATCCCGCCCTCCTCAAGGACGCCGAGGCCGAAATGCTCGAGGACCTCATCGTCACCGCCGTCCGTGAGGCGATCGACAAGGGCAAAGCCGATGCCGCCAAGGAACTTGGCAAGCTTATGCCGGCGGGCATGGGGGGGTTACCCGGTTTCTAAAACGTCCGTTGCCTACGGGCTATTTTCAGTGGCTGGATTTTTCCAAAATTTCGCGACCGGACTGCGCATCGGCGCTTGCGCCAGGCAAGTCTGCGTCGAGGTGGATGACCTCACCGGCTTGGAAGGCGCCCACCTCGCCCTGATGACTTCCTTGTTTCGCAACAGGATGCTGAACATCGGGGTTCCGAACAGCTCCGCCACCATCAGTGAGGTCTTGCAACGCCCCATGGCTTACCGGCGGGAAATTTGTTATGCCGCCTTCAGCCTGCTTCAGGCCATTCGGGAAGCCAGCCGGGAAAAAGTCCGCTCCTACGCTTCCTTTGGGGTGCTACCCAGTCCCCAAATCATGCGGCATACCGAGATCTGTGATTTGTCCCTCAGCCTGCTGATGAGCACAGTTGGCGTCGGTTGCCGGCCTTCAACTTTGGCCACGGTCAAGTACGTGTGGGAGCGCGTTGCGTCCTCTACTCCCGGGCCCTCGGATGTCGAATTGATCACGAGCATGCCGGAGCACATCATCAACGATTACTTCGATATTCCGCTAGAGGCGGAGCAGTGGCTCGCCTTGTCCCGCAAAAGCCCTGATTTCTTGAGCGGGGCCCATGCGGCTTAGCGTGAATTATCCCAGACTCTTCAAAGTTATCCGACCTTCACCCACGATCCCTTTTGCGCGGAATCGTAGGCGGCGGCCATGATCGCCACGGCATCAAAAGCAGCTTCGAGATCGGCTTGCAAAGCCGCGGCAGGAATCTTGCCCTGCATGACCGCGACGAGGCGATCGACGCGGGTTGGCATGTTTTCCAAGGGTGGAATCGGATGGCTCGCCTTGCTGTCGCCGATGACGTAGCCGTCCTTGGTGTTCCAGATCGTCTTTTCCGAGCCGACGACTTCGAGCCCCCCCACGCCACCGGTCTGCGTCCAGGCCGCCTCGACCGTACCCAGCACGCCGGAGGCAAAGCGGAACTGCGCGATGCCGCAGTCGTCAACCGTGGGATAAATGCCCGCCTCGTTCCGGATTTCCGCCCAAACTTCCTTCACCGGGCCGAAAAGCGTCCGGACCAGATGCACCGCATGTGTCCCCATGTCCATGAATGCGCCGCCACCCGAGAGAACGGGATTGTAAAACCAGGCGACGTCGGGATTGTCAAACCAACGGCCATAGGCGGCATGATGCGCGTTGCGGTAACGAATACGCGTGACCTGGCCCACCGCGCCGTCGCTCACCAGCTTGGCGATGGCCTGCATGGTCCCGTCGAACGGCTGGAAATAACCGCAGAAAAGCGGCGTCTTGAATTTGGCCTGCAACGCCCGCACCTCCTGCAAATCAGCCAGCGTCGTCACTGCCGGCTTTTCACAAAAAACCGGCTTGCCGACAGGAAGCACCTGCTTCAGCAACGGCAGATGGCGCGTGTTTTCCGCGCAGATGATGAAGCCGTCGATCTTGGGATCCGCGAGCAGCGCGGCCAGATCAGCGACAAATGTGGCCTGCGCCATCTCCGCGTAACGCTGGCCGCGGTCGGCCACGTCATCCCAGATTGCCGCGACCTTCCGTCCGTCCTTCGCCTTGAGGATATTTTCGATGAACCCCTTGGTGTGGATATGCGCGGTGGAGATAAAGGCGATATTCATGGGGATTTTAAGTTAATCTACCACTTCAGCAAATAGGCAAAAATCAGCGGCGCGACGATGGAGGCGTCCGACTCGATGATGTACTTCGGTGTATCGATGCCGAGCTTGCCCCAGGTGATCTTTTCGTTCGGCACGGCACCCGAGTAGGAGCCGTAGCTCGTCGTCGAATCGCTGATCTGGCAGAAATAGCCCCAAAGCGGCACTTCGGGACGCTGCAAGTCCTGATGGAGCATCGGGACGACGCAGATCGGGAAGTCACCCGCGATGCCGCCGCCGATCTGGAAGAAACCAATCGAGCTGGTCTTGCTCGTTTCGGTGTACCATTGCGCAAGTTCCATCATGTACTCGATGCCGGTCTTCACCGTGTGGACCTTCTTCACATCGCCGGAGATCACATGGCCCGCGTACATGTTGCCCAGCGTAGCGTCTTCCCAACCCGGGACGAACATCGGCAGATTCTTCTCCATCGCCGCGAGCAGCCATGAGTTCTTCGGGTCGATCTGGTATTCCTTCTTCAGCACGCCCGACTTGAGAATCTTGTACATAAACTGGTGCGGGAAAAAGCGCTCGCCTGCCTTGTCGGCCTTGACCCATTCCTCCAGCACCGCGGTCTCGATCCGGCGCATCGCTTCCATTTCGGGAATGCAGGTATCGGTCACACGGTTCATGTGGCGGTCGAGCAGGCCCTGTTCATCGGCGGGCGTCAGGTCGCGATAATTGGGAACACGCTCGTAGTAATCGTGCGCGACAAGATTGAAAACGTCCTCCTCGAGATTGGCGCCGGTACAACAGATTGCCGCGACCTTGTCCTGACGGATCATTTCCGCCAGCGAGAGACCAAGCTCAGCTGTGCTCATCGCCCCGGCAAGGGTCACAAACATTTTCCCGCCCTTGGCAAGATGGGCTTCGTAACCCTTGGCCGCGTCGACGAGAGCGGCTGAGTTGAAGTGACGGTAGTGGTGAGTGATGAAATCGCGGACGGGAGAGCTCATGTTGCCGAGCTTAATGGCCTCGCGCCGCGATGCAAAAGCTTTTGCCCGGGTTTATGTCACTTTTTTGTTACTTCGCCGATGCGGGATCGCCCGAAGCGAAATCGTCCGAGTCACCGGCCTGCTTCGTTCCCGACGCAGCCAGTGTCTTGTATTTTCGATGCCACGCCAGGACGAACGCCACGAAAAGAACCTCAAAGGCCGCAAAGCCGCCGGCAACGCCCAGTCCTCCCGTACTGAGGCCGTAGCTGTGGAGGCTCTTTCCGTTCTGGCCCAGGATGAAGTTCACGCCATACCACGACATCATCACCGAGAGGAAACAGACGACCGAGCCGACCGCCAGTCCGAAGCCGCCCCACCATCCAGCGAGCCGACCGTGCAGCAGTGCAATGTAGCAAAGGAGCGTAACGAGGGCCCACGTTTCCTTCGGGTCCCAGTCCCAGAAGCGGCCCCATGAGTAATTGGCCCAGACACCGCCGAGAATCGTCCCAGTCGCGATGAGCAACACGCCGATCTGCATCGCGCGGTAGATAAAGAATTGCACCTCGTTCTGCGCGGCGGCGTACCGCTTGCCCCAGAGGCTCATTACCAGCGCGATGTGCCCCAGCGCGGCGGTGAGTGCGAAGGCTGCATAACTCGAGACGATGGTGAGCACGTGAATGGTCAGCCACATGTTGTTGCGCAAAACTGCGGTAAGCGGATTGATCGAGGCGTCGAGGATGGTCGCATCCGAATCAGCCACGATTAGCGTCAAAATCGCAGCGGGAAGACCCGCATAAAAAAAGTACCGTTTCCGGTAAATCGCCTCAAGGATGATCGCAAAGACCATGCCGATGAAGGAGACCCAGATCACCGTCTCATAAAGATTCGTCACGGGAGGACGGCCCGAGATGATGATGCGGCAGGCAAAGCCGTATACCTCGAAGGCGAGTCCGAGCAGCACCAGTCCCCACGTTACTTGATAACCGAATTTCTTCATCCACAGCCCTGTCAGCAGCAGGATGATCAGGGCGGCCAGATAGGTAATCCATGCCCGCAGGAATGGCTCCTGCGTCATATAGTTGTGCTCGAATTGTAGCAAAGCGGCAGATGGGTAGAATTGCGGAGCATGTGCCCGCAACGACTCAACCTCTTGGGGCGTAAGGGCGTTAAACTGTGTAATGTCGCCCTTACTGTAAGCCTGATACCAATCCCCCAAGGGTGCATCCTCCTTCGCATACATTCTGGCCCCACCTTCGCTTATATATAAAACCGGTTTCCACCGAGCCTCCGCCGACTGAGGATTCGGAACAACTGTGATCTTGTCTCCGCTCACCAAGTCCTGGAACAACTTCAACCGCTCGCCCAAATGCTCCGCTTCCTTCTGCAAGGCGGTCAGCTTGTCCCCGTTCCCAGCCTGGCGCTGCTTCTGGGCTTCATCGAGAAGATCGAGCAAGGCCTGCTTGTTGATCAGTTCGCTGAAGGTGAAAAGCTTCTGGTCTTCCGGCAGGCCCAGTTTCTTTTTGAGCTCAAGGAAATTCAGCATGATGAGCGGACGCTCGTCCCAACCCTGGGGCCGGAACCAAAGATCGAGGATCACTTCCTCGGGTAACAGCGTGGGGGAATTTTTGACCGGCAGTGACGATTTGCCGCTCAAGGTCAGCAGCATCTCATGCGCAAAAGTCGTGAACGGCTTCTTCCGCCCATGGTCCTGCACGGCGAGCGTCGCCAGCGCATTTGTATCGAGCGGTATTGTTTCAGCGCGAAGCGGCCCGTGTCCGGCCAGGAGTATCACGGTAAGAAAAAGAATAAATCGTGTCATATTTGATTCTGGTCAGTGGCTTTGCCGTCCGCAGCCGGGCCAGCGACGGCTACTTCGTCGCGTCCCCCCCGTTCACTCGCGGAGCGTTTCGGCATGAAATAGAACATCAGCGCGATGCCCAGGCAGATGCCGAGCGAGCCGACCCACTTGAACGGCCAGCCTGGATCATACAGCACCTGCAGCGTGGTGGCGTTCAAATTCTGCGGGTCCCAGTTCGCCTGGGAAAACTTGTAGTTCCAGCCGAGGAATGAGCGCCACCAATCGCCGGGAAACATTGCGGGTGAATTCATCGAGGCCTCGCCATGCGCCACGCGGCCCGTGGACGGCTCGTTGAAACGGAGCGTACTGATGTAGTTTGAAGGCGTGTCGGTTCCCTCATCCCGCGGCACCTGAAAATCTTCCAGTGTGATGGAGAACGAGAGTGGAATAACCCGCTGCCCGTAGCCCACGCGCGCAATTTCACTGGAGAAATCCTTCGAGCTGAAAAGCTCCCGCGAGGTTCCCGCCGGAATCCACACCACCGGCCCGTTCGTGCCGTTTGGCGCCACCAGATGCGCGCGGATACCGGGCCGCATTGAAGCCGCCATCATTGGTGCGGGCGTGCTTTCGAATTCCTGCATGTCGCGCAGCATCTCCGCGTGAGGCAAAACCTCGTCGACTTTCGCCTCCCATTTGGACCAACCAAGTTGAATCGTATCGCCCTTGGCAACAGTGGCCCGTTTCTCGATTTTGCCCTCACGCTCCAATTCATAGACGATCGTCCCCGGCTTCTTCCCCAGAGCGATACGCATCACGAGTCCTTTCGGCATTGGCGGCGGAGCCGGTGTAGCCGCGGCCGGCTTCGGCGCAGGAGGTGGCAATAATTTGGAGGGACCCGTGATCTGGACCAGCACGGCCGGATTGTGCGGCTGGTCGCTCAAGGTGACCGGCGTGCCGTCCTTCATCGCGAAATCGGGCCAGAACTTCGCCACGCGGAATTCGATCGGATCGCCATCGCCCTGCAGGCTGGCCCATTTAACCTCAAGATCGTGCAGAGACCATGACTTGCTCGTGCCGTTCAGCGAGGTCACGGTCACAATGTATTGCCCGGGCTTCTCGAGAGCGGGTTCCAATTTCACCGTGTAGCCGCTGGAGATATCGCTGTCGGTATCGACGACTGGTGTGGTGGGGCTGTTGGCAAAGACCAACTGCGTTTCGCGAAAGGACGTCTCATTGCGCGCAGCTGCGGGTACGGCAGGAGGAGCAACCGGCGCCGCCACCTTCGCAGGCAGGATCGGATGCGCTTCATCCAGCTTGTCGACGAAGAGCACTTTGGCCATACCGAAGAAATCGAACGTCGCCGCATCCGGCACTGACATCAACTTGGCGGCGACATTCTGCCCCATCCCCGCATTGATGAAATGGAGTCCCACGCCGGCAGGGGCTCCGGGATCGGTCGAGGCAGCGAGCGCGTCATCCGGCACCAGGTTCTCCGTCACACGATCGATGACGATTTTAAGGTTCGAATTTTCCAGCGGCAATGTGAAGGGCCGCGCCTCGGTCGGCGGATGCATCGCCGTCTCGAAGGGCATCTGCCCGCGCAGGCCACCCGGCGCATCAATGGTGAGGATCATCTCCTTTGTGAAAAGACGGCTTTCCGGCGGCTTCGTCTTGTCGAGGGCAACATAGGCCTCGAAACCTTCCGTGCGCCCCAAAACCGCGCCGATGAGCATCAGGATGATTCCCGCATGCGTGACAACGAAGCCGATGTGTTTCTTCTGCCACGGCCACCGGGTCAGAGCCGCGCAAAGGAGATTGAGCGCCAGGACGAGCAGCCAGAAGTCGAACCAGATCGCCCTGTAGATGTAGTAGCGGGC
>Ga0207641_10001097_pt1 | contig 27224 bp, 22 predicted proteins | sample KBSSwiS62_FD_184306 | JGI IMG/M metagenome (GOLD analysis project Ga0207641, IMG submission 184306) | Switchgrass rhizosphere microbial communities from Kellogg Biological Station, Michigan, USA - KBS Switchgrass S6-2 (SPAdes) (version 2) | ecosystem: Host-associated > Plants > Roots >... | reverse complement strand
GGAGTACTACCCCGATAGCGCCGACCCCGAAGATCGCGAGCGGGTCGCCAAGATGAAAGGCAAGCGGCTGCCGCAGGTCGGCCGGGTCGAGGTCTCGATAATAGAAGAGTCGAATCCGCAGCTCCTCGCTTTCGCCAACGGCGAGCTCGACTACGTCAACGTTCCGGCCGATCTCGTCGGCAAGGTGATGGGTCCGGACAACACGCTGAAGCCGGAATTCGCCGCGAACGGCACGACGCTGCACCGCGTGACCCAGCCCGCGCTCTCGTACACGTACTTCAACATGGAAGACCCGGTGCTCGGCGGCTACACGCCGGACAGGATCGCGCTGCGGCGGGCGATGATCATGGGATTCAACACCGACGAGATGATCAAGGTGTGGTGGCAGGGTCAGGCGATCGTGGCGACGCAACCGATTCCACCTGGCGTCTCGGGACACACCAAGGGTTTCGTCGCGCGCGCGCCGTACGATCCCGAGGCCGCGAAGAAGCTCTTGGACAAGTTCGGTTACATCGATCGCGACAAGGACGGATGGCGCGAATTGCCGGACGGCAAGCCGCTGACCATCGTGATGGCGTCCACGCCGTCGGGACGCGACCGCGAGCGCGACGAGTTGTGGAAGAAGAACATGACGGCGCTCGGCATCCGCATCGACTTCCTGAAGCAGAAGTGGCCCGATCTCCTCAAGATGGGGCGCGCCGGCAAGCTGCAGATGTGGCCGCTCGGCTGGATCAACACGTACGGCGAGGGCGACGCATTCATGCAGCTTTTGTACAGCAGGAACATCGGACAGTCGAACTATTCGCGGTTTGCGCTTCCCGAGTACGACGAGCTGTATCGCAAGTCGAAGCGCTTACCGGACGGGCCGGAACGCAACGCGCTCTACCGCAAGATGGCAGAGCTCGTTGCCGCGTACAACCCGTGGGACCTGGGTGTGTACAGGATCGAGAGCACGCTCGTCCGACCGTGGGTGATCGGATACAAGAAGCACATCAACCGTGAGCACGCGTGGCAGTACCTCGATATCGATGTCGACCGGCAGAAGACGGGGAAGTGACGCCGGGCATCGTCACCTTTTCGCAAGCGCCGATATGAACCGGTCGACCATGCCGTTGACCTGTTCCGGCACTTCCAGCGTGGGGAAGTGACCCGAGCCGACCGTCCTGCCTGTGACGAGTTGCGGACAAAGTGCGGCGAAGAGCGCGAGATCGCTGTAGGTGCCGCCACTGTCTTCGATGTACAGGATGGGCAGCTTGCAGGCCGCAACCCGCTCGCGCGCGACGTCGTCCCAGGCAAACATCGCTTCGAAATGCGCAATCCATTGCGCTTGCGGAACCGCAAGAAACGATTCCTCGACGTACGATTTGAATCGATCGGAGGGCAGGCAGATCTGATCGATCAGTGATTGAATGGCGGCACGATAGCCGGCGCTTCGGATGCTGCGAAGCACCCTCTGCTCGTCGTCGCGAGCCGCTTTTGTGAACAGCACTCCCGAGCTGATCAGCACGATGGCGGCAGGCAACGCAGGGTGCCTCGCTGCAAGCTCCACCGCCACCATGCCTCCCATGCTGTGACCGACGACAATCGGCGATTCCGCTTGCAGTTGCCGGCAAAGATCGGCGACGTCGTCTGCATATTGCGTGATCGTGCCGAAGTTCGCCGGCTTGTCGCTCTTTCCATACCCCCGCAGATCCAGGTTTATGGCGGTACCGCGGCGCGCGAAGAACTGGAATTGAGGCGCCAGATGCGAATTGTCGGCTCCTCCGCCATGTACGAAGATGGTCGTCGGGCGGCCGAGACCGGCTTTGTCGAAATGAAGTCGGATGCCGTCAGACAGGGTAATGTCCATGCTGGTCCTTCGTCGCGTTTTCCCGGCGTTGCGCTCGCGCGACAACTGTTCGTGCGTTCACCGCCCGTTCGTCGCTCCGCAATTGCCGAGCCCCGCACAGGAGCGTAGCATTCCAACGAACAGCACCTCTTTTATTCGAGCACCCATGTCCAACACGCGCAACCAACTTCCGCTCCTGTCCGCGATCGCGGGCGGCACGGTCCTGCGCACCGATGGCGGCTTCCCTTCGTGGGGCCGATCGGACATGGCAACGCACTTGCCAAGACTGACCGTTCTGCTCCCGATCTACCGCGGGCACACGCGGTAATCGCCTGGCCGGATTTCCGCCAGGCAGCAGGCGGGAACCGGTTTCGAAGCAGTCGTTTCACCACCCGCTTGCCTTTCGATCAACGCCGTCTCTTGCGGCGCACTCCGGCATTCTTGCCGGCTGAAGGCAGGTACATCATGCGTGCATTACAGAGAATGTTGGGACGCTCGTTTCAGGGCCTCTGGCGCAACCCGGAGTTCATGAAGCTGTGGACGTCGCTGACGATCACGTCGTTCGGCGCCCAGGTCACGAACCTCGCACTGCCGCTCACGGCCGCGGTGATGCTGCAGGCGACGCCGTGGCAGATGGGTGTGCTGGTCGCGCTCGAGACGCTCCCGTTCGCCCTCGTGAGCCTGCATGCCGGCGTCTTGATCGACCGCGTGCGGAAGCTTCCGATCGTGATCGCGGCGGCCATCGGCCGCGGCGTCGCGCTGATGCTGATCCCGATCGCGGCGTGGTTCAACGCGCTGTCCGTCGAGCTGCTGTTCGTCGTCGGGTTCCTTTGTGGCATACAGAACGTCGTCGGCGGCGCGGCGTATCAGGTGCTGATCGCGAAGATGGCCGGCAGGAGCCGCCTGGTCGAGGCGAACGCCAAGATTGCGCTGGGTGAAACGTCGGCGGCGCTCGTCGGCCCCGGGCTCGCGGGCGGGCTGATTCAGCTCGTCACGGCGCCGTTTGCCATCCTGCTCGATGCGGTCACGTTCGTGGCATCGGGCCTGATGCTGCGTCGAATCCGCGTTCCCAACGACGTGCCGGAGCCCGGTCCTCGGCGCTCGATCGGCTCCGAGATACACGAAGGGCTGGCGCTCGTCTGGCGCAATCGCACGTTGCTCGGGTTGGCCTGGGTGGCCGGCGTTTGGCAGATCCTCCACCACATGCAGATCGCCGTGCTGATCCTGTTCGCGACGCGCGAGGTGGGATTGTCGGCCGGCGCGATCGGAATCACGTACGCATTCGGCGGGCTTGGCTGCGTGCTCGCATCGGCGTTCGCGGAGCGGCTGTCGGCGCGCTTCGGCGTGGGCCCCATCATCGTGCACGGACTCACGCTGACGGCGCTCGCGTGGCAGGCGTTCGGGCTGATCTCCGGACCGGTGTGGCTCGCGACGCTGCTGCTCGGCTGCACGATGCTGCTGTTCGACTTCGGCGCCGTGCTGTTCGGCATCAACTACCTCGCATTGAGGCAGGCGATCACTCCCGACCGGCTGCTCGGAAGGATGACCGCCACGATGCGGTTCCTGACGGTCGCCGCCGCGCCGTTGGGATCGCTCGTCGGCGGCGCGCTCGCCACCGCAATTGGATTGCGGCCGACGCTGCTGACGGTCGGCGTGCTGGCACTGCTCCTGGTCGCGGCGGCGGTGCTGTGGTCGCCGGTGCGCGGGCATCGCAAGATGCCGGTCGTCGCGGGCGACTGAGGCTCCCGCAGCCGAATCAGTCGCGCTGGAACGAGTAGATGGACGGAAGCCTCAGGATGGACGTCAGCTCGTCCAGCGCGCGGCGCGATTCGTCCAGCAGCGCCGGATCGCCAAGATCGTCCGGCGCGAGCCGGTCGCGGTAGCAGCGGCGGATCCATCCGTCGAGTTCGCCCGCAAGCTTGTCGTCGAGGAATACGCGCGCCTCGACGGCGTCGCGCTCCGCTGCCGTCAGGTCTACGGCAAGCCGCAAGCACGCCGGTCCGCCACCGTTGTGCATGCTCTGCCGCAAGTCGAACGCGATCAATTCGATGATCGGCCCGCCACTGCCCAGCATCTCGTCGACCCAAGCGGCGACGCGCGCATTCTCGCGGCATTCGGTCGGAGCGACGAGGATCAGTTTGTGGTCGGTACGCGGCAGCAGCTGGCTGTTGAACAGATAACTGCTTACCGCATCGCCGACGCTGACGGCCGCCGACGGAACGACCATCGGCGCAAATTCATCGCCGATCTTCGTGCGCAATTGTTGAAGCACCGACGCTTGATCGAGCCACGCCTCCTCGTGGCACAGGAGCGTTGTCCCGTATCCGACCGCGATCACGTCGTTGTGAAACACGCCGGCGTCGATCGCATCAGGGTTCTGCTGAACGTGCAGGGTGCTCGAGCGGTCGAGTGCGTGGCGGCGCGCGATGGCCACCGACGCTTCGCGCGTCTGCCTGGCGGGCCACTTGCGTGGGGCCGGAGCGTCCGCGTGGTAGGCGGCGCGGCCGTGCACGAAAAGCTCGACGCCGGGCTTCCCCGGCTCGGGCATGAAGCGAATGTGGTTGGCGGCGCCTTCGTCGCCGAATTGCGCGGCTGCCGGCAATGGATCGTGCACGACGAAGCGCTTCGCATCGGCGAAGATCGCGCGCAGCACGCGCGTCGTGGTCGCGGCTTCGATCGAGCGATGGAAGTGGCTGGTGAGATTCGCCGGTGTGAAATGGACGCGGCCGTCGGCGGTGTCGACCGATGGACTGACGGTCGCGGCGTTCGCCGCCCACATCGCGGCAGCCGAAGAGCACGCGGCGAGAAGCTGTGGCGCTTCCTTCAATGCGCGCGCGACAATCTCGCCCTCGGTGCCCGCGAATCCCAGCGCGCGCAGCGCCGGTACGCTGGGGCGCTCGTGCGGCGGAAGCACCGCCTGTCCGTAGCCGCGAGCGGCGAGCGCCCGCGCTTTCGCGAGCCCCTGCAGCGCCGCCTCCCGCGGATTCGACAGCCTGCGCGCGTTTCGCTCCGCCGCGAGATTGCCGCGCGCGAGGCCCGCGTAGTTGTGCGTCGGGCCGGGGATGCCGTCGAAGTTGACGAGCGCCATCAAGCGCCCCGTCGGCGCGTGGACGGCCGCCGAGACACAACTGGGGCGCACCGTGCGTCCCTCGTTGCGCAGCGAACGGAGTGAGCGCAGGGGTCGTTCATCTGTCTTTCTGCGACAGCGGCACCGCCCGCACCGTATCGCCATCGGTCACGCCCAATTCCGACGCGGCGTAAGGCAAGAGCGGAAGGCGATCGATCCGCGCCGGCGCGTGCACGAGGATCACTCGAAAGTCTTCGAACCGGCGGTTGGAGACGAGCCAGCGTACTTCGTCGGTCAGGCTGTCGGGCACCGGGTCCTCCTCGCCCAGGCTCACCGGCACCACCACGCTCCGTCGCAATGCACGAATGTCGTCACGGAAACATTCGAGTGTCGGACCTGCGTCGAAGATGTCGACGTAGCCCTCGTAGCGGAAACCTTCCTGCTCGAGCATCGACCGCGCGGCGCGCGTGTCGTCGTGCACTTCGCCGATGACGGCGCGGGCCGACAGGGGCAGCAGATTCGCATAGACGGGGTAGCGCGGCATCAACTCCGCAACGAACGCTTTCTGCCCGATGCCGGTCAGGTAATCGGCGGTCGAATACTCCATCGCGAAAAAATGCCGGCCGAGTCCTTCCCAGAACGGGCTCCTGCCGTCGGCGTCGAGCTTGCCGCGCATTTCCGCGATCACTTTCGTCGCGAACCGATCGGCGAATTCGGCGATGAACAAGAGGCGGCTTTTCGCAAGCAGCGGTCCGTTCTTGTTGTGCCGGTGCGCCTGGTCGAGAAAAAGCGAGCAAAGCTCGGTGTGCCCGGTGTGGTCGTTGGCGAGGAACAGCGTTGGCGCCACCGTGTAGACGTCGAGCGCGCGCGATGCGTGGACGATCGTGCCGACACGGTAGTTGTACCAGGGTTCCTTGAGGCCGACCGCCGCTTCGATCGCCGCGATGCCGACGACCTTGCTGCTCGACGATTCGACAAGCACGAACACGTAGCAGGCGTCGGCGCGTGACGCGGCGCCGTCGAACGAGGCGAGCGACCGCTCGATGCGCTCGGAAAGCCGGTCGCGGTTGGCCGGAAGCGTCGTGAGGCCAGTGCCGGTGCGCTCGGACAGCGCGAGCACGGCCGGCAGGTCGTCGCGCGCGATCGGCCGGACGTAGAACAAAGCCGTACTGGCGCCGGCGGCGCCTTAACCGAGCGCGCGGTTGAGCGCGAGCTCGAGACGAGACAGGCCTTCGAGAATCTCGTCCAGGCTGATGACGAGCGAGGGCGCGATGCGGATGACGTCCGGCCCGGCGACGAGCACCAGGAGGCCGGAGGCGCCGGCAGCCTTGACGACGTCCATCCCTTTTCCCTTCCACGGCCCGTCGAGCTCTGCGCCGATCCACACGCCTTCCCCGCGAATGTCGGAAAACACGCGCCGGCGGACGTTGATCGCTTTCAGCCCTTCCATGAAAAGGGCGTGGCGCGCTTTGACGCCGTCGAGCACTTCGGTCGTGTTGATCACGTCGAACACCGCGCCCGCCACGGCGCACGCCAGCGGATTGCCGCCATAGGTCGTGCCGTGCACCCCAACCGAAAACACGCTCGCGATCTCGTGCGTGGTCAGCATGGCGCCGACGGGAAAGCCGCCGCCGAGGCCCTTTGCGCTCGCGAGGATGTCCGGGACGATGCCCTTCTGCATGTACGAGAAGAGCGCCCCGGTGCGGCCCATGCCGCTCTGGATCTCGTCCAGGATCAGGAGCGCGCCGTGCGCCGTGCAAAGGCGGCGGGCGGCCTGGAGATATTCGGGCGTGCCCGGCGTCATGCCGCCTTCGCCCTGCATCGGCTCGAGCAGCACGGCGCAAATTTCGTCGCCATGCTCGGCGAACTCGCGCTCCAGCGCAGCAACGTCGTTGTAGGGAAGGTGCGTGATGCCCGCGGGATTGGGACCGAATCCCTTCGAGTATTTTTCCTGGCCGCCGGCCGTGACCGTGAACAGCGTGCGTCCGTGGAATGCGTTCTGCGCCGCAACGACGCGGATCTTGTGCGCGCCGTGCCTGTCGTGCGCATAGCGGCGCGCGAGCTTGAGCGCGGCCTCGTTCGCTTCGGCGCCCGAGTTGCAGAAGAACACGCGCTCCGCGAACGTGGCGTCGATCAGGCGCTTGGCAAGCCGAAGCGCGGGCTCGTTCGTGAGCCAGTTCGAGACGTGCCAGATCCTGTGCGCCTGCTCGTTCAGCGCCTTGACGAGCACCGGATGGCAGTGACCGAGCGAGGTCACGGCGACGCCGCTCGCGAAGTCGATGTACATCCGGCCGTCCTGGTCCCAAACGCGCGACCCTTCGCCGCGAACCGGGATGAACGTCGCGGGCGCGTAGCAGGGGACCATCCACTGGTCGAACATCTCGCGCGTGACGGGCATCGTCGCCGCGACGCTCGTCGGCGACGCGACGTCGTGCCGCGAGGAGGCGGCGACGACGGCCTTGGCGGCGGAGGTGAGCGGCGGCATGGCGAGGTCCGTCAGCGGCGCACCGGACAGGCCGCGACGACCTGGATCTCGACGCGGTATTCGGGTGACGCGAGCTTCGCTTCGACGGTCGCGCGCGCAGGCGTCTGTCCCGGGACGACCCACTCTTCCCACACGGCGTTCATTGCCGCGAAGTCGCCGATGTCGGGCAGGAAGATCGTCGCGGACAGGATTTTCGTCTTGTCGGAGCCCGCTTCGGCGAGCAGCGAATCGATGAGCTTCAGCACCTGGCGGGTCTGCCCGGAGACGTCCGCCGTCGGATCGTCGGCGACTTGCCCCGCGAGATACGCGGTGCCCGATGCGGGATGGATCACGAGTCCCGAGAGGCGTTTGCCGACGTGCCGGCGTTCGATGGTCATGGGCCAAATCCCTGGTGGGCGCGCCATGGACAGGCGCTCTCGAGCCTATTGTAAACCGGTCCCCACAGGTTGCGTCCGTCCACCGCGGCCGTTGGCGAGCAACGGTACCGCGCCGTGGCTTCTCTATACTCGTCGGTCCGCGTTCGAGAGGCGAATGCGTCTCACGTGACGAAAACCCAAAGGCACCCGAGAGAACGATGAACTGGAAGCTCAAAGACGACTCGCTGTTCGCGATCCTGCTCCGGTCGCCGTGGTGGGTGAGCATCGCCGTTGGAGGCGCGCTCGGCGCGATTGCCGTCGCGTTCCTTCCGCTCGAGTACCGCGTGGTGGGAGCGATCACGGGGGTGCCATTTTTCGTCATCGGCGGGATCGCTCTGTGGCGGCACTGGCAGGCGCCGTCCGCGTCGCGCATCGCCGATACGCTCGTCGCAGTTCGCGCGATGTCGTGGCCCGAATTCTCGCGGGCGATCGAGGATGCGTATCGTCGCCAGGGTTACCGGGTCGACGAGGTCGCGGAGGGCGCAGCCAATTTCGAGATCAGCAAGGACGGGCGCACGGCTCTCGTGCACTGCAAACGCTGGAAGGTGGCGCGCACCGGCGTCGAGCCGCTCTCGGAGCTGCACGCGTCCAAGGAAGCGCGCAACGCGCACGAGTGCATCTACGTGGCGGCGGGCGAGATCAGCGCCAACGCGCGGACCTTTGCAGCGAAGCACGCGATCACGCTGGTCGAGGCGGCGGAGCTCGCGAAGCTGCTTCCGTTGGCGGGCCGGTCGCGAAAGAGTTGACCGAGAGCGGCTTTCGCGACCGCATGCGCATCGTCTCCGAAGCCCATTGACGTTTGAATCGCCCACCGGGATCCAAATGGCCCCACGAGTGAGTCATCTTGACGGCCGCGGCATTGGGGCTCGAGGTCACGAACCTGCCCGACTACCGCAATGCGTATCCCACGGTGCCGCTTGTGATCATGTCGGCCAGGAGTGGGGCGCGCGAGCCGCTGGGCTGCGGAATCAGCCGATCGAACGGACCTAAAGGCCGAGCGCCTCGGCGACGAGCTTTCGCAATTCGCGCCGAAGCTTGTCTCTTAACGGCGCATGCGCGCGGCTGCGATTCAGGTTCTTGAGCTCGTATGGATCGCGGTCGAGATCGTAGAGCTCGTCGAGCTCATCGTTGCTGCCGCGGTTCACCCAGTGGATGTACTTGTGGCGGTCCGTGCGGACGGCTTTATACGTCATGCCGACGAGCCATGGCATCGCCTGCTCGGCCCAGTACTCGACGAGGAACGATTTGCGCCACGGAGTGGGCCGCCCGCCCGCGAACAGCGGCATGAGCGACCGGCCCTGAATCTGCGCGCCTGGCTTGCCGCCGGCAAGCTCGATCAGCGTCGGCGCGATGTCCTGGCAGATGACGAGCTCACTGCGCCGCGAGCTCGCCTTGACCTTGCGCGGGTAGCGAACGAGGAACGGCGACCGAATGCCTTCCTCGTACGCGAAACGGCGCTCCGGCCCGAGGCCATGCTCGCCGAAGAAGTACCCGTTGTCGCCGAGGAACACGATGAACGTGTCGTCGAGCTTGCACTGCCGCTCCAGGACGTCGAGGATCTCCCCGATGCCTTCGTCCACCGACGCCATCATTCGGGCGCGCTGCCGGATTTCCTCCTGCTCTCCCGCGTGAAGGTTTTCGAGGATGTTCCGCGCGAGCTTCGATTCCTTGAGGCCGAACGGCTCGGCCCATGCAGGCTTCTGCCGAACCACTTCGGCGGGCGGCAGCATGTTCGGCTTCTTCGGGAAGATCGCGTCGCGATAGAGATCGCGATGCCGCGGGGCGGCAATGTAACCGCCTTCGATCGAGATGCCGAACGTGCCGTCCGCCGCCTGATGCGCATCCGGATGCACCGCCTTGTGCGCGAAGAACAGCGAGAACGGCTTCGAACGCTTGCGCTCGAGAAACTCGACCGCCAGCCGGTTCATGATGTCCGTGATGTAGCCGTCGTGCTGGACGTACTTCCCGTCGTGGTTGAGCTTCGGGTTTTCGATCTTGCCGTGACCGTCGTAGCTCACCCACGTGTCGTAGCCGGGGCGTGGCATTCCGTCGTTGCCCATGTGCCACTTGCCGATGTGCGCGGTCTCGTATCCGCGCTTCTGGAGCTCGAGATGGTAGTTCGGCAACCGATGGCTCATCGCGTCGCGCGCGACGTTGTCGATGATGCCGTGCCGGCTCGCGTACTGGCCCGTCATGATCGACGCGCGATTAGGCGAGCAAATCGGCGTCGTGTGGAACGCGCGCTCGAAGAGCGCGCCTTCGTGCGCGAGGCGATCGACGTTCGGCGTTTTCATGTACGGATGACCGCCGGCGCCGAACTCGTCGTAGCGCAGGTCGTCGATCAGGATGACGAGGAAATTGGGCTTCATGTCAGGCGAAGCGGGGTGTGGTCGAATGCCGGCGGCGAATGTGGCCGGGTCCTGAGTTCAACGTATGGGCGTCGGGGTCAGGTTATCACTCGGCGACCGCGGCGGCGCGGGATCAGCGGGTCTGTGTATCGCCGTGGGCATTGCCGCTGCGTTACGATGCGCGGCATGAGCGCACGTATCGCAATCTGCAGCGCTGCGGTTTTTCTCTTCGCCGCGGTGGCGCTCGGCGCCTTCGGCGCGCATGCGCTGAAAGCGAAGCTTTCGCCCGAGCTGATGGTCACCTACCAGACCGCGGTCCAGTATCACTTCTGGCATGCGCTCGGCTTGCTCGCCGTCGGCATGCTGCTGCTTCATCGGCCCGACAGCGGGGCGCTCGCTGCGGCAGCGTGGCTTCTCGCGGCGGGGCTCATCCTCTTTTGCGGCAGCCTTTACGCCCTCGCGCTGAGCGGTGTTCGCGGATGGGGCGCGGTTGCGCCGGTCGGCGGTGTCGCGTTCCTCGCGGCGTGGGCGGCGCTGGCATGGTGCGCGTGGCGTTGGTAAATAGGGTCAGAGACGACTTCCGCCATAAATAGGGTCAGAGACGACTTTCCGCGACTGCATTAAATAGGCACACAGGACTTTCGCGTGGTACATGCGAAAGCATGGAATTTGTCTCTGCCCCTATTTTCAAGGCCGGGCAGGAAACTCGTCTCTGACCCCACTTAAGCGGAAAGTCGTCTCTGACCCCACTTTCAGTCGACTTTCGCGCCCGATTCCTTCACCACTTTCGCCCACTTGGCGGTCTCCGCCTGGATGTGCCGCGCGAAGTCATCGGGCGTGCCGCCGGCGATGTTCGCGCCGACGCTCGCCATCTTTTCCTTCGCCTCGGGCGAAATCAGCCACTTCGCGATTTCGGCGTTGAGCTTCGTCACGATGGCGGGCGGCGTGCCGGAGGGCGCGAGCACACCGAACCACGACGACGCCTCGAAACCGGGCAGACCGGCCTCGGCCACCGTCGGGACGTCGGGCAGCGCCGGCGCGCGCGTGGCGGACGTGACGGCGAGCGCGCGCAGCTTTCCCGCCTTGATCTGCGGAAGCGACGGCGGCAGGTTGTCGAACATCAGCTGCACCTGGCCGCCGATCAGATCCGCCAGCGCCGGTGCGCTACCCTTGTACGGAACGTGCGTCATCTGCACACCGGCCATCACCTTGAAGAGTTCGCCGGAAAGATGGATCGACGTACCGGCACCGGATGACGCGAAGTTGAGCTTGTTGGGATTCGCCTTGGCGTAGGCGATCAGCTCCTGGACCGAATTGACGGGCAGCGCGGGATTGACTTCGAGCACGTTCGGAACGCCCGCGACCAGGATCACGGGGACGAAGTCCTTGATGTGGTCGTACGGCATCTTCGAATACAGGCTCGCATTGATCGCGTGCGTGCCGACCGTTCCCATTTCCAGCGTGTAGCCGTCCGGCGCCGCCTTCGCGACGAGCTCCGAGCCGATGTTGCCGCCGGCGCCAGGACGGTTGTCGACTACGACGCTCTGGCCCCACGCATCGGTCAAGTGCTTCGCGACTTCGCGCGCGAGGATGTCCGTCGCGCCTCCCGGAGGGAACGGCACGACCAGCCGGATGGGCTTCGTCGGGTACGCCGCAGGCGCCTGCGCGAGCGCGAATGCCGCAAGGGCGACGAGCGAAGCTCCGAGCAGGCACTGCAACCAAGGGCGAGACGTCGATCTCATTCCGATTCCTCCGTTGGCTAGTGGCAACGATCGCGCGTTGCGCCCGCCATGCGACAGGCCGCTAATCCACCTTAGCGCCCGAGGCCTTCACGATCCGCGCGTACTTCGGAATCTCGCTCTGGATGAAGGCGGCGAACTGCTCGGGCGTCGTCGGCGCGGCCTCCGCCCCCTGCGCCGCCAAACGCTCCCGCGTGTCGGGCGAATTCAGGATTTTGACGACCTCGGCGTTCCACTTCGCGATCACGTCCCTCGGTGTTCCGGCAGGCGCGAGCAAGCCGAACCACGTGGAGATGTCGAAGCCTGCAAGCCCGGCTTCCGCCATCGTCGGCAGCTCCGGCGCGAGCTTCGAGCGCTCGGCGGTCGTGACGGCGAGTGCTTTGAGCTTGCCCGCCTTGACCTGCGGCATCGCATTGGCGAGGTTATCGAACATGAACTGGGTGTCGCCCGCGAGCAGCCCCTGCGTCGCCGGCGCGCCCCCTTTGTACGGGACGTGGACGATGTCCGTTCCCGTATCGACCTTGAACAGCTCTCCGGCGAGATGGCCGGCGCTGCCGTTGCTCCCCGATCCGAACGAGAGCTTGCCGGCGTTGGCCTTGGCATAAGCCACGAACTCCTTGGCGGAGTTCACCGGAAGCGAGGCGTTCACCACGAGCACATTGGGCGTGATCGCGACGAGCGAGATCGGCGCGAAGTCCTTCACCGCGTCGTACGGCATCTTGGCGTACAGGCTAGGGTTCACCGCATGCGTGGACAGCGCGCCCATCAGGATCGTGTAGCCGTCCGGCGGTGACTTCGCGACCAGGTCGGCCCCGATATTGCCACCGGCGCCGGGGCGATTGTCGACGACAACACTCTGGCCCCAATCCTCGCTCGCCTTCTGCGCAATGAGGCGACCGATGATGTCGAGGGGTCCTCCCGGGGGAAACGGGACGACGAGCTTTACCGGTCGGTTTGGGTACGTTGTCGCGGACTGAGCGCCCGCGTGACCTGTCGGCAGGCACGCGACGACGCCGGCGGCGGCGATGACGATAAGGCGTCGGATTCGGTCGATTGTCGTCTGCAAGGGAGGATCTTTCGAAGATCGGCGCGGCGGTTCGTGGCGGCTCGAGCCAAGGTTCTGGCGGCCGCGGGATTCTAGCAGCTTGAAACCGAATGGCCGTCCGGGAGTCTCACCGTTCGCGGCACTCGCGCCCATGGCAGCAACAAGCAAAACGGGCCGTTTGCCGGCTCGCGCCGGGGGGGCGCATAATCATCCCTTTTATGTATCCTGGCCGGAAATCCGGTCATCTTTGGTTAAAAAATGAAAAGATCGATCGGTGGAGTGATCGCGGTGCTCGGCATTGCGATCGCGGCGGGGGGAGGCTACTGGTTCGGCCAGCAGCGCACGGGCGGAGGGCTCGGCACGGCCAACGCGACGGCGGCCTCGGCGGGCTCGGGCGGCGCGAGCGGCGCCACGACGGCGGATAAAGGCAAGGGCGGCGCAGGGCCAACCGTGCTCGTCGAAGCGATCACCGCTTCCACCGCACCGATGCCGCAGTCGATCACGGCCGTCGGCAGCTTGCGATCCGACGAGTCGGTCACGCTGCGGCCCGAGGTTGCCGGTCGCGTGAGCGCGATCGGGTTCCAGGAAGGACAACGCGTTGCGAAGGGCACGGTGCTCATCAAGCTCGACCCCGCGATCAACGAGGCCGAGGTCATGCAGGCCAAGGCCAACCTGACGCTCGCGAAGGCGAAATACGATCGTGCCGTCGACCTGCAGAAGCAGGGCTTCATCTCCGGACAGGCGCGCGACGAGGCGGAGAACAGCCTCAAGGTGATGGAAGCGTCGCTGTCGCTCGCGACGGCCAAGCTCAACAAGATGGAGATTCGCGCCCCGTTTTCGGGTCTGATCGGCTTGCGCTCCGTTTCGGTAGGCGATTACGTGAAGGAAGGCCAGGACATGGTCAACCTCGAGTCGATCGATCCATTGAAGGTCGACTTCCGCGTGCCCGAGATCTATCTCAAGCAGGTTCAAGTAGGTCAGAAGCTCGAAGTGAGCCTCGATGCCCTGCCGGGGCGGAAATACGAAGGGACCGTCTCGGCGATCAACCCCCTCGTCGACGCAGCAGGGCGCGCGATCGTGATCCGTGCGCAGGTACGAAACGCCGACACCTCACTCCGTCCCGGGATGTTCGCCCGCGTCAAGCTGTTGACGAAGGATGAGCGCGACGCGCTGGTGCTGCCCGAGCAGGCGCTGGTGCCGCAGGGCGAGGATCAGTACGTGTTCCGGGTCATCGACGGCAAGGCAACGCGGACGAAGGTCGAGGTCGGCCAGCGCCGCGACGGCAAGGTCGAGGTCGTGAAGGGGATCGCACCGGGCGAGACGATCGTCACGGCCGGCCAGTTGAAACTGCGCGACGGCACGCCCGTGACGCTCGCGACCGTGGCGAAGGCCGCCGTAGCGCCCAAAACCGACAACGGTTCGCCGCCGGCAAAGGCCGACAACAGCGCAGGGCGCGCGCCGAAGTCGTAGCGCCGACGCAACAGCAAGGCAGGGGGAACGGCATGCAACTACCCGAGATATGCATCAAGCGTCCGGTGTTCGCGACGGTGATGTCGCTGATCATCCTGCTCGTCGGGCTGATCTCGTACACGCGCCTGTCGGTGCGCGAATACCCGCGGATCGACGAGCCCGTCGTCAGCGTGTCGGTCACGTATCGCGGCGCGTCCGCGGAAGTGGTCGAGTCGCAGGTCACGAAGCCGCTCGAGGATTCGCTGTCGGGGATCGAAGGCGTCGAGGTAATGACGTCGCAGAGCCGATCGGAGACGAGCCGCATCAACGTGCGCTTCACGCTCAAGCGCGACCCCGACTCCGCGGCGGCCGACGTTCGCGACAAGGTCGCGCGTGCGCGCGGCAAGCTGCCGGATACGATCGACGAGCCGATCATCGCGAAGGTGGAAGCCGATTCGCAGCCGATCATCTACATCGCCGTGCAGGCCGGATCGCTGTCGACGCTCGACGCTTCCGATTACGTGAAGCGCTACGTGCAGCCCCGTCTGTCCGTGTTGCCCGGGGCCGCCGACGTGCGGATCTTCGGCGAGCGGCAGGTGTCGATGCGGATCAACCTCGACCGCACGCGGCTCGCCGCCTACAAGCTCACCGTGCAGGACGTCGAGGACGCGATCCGCCGCCAGAACGCCGAGATCCCGGCGGGGCGCATCGAGTCGTCGACGCGCGAATTCACGGTGGTGGCCGAGACCGACGTGCGGCTGCCGGAGCAGTTCAACAACATCATCGTCGCGAACGTCGGGAGCTACCCCGTCCGAATCCGCGACGTCGGCTCGGCCGAGATCGGTCCGGTCGACGAGCGCGTGATTTCCCGCTACAACGGCCAATCGTCCCTCAACATCGGCGTGATCAAGCAGGCGGTCGCCAATCCGCTCGATCTTTCGAACGGCGTGCGCACCGAGGTCGCGAAGATGAACGAGGGGCTGCCGCCGGGCATGAAGCTCATCGTCGCGTACGACACGTCGGTGTTCATCGACCGCTCGATCCATTCGGTGTTCGAGACGATCGGCGAGGCGATCGTGCTGGTCGTGCTCGTCATCTATTTCTTCCTGCGCAGCCTGCGCGCCACGATCATCCCAATCGTCACGATCCCCGTATCGCTGGTCGGCGCGTTCGGGCTCATGTACCTGTTCGGCTTCACGGTCAACACCCTGTCGCTCCTCGCGATGGTGCTGGCGATCGGGCTCGTCGTCGACGATGCGATCGTGATGCTGGAGAACGTCCACCGGCACATCGAGTCGGGCAAGCCGCGCGTCAAGGCGGCGATCGACGGCGCGCGCGAGATCGGTTTCGCGATCGTCGCGATGACGCTCACGCTCGCGTCGGTGTTCGCGCCGCTCGCATTCGCCACCGGTCGCACCGGCCGGCTCTTCATCGAGTTCGCGCTGACGCTCGCCGGCGCCGTCATGGTATCCGGCTTCATCGCGCTCACGCTCACGCCGATGATGTGCTCGCTGCTGCTGAAGCACGAGAGCAAGCACTCCTGGCTTTACAACAAGATCGAGAACGGGCTCGGCGCGATGACCCGCGGCTATCGCCGGCTCCTGGCAGCGACCCTGCGCGCGCGCTGGGTCGTCGTCTTGCTCTGGTTCGTCGTGCTGTCCCTCGGCGGGCTCTTCTTCACGTTGCTCAAGTCGGAGCTTTCGCCGACCGAGGATCGCGGCGTGGTCTTCGGGCTCGTGACGGCCCCGCAGGGATCGACTCCGCAATACACCGCGGACCAGATCAAGCCCATAGAGGATTTCTACGCCCAGATTCCCGAGGCCGCGGCATACACGGCGATCTCCGGATTCCCGACCGTGGTCGACGGCAATGCGGTGCTGCGCCTCAAGCCCTGGGAAGAGCGCACCAAGAAGCAGCAGCAGATCGCCGACGAGCTGCGTCCCAAGTTCGCGGCGATCCCCGGCGCGATCGCGTTCCCGATCAATCCGCCGTCGCTCGGGCAGTCGTTCCGCTCGACGCCCGTCGAATACGTCGTGATGTCTCAGGTTCCGTACGCCGAATTGCAGCGCACGGTCGACCGGTTCCTGGACGAGGTGCGCAAGTATCCCGGCGTGCAGAACCTGCAGATCGACCTGCGACTCAACACGCCGGAAGTGCGGGTCAACATCAATCGCGACAAGCTGTCCGACGTCGGTGTCGGCGTCGACACCGTCGGCCGCACGCTGGAGACCATGCTGGGCGGGCGGCAGGTCACGCGCTTCAAGAAAGACGGCGAGCAATACGACGTTCTCGTGCAGGTTGCCCCGATCGACCGCACGACGCCCGCGGACATCAGCGACGCCTACGTGAGGGCGCGCGACGGCAGCATGGTGCAGCTGTCCAACCTCGTCGATGTCAAGGAGGGCGTCGCGCCGCAGTCGCTCAACCACTTCAACCGTCTGCGCGCGGTCAAGATCACCGCGACGCTCGCACCGGGGTATGCGATCGACGAGGCGCTGAAGGAGATGGACAAGGTCGCGAAGCGCGTGCTGCCCAACACGGCGCAGACGGACCTCGACGGGCAGTCGCGCGAGTTCAAGAAGTCGGGCGGCGAGATCTACTTCACGTTCGTGCTTGCGCTGCTGTTCATCTACCTCGTGCTGTCGGCGCAGTTCGAGAGCTTCATTCATCCCTTCGTCATCATGCTGTCCGTGCCGCTGTCGATGACGGGCGCCCTGTTCGTGCTGTGGCTCACCGGCGGCACGCTCAACATCTACAGTCAGGTCGGGCTCGTCACGCTCGTCGGGCTCATCACGAAGCACGGGATCCTGATCGTCGAGTTCTCGAACCAGCTGCGAGCGAAAGGCGAGGACCTGTATCAGGCCGTCATCGACTCGGCGACGCTGCGTCTGCGGCCTATCCTGATGACGACCGGCGCAATGGTGCTTGGCGCCGTCCCGCTCGCGCTCGCAACGGGGGCGGGTGCGGAATCGCGTACACAGATCGGCTGGGTGATCGTCGGCGGGATGTCGTTTGGCACACTGCTCACGCTCTTCGTCGTGCCGACGGCCTATACGCTGCTCGCCGGCAAGCGGCGCGAGCGTAGCGCGAAGGAACACGCGCCGGCGCCTGCGCCGGCTGCGCCGCCGGTCGCGCATACCGGGGCCGCGGACTGAGGCGCCACCGCGCCCGCGGGGTGCGGACTGACCTCGGTACCGCGCGTGGAATTGCGTGCGGCGCCGGTTCGCCACCCACGCTTGAACGCAAGTGCAATAGAATCCGCACCTAGAGCACCCGCAAACGGGTGCCATGAGGCAACCGAGTCAACTGAGGCCATCCCTTAAGGAGGAACTTCGATGTCGCAGCGCATTTCGCTTCTTCGCCGCGTCGCGCTTGCAGCAGCCATGCTTGGCTTTGCCGCGGCTGCTCAGGCCGTCACCGAGATCCAGTGGTGGCACGCCCAGACCGGAGGTAACAACGATCGAATCAACGCGCTCGTCAAGCGCTTCAACGAGAGCCAGAGCGACTACAAGGTCAATGCCGTCTACAAGGGGAGCTATCCCGAGGCGATGGCCGCGGCGATCGCGGCGTTCCGCGCCGGCAACGCGCCGCACATCCTGCAGGTGTTCGAGGTCGGCACGGCCACGATGATGGCGGCCAAGGGCGCGATCAAGCCCGTGTACGAGGTCATGAGCGAGGGGGGCGAGAAGTTCGACCCGAAGGCCTACGTGCCCGCGGTTGCCGGCTATTACTCGAATACCAAGGGCCAGATGCTGTCGCTGCCGTTCAACAGCTCCACCACGGTGTTCTGGTACAACAAGGACGCATTCGAGAAGGCGGGACTCGATCCGAACCGTGCGCCCCAGACCTGGCCGGAAGTGGTCGCCGCGATGGCCAAGCTCAAGGCATCCGGGCACGCGTGCCCGTTCACCACCGGTTGGCAGACCTGGACGCAGCTCGAAAGCTTCTCGGCGTGGCACAACGTGCCGTTCCTCACGAAGGAAAACGGCTTCGGCGGCCCCGACGCGAAGCTCGTGTTCAACGGACCGGTGCAGGTCCGGCACATCGAGAACATGCAGGACTGGCTGAAGAAGGGTTACTTCGTCTACGGCGGCCGGAAGAACGAGCCCGAAGCCAAGTTCTACAGTGGCGAGTGCGCGATGATGACGACGTCGTCGGCAGCGTACGCAACGATCAAGCAGCAAGCCAAGTTCAAGTTTGCGGAATCGGCGCTGCCGTACTACGCCGACGTGCAGGGCGCGCCGCAGAACACGATCATCGGTGGCGCGAGCCTCTGGGTATTCAGCGGCAAGAAGAAGGACGAGTACAAGGGCGTGGCCAAGTTCTTCACGTTCCTGTCTCAGCCGGACGTCGCTGCCGAGTTCGCGCAACTGACGGGTTATGTTCCCATCACCATCGCTGCGTACGAGCTCACCAAGAAGTCCGGTTTTTACGACAAGAATCCGGGCACCGACGTGGCCGTTCAGCAACTCATCGTGAAAACGACCGCCAACTCGCGCGGCGTACGGGCCGGCAATATGGCGCAGATCCGCGACGTGATGGACGAGGAGCTCGAAGCCGTTTGGGCCGGCAAGAAGACCGCCAAGCAAGGTCTCGACGACGCGGTAAGGCGCGGGAACGAGATCATCGACCGCTTCAACAAGGCGAACAAGGAACAATAAGATGGGATAGCGCGCCGGCGAAACCGCCCGGCGCGCGTCGCCTCGAAAGTGGGGTCAGAGACGACTTTTTTGCAATGTCACCGCATGGGGCTCCGTTTGCCGGAAAGTCGTCTCTGACCCCACTTTCCCACTTTCCGTCTCTGACCCCACTTTCGGCCGCCCGCCATGGAAAAACGCGCCCGCTTCCGCTCACGCTGGCTGCCGTATGCGCTGATCGCGCCCCAGCTCGCGATCACAATCGTCTTCTTCTTCCTGCCGGCAACGCAGGCGCTCTTCCAGTCGCTGCTGGTGCAGGATGCCTTCGGCACGAGCACGCAGTTCGTCTGGTTCGAGAATTTCGACAACCTGTTTCATGATGCGGATTACCTGAGGTCGTTCCGGGTCACCGCCGTGTTCTCCGCGCTGGTCGCAACGCTCGGCCTTTCGGTGTCGCTCGTGCTCGCGGTCTTCGCCGATCGCGTGCTACGCGGAGCCAACGTCTATAAAACGCTCCTGATCTGGCCTTACGCCGTCGCGCCCGCGGTTGCGGCGATCCTCTGGCTTTTCCTGTTCAATCCCACGCTCGGCGTGGTCGCGCACTGGCTCAAGGGCCTCGGCATTCCGTGGGATCCGCTGCTCGATGGAACGGACGCATTGATCATGGTCGTGGTCGCCGCCGTGTGGAAACAGGTGAGCTACAACTTCCTGTTCTTCCTCGCAGGGTTGCAGTCGATTCCAAAATCCCTGATCGAGGCGGCGGCGATCGATGGCGCCGGCCCCGTGCGCCGCTTTGCGACCATCGTGTTTCCATTGCTGTCGCCGACGACGTTCTTCCTGCTCGTGGTAAACATCGTCTACGCGTTCTTCGACACGTTCGCCATCATCGACGCCGCTACCAGCGGGGGTCCGGCCCAGGCGACGCAAATCCTCGTCTACAAGGTGTATGCCGACGGATTCAAGGGCCTCGACCTCGGAGGCTCCGCCGCCCAGTCGGTCGTGCTGATGGCGATCGTGATCCTGCTGACGTTCGTGCAGTTTCGCTACGTCGAGCGCAAGGTGCAGTACTGATGAGCCGATCGTCGACCAACGCGACCACCGGAACGCGCATGCAGGGCGCGCGCATACCCGGGCTGCCGCTGATGGCGTTGCTTCCACGCACGTGGCGGCGCGGGCGCGAAGGCATGATCGAGAACCGGCCGATCCTGACGGTCGTCTCGCACATCGTGCTCATCATCGGCATCGCGATCGTCGCGCTGCCGGTGTACATCACGTTCGTGGCCTCTACGCTCGGGGCCGACGAGGTGCTGCAGTCGCCGATGCCGCTCACGCCGGGGACGCACCTCATCGAGAACTACCGGACAGTGCTGGGCCAGGGCGCGTCCGGGAACGTCACCAGCGCGCCCGTCGGACGGATGATGCTGAACAGCCTCATCACCGCGCTCGTCATCGCATTCGGCAAGATCGCGATCTCGCTGCTGTCGGCGTTCGCCATCGTCTACTTCCGCTTCCGCTTCCGCGCGCTCGCGTTCTGGATGATCTTCGTCACGCTGATGCTGCCGGTCGAGGTGCGGATCCTGCCCACGTACAAGGTCGTCTCCGACCTGCACATGCTCGATACCTACGCCGGGCTGACGGTGCCGTTGATCGCCTCGGCGACGGCGACGTTCCTCTTCCGCCAGTTCTTCCTGACGATTCCCGACGAGCTCGCCGAGGCCGCGCGCATCGACGGCGCAGGCCCGATGCGGTTCTTCCGGGACGTCGTGGTTCCGTTGTCGCGGCCGAACATCGCCGCGCTGTTCGTCATCCTGTTCATCTACGGCTGGAACCAGTACCTGTGGCCGCTGCTCGTGACCACCGACGAATCGATGTACACGACGGTGATCGGGATCAAGCGCATGATCGCCGGCGGCGACGCCGCGACCGAATGGAACCTGGTGATGGCCACGGCGATGCTCGCGATGCTGCCGCCCGCGCTCGTCGTCCTGCTGATGCAGAAGTGGTTCGTCAAGGGCCTGGTCGACACGGAGAAATGACGAATGGCCCGGGTTGAGCTCCGCGACGTGCACAAGAGCTACGGCGGCAACGCGGTGATCCACGGCATCGACGTCGACGTCGCCGACGGCGAGTTCATCGTGATGGTCGGCCCGTCGGGTTGCGGCAAGTCGACGCTCCTGCGGATGGTCGCGGGCCTCGAGGAGATCACCGGCGGCGAGATCACGATCGGCGATCGCGTCGTGAACGCGCTCGAGCCCAAGGAGCGCGACATCGCGATGGTGTTCCAGAACTACGCGCTCTATCCGCACATGACGGTGTTCGACAACATGGCGTACGGGCTGCGGATCCGTGGCTTCAGGAAGGACGACATCGAGACGCGCGTCAACCGCGCGGCGGAGATCCTGGAGCTGGGCGCGCTGTTGCCGCGCAAGCCGCGGCAGCTTTCGGGCGGGCAGCGCCAGCGCGTCGCGATGGGCCGCGCGATCGTCCGCGAGCCCGCCGTATTCCTGTTCGACGAGCCGCTCTCCAATCTCGACGCGAAGCTCCGCGTGCAGATGCGCTTCGAGATCCAGAAGCTGCATCGGCGGCTCGAGACCACGAGCCTCTACGTGACGCACGATCAGGTCGAGGCCATGACGCTCGCGCAACGGATGATCGTGATGAACGCCGGCCGCGCCGAGCAGATCGGCACGCCGATGGAGGTGTACGAGAACCCCGCGACGATCTTCGTCGCCGGATTCATCGGATCGCCCGCGATGAACTTCGTCACCGGAAGCGCCGAGGCGGACGGCCGCATTGCGCTCGGCGACGCAGGCGCCATCCGGACGGGTGTACGGGTGGACCCCGGACGCGAGGTTACGATCGGCGTCCGACCGGAGCATCTTGCACTCGGCGGACAGGCCGGCAACGCGATCCAGGGGAGCGTCGAGATGATCGAGCAATTGGGCGCGGACACGCTCGTGCACGTCGCCGCCGACAAGGCGCAGGTCGTGGCCCGGCTGCCGCATGGAATTACGCCGCAGGTCGGAAGCAACGTGATGCTGGCAGCCGACGCGTCGCGCGTCTACGTTTTCGACGCCGCGACCGGCGCAAGGATTCGCTGAGATGGCGTCGGATTTCGTTCGCGACTGGCCGTACCCGCGCCTCGTCGCCCATCGTGGCGCCGGCAAGGTGGCTCCCGAGAACACGCTCACGGCGATGCGCGTGGGCCACGCGCACGGCTACCGGATGGTCGAGTTCGACGTGAAGCTCTCGGCCGACAACCTGTCTTTCCTGCTGCACGACGCAACGCTCGAGCGCACGACGAGCGGCCGCGGCCGCGCGGACGCGCTGCCGTGGCGTGAGCTTTCGCGGCTCGATGCGGGCGGCTGGCACTCGGCAAAATATGCGGGGGAACCGCTGCCTACCTTCGCGTCGATCGCCCGGTGGGCGCGCGCCCACGGTGTCGCCTGCAACGTCGAGATCAAGCCTACGCCGGGACGCGAGCGCGAAACGGGTGCCGCCGTCGCGTTCGACGCTGCGACGCTATGGCGAGAAGCCGACGTGCCGCCGCTCTTGTCGTCGTTCTCGGAGATCGCGCTCGATGCGGCGAGGAGCGCCGTGCCCGAGTTGCCGCGCGCGCTGCTGATCGAGCGCGCGCTGCCTGCGGACTGGATGGACCGGCTGGCGCGTCTCGAGTGCGTCGCGCTCGACGCGGATCACCACGCGCTCGACGCCGAAACCGTCCGGCGTGCCCACGCCGGCGGCTATCGCGTCCTCTGCTGGACGGCGAACGAGTCCGACCGCATCGCGACCCTCGCGGCGTGGGGTGTCGACGGCATCATCACCGATTCGGTCGATCATGTGCCGGCCGATTCGCTGCCGCCACCGCCGCCGCTTTCATAGCCGTCCGCCGGTCCGGGTCGTCGTCCGTGCGGCGCGAAAGGATGACGCTGGGTCAAGCGCGATCGGAGCGCATCCCGTCTGTCTGATTACACCACTGCTGCCACATGCCGCGTATTGCCGCTGCGAAATGATCTGCGAACTGCACGGTGTCGAAGATCGGCGACGAAAGCATTCTCTCCCGCAATCCTCCGCGCAGCGAGGCGAGGCGGGGCAGATCGCTGGCGTGCGCCACCGCACGAGCGACATAGTCTTCACTGTCGCTCGCGATCCAATCGGCCAGCCCGGCATTCATCAAGAGTCCAACACCCTGGCGCGAAAGAAACGTCTCCCCGGCCAACGTCAGAACCGGCACGCCCGTCCACAGACTTTCGACGCTGGTAGTGATCCCCGTATAGGGAAACGGATCGAGCGATATGTCGACCTGCTGATAGGGGGCGAGATAATCGGACATCTGAACATGGCCGGCCAGAATGAGTCGCGTCGCCTCGATTCCATGCGCGCCGAACCGTTCCCTCACTTTTTGCTGAACCGACAATTCTTCGAATGGCTTCGCCTTGAGAAAGAGCTGGCTTTCGGGCATCGCGGTCAGCACCCTGGCCCATAATGCAACCACGTCATCATTCATCTTGGCCAGATTGTTGAAGCTCCCGAAGGTGATGCGGCGGTTGCGGAGCGCGGGCAGCGGCGTGATTTTCGAACCACCGTCCGGCGGGGTGAAGCACAGGTACGACGTCGGCAAGCGCCAGATCCTTTCGGTGAAGTGGATTGCGTCCGATTCCGGCAACGTCCAATGGTCGGCAATGACGTAGTCGATGGCCGTTACCCCTGTGGTCGCGAGGTATCCCAACCACGTTGCCTGCACCGGCGCTGGTTTCCAGGCGAACATCGGCAGACGATTGTGCTGGGTATGACCCGAGAGGTCGATCAGGACGTCAATCCCGTCATCACGAATCCGTTGCGCGAACTCCCGGTCCGAAAGTCGCACCGCGGAGTGCCAGCCACTGCAGCAGGCCTTGATTCCCTCCGTGACGGAGTCGGACAGGAAGTGAGTGGGGTAGCCAACGATCTCCAACCGGTCGGCAGCCTCGGACGCCAGGGAGGCGAGCGCACCTTTGACGAAGTGACCCACCGCATGATTGCGCAAGTCGCCGGATACGAAACCCACGCGCAAACGTCGCAAGGGGTCGCGAGCATTGGTCCAGTCCGTAAACGGGTGCGCTTTCCGGCGCGCCAGATCGCCATAGCGTCGAGCCTCTTCCAGCATCGCCGCTCCACCTTGGCCCGGCCGGTAGTTCAGGCCGAAGAGCAGGTTGCTGCGTGCAACGAAGAAGTCGGGATCGAGGCGTAATGCTTCTTGATAGCTCCCGACGGCGTCGTCAGGGTACCCCAGTGCACTCAAGGCATTGCCGAGATTGTTGTGGGCCAGGACATGGTTCGGATTGAGCTCGAGGGTCCGGCGGTAGCAGGCACGCGCGTCGTTCAACAATCCGAGCCCATACAGGGCATTGCCGAGGTTGCAATGCGCATCCGCATAGTCGGGATCAAGCTCGAGCGCTCGACGAAAGCTTTTTGTCGCATCCTGGAGCCGGCCGAGGTCGTGAAGAACATTGCCGAGGTTGAAATGTATGCCGGCGACACCGGAATTTATCTCCAGTGCACGACGCAGACTCGCGACCGCTTCATCGAATCGCCCAAGATCCTTGAGTGCGATGCCAACATTGCTGTGCGCCTCGGCGGACCCCGGTCTGACCTCGACCGCCCGGCGGTGGCAAGCGAGCGCCTCGGAGAGAAGTCCCATGCTGTACAGCGCATTGCCGAGATTGCATTGGGCGTCGGAGTTTCCCGGATCTAATTCGACGGCTCGGCGAAAACTCTCCACTGCGCTGTCGTGCTGTCCCTGCGCTTCCAGAGCGCGCCCCAGATTGTTGTGCGCTTCCGCGCTTTGCGGGCGCAGGTGCGCGGCGCGTCGATAGGTTGCGACGGCATCGTCGAATCGCCCGAGTTTGAGCCATACATTCCCAAGGTTGCCGTGGATCTCCGCATAATCGGGCTTCAGGGCAAGCGCTCGCATGTAGCTTGCCGCCGCATCTTCGAGTCGCCCGAGATCCTCGAGTGCGATTCCCAGTCCGGCTTCCGCCTCCACAAAGTCCGGCTTCAACGAAATGGCGCTGCGATACGCGTCAACCGAAGCTTCCGCCCGGCCTGCGCGCATGTGGGCATTCCCAGTGTTGTAGTGGGCTGCGGCGTAGGTCGGGTCCCTGACCAGCGCGGTCGCGTACGCTTCGAGCGCGCCGGCGGCGTCACCCATTTCCAGCAGGACGTTGCCTCTATTCAAATGAGGACGGGCGAGATCCGGCGCGAGCTCTATGGCGGTGACGTAGCGTCCGAGCGCCTCCGCGAGGCGTCCCTCCTGCTCGAGGCCGTTCCCTTCGTCGACCAAGCGCAAGGCGTCCTGCTCGCGCGTGTTGACGCTGCCGTGATTCGTGCCGGCGACGGACTTTCGGCCCGCACGCAACTTGTCGAAGAATCCCATCTGGCCCGTTTGAGTTCCGGACGGGAATCCTAGCATTCGAACGTTCGGGCGAGAGTGTTGTTACGCCGCGGCGGCCAACGGCCGCTTGATCTCCCGCTCGTCGATTGGCAGATTGATGAGCCCGGCGGCAATGCCGAGCGCAATCGAGATCCACCATACGACGTCGTAGCTGCCGGTGTGATCGTAGAGGCGGCCGCCGAGCCACGCGCCCAGGAAGCTGCCGATCTGGTGGCTGAAAAACGTGAAGCCCGACAGCATGGCGAGGTAGCGCACGCCGAAGATCTTCGCCACGAGGCTGTTGGTCGGCGGCACCGTCGAAAGCCACAAGAGGCCGAGCGCGACCGCAAACGCGTAGACCGAGGCAGTGCTCACCGGCACCGAGATGAAAAGCGCGATCACCACGGCGCGCGCAAAATAGATCGCGGACAGGATGTACTTGCGCGGAACCTTGGAGCCCAGCCATCCCGTGAGATACGTCCCGACGATATTGAAGAGACCGATCAGCGCGAGCGCGGTCACGGCCACGTGCGCAGGCATGCCCTTGTCGGCAAGGTACGCCGGCAGATGCACGCCGACGAAGACGACCTGGAAGCCGCACACGAAGAAGCCGACCGTCAGCAGCATGTACCCGCGATGCGTCAGCGCCTCGTGCATGGCCTCGCGCGCCGACTGGCGGAAGACGTGAACGGCCGTGACCCGCTTCTCGACGAGGGCGACCGCGAGCGGCGCCATCAGCAGCGCCATGCCGCCCAGGCTGAGCAGGGCGCCGTACCATCCGATGTGCGACAGGAGCCATTGCGTTCCCGGCACCATCGCGAACTGGCCGAACGAACCGGCCGCGGCCGAGATGCCGAGCACCATGCTGCGCCGCTCGGGCGGATAGGCGCGGCCGAGCACGCCCGAGATCACGCTGTACGTGACGCCCGAGAGTCCGGTGCCGATCAGCACGCCGCAGGTGAGGATGAGCCCGAGCGTGGTCGTCGCGTGTGCCATGGTCAGGAGACCGAGTACGTAAAGCAACGTGCCCGCCAGCACGACCTTCGCCGATCCGAAGCGGTCGGCGATCATGCCGGCAAATGGCTGCACGGCGCCCCATACGAGGTTCTGCATCGCGATCGCGAGCGCGAACGACTCGCGCCCCAGGTGGAGGTCGGCGGTCATCGGCCGCAGGAAAAGCCCGAAGCCGTGGCGCACCCCCATGCCGAGCATGAGCACCAGGCCGCTGCATGCGAGGATCACCGTCGGAGTGCGCCAGTCGGGGCGGTGGATGGTTGGGGATCTCACAATCTCTTCCTTCGAATCGACGCTAGCGGCCGCGGCCGCCGGGATCGGGATGGAGGGCCTCGATGTCGCGGAGCGTTGCAATCAGCGCTTGCAGCTTCTCGGCGCCGATCGTTCTCGCGACTTCGGTTTGTGCGTGCTCCCAGTGCGGGAGCGCCGCCTTGACGGCACGTTCGCCGGCCCGGGTAAGCGAAACCTCGCGCGTGCGTGCGTCGCGTCCAGGGATGATGGTGACGAAGCCGCGCTCGGCGAGGGGATCGAGCGTGCGTGAAAGCGCGGTGCGGTCGAGCAGAAGCGTCTCGGCCAGGTCGGTGAGCCGGCACGTGCCGGACGACGAGATCGTGCGCAGCAGCGAAAACTGCGTGACGCGAAGCCCCGAGGGGGCCATCAGGTCGTCGTAGCGCTGGGTCAGCGCGCGGGTCGCGCGACGAAGCCGGCCGCACGCGCAGGCGGGAGAGGGTGACGATCGGGGCGACCCGACGCGTGGCGCTGCGGAAGAAGCGAAAGCTGGGGC